>Ga0209578_10002611_pt1 | contig 14646 bp, 12 predicted proteins | sample tdAd472_FD_187127 | JGI IMG/M metagenome (GOLD analysis project Ga0209578, IMG submission 187127) | Marine sediment microbial communities from the Atlantic coast under amendment with organic carbon and nitrate - tdAd47.2 (SPAdes)... | ecosystem: Environmental > Aquatic > Marine > Coastal >...
CATCTCGGTCGAGAGTGTCGGCTGGTAACCCACGGCCGAGGGCATACGACCGAGCAGCGCCGACACTTCCGAACCCGCCTGGGTGAATCGGAAGATGTTGTCGACGAACATCATGGTTTCCTTGCCGGATGCGTCGCGGAACTCCTCGGCCATGGTCAGGCCGGACAGAGCGACACGCAGACGTGAGCCGGGGGGCTCGTTCATCTGGCCGAAGACCATCGCGACTTTGTCGAGGACGTGCGCGGTGTTGCCGTTGGCGTCGGTGTACTCGGCCTCTTGCATTTCGAGCCAGAGGTCGTTGCCTTCGCGGGTCCGCTCGCCCACGCCGCAGAACACGGAGTAGCCGCCGAACTCACGGGCGACGCGAGCGATCATCTCCTGGATGATGACGGTCTTGCCCACGCCCGCACCGCCGAAGAGGCCGATCTTGCCGCCTCGGACGAAGGGGCAGAGCAGGTCGACGACCTTGATGCCGGTGACGAGGATTTCGGTTTTGGGGTTGAGCTGGTCGAACTCGGGCGGGGCGCGGTGGATGGGCATCCGTTTGGCGCCGTCGAGTGCGGGCTTGTTGTCGATCGGGTTGCCCAGCAGGTTGAAGACTCGGCCCAGGACAGCCTCGCCCACGGGGACGGTGACCGAAGAGCCGGTGTCGGTGATCTCCATCCCGCGGCTCATGCCGTCGGTCGAGCCCAGCGAGACCGCACGCACGACGCCGCCGCCGAGGTGCTGCTGCACCTCACCGACGAGGTGCTTGGTTTCGCCATCGCGTTGCCAGGTGAGCTCGACGGCGTTGTAGATCCCTGGGAGTGCATCCTCGGGGAACTGGGCGTCGAAAGTCGAGCCGATGATCTGGATAACGGTACCTTTGGTGCCTGCAGCCATTCGGCCGATCCTCCGCTGATAGGTGACCCCCTGCGCTCCAGAGGCAGGGGGTCAGAGGATAGGCCAAGGCCCCGGCGATGGCGAGGTTTCTGGCTCTTTCGGCTGCCCAACTCGGCCCTGATCAGGGCCCGTAGGCCCGGCGCCAGGCGTCGGGCGATTTGTGCTTCCGCGGGGCCACGAAGAACGTGTACTGGCTGGTATCCGCCCCGCCTTCCATGCGTTCGGCCCGGACGGATCCATCCAGAAAGGCCAGATGCCCGATACGTGGGCCGTACCAGAAGCCCTCGACCGCGTGAACCGTCTGAAGCTCCGCCTCTGAGTATCGGCCGGCCTCGGTCTGGCCCGCCCCGCCCACGACCACAAATCGCCAGGGGTCGGCCGTCACATTCCTCGGCCCGAGACGGGTGGTGTACGCCCCGCCCGGACCGCCCTCGTTGTGGAAGCCGACCGTCGCACCGGGCTGGCACCACATCCACTCGTTGGCGAAGTAGCTCGTCCCGAGCGCCAGGAACGACGTCTCGGCGATATCCGCCTCGGTTTCCATCCCCAGGCGTTCCCACACCGGCTCGTTGATGATGGCGGCGTAGTACAGCCCATCGTCCGCCGGCGAATCGAAGACCTCACTCAAAGCGCTCGTGTTGGCCTCGAGATCCAGATACGTATTGAGCGGGCGGTCCAGATCCGCGATTGGGTTGGTTGAGCCCCTGGGGAGTGTGTTCACCCCGCCGTAGGACCACCGGGCCCGCCTGTAGGCCTCTGGCTGGCGGTCGGCGGCCGGGAAGGTCCGCTCGGCATCGGTGTAGAGCGTGAACCCGAGCCCGATCTGACGGAGGTTCGACAGGCTCTTGATCGATTGGGCGCTCGTTTTGGCCTTGGCGGCCACGGGCACGATGATGCCCATCAGGACCCCGATGATCGCGATCACGACCAGGAGTTCGATGAGTGTGAAGGCTCGGCCTCGGCTCGGCCCCGGCCGCTGATAAGAGGGTGGAATGGTCTCGTTCATACCCCCCGATTTCGGATGGCTTGAACCGGGGGGAGAGACCAACACCCGTAGCTAGCCCCACTTTCCCAGACCGGAACCTCGGCATCCCGCTCAACCGCGACCCTCGATCCGCAACGCCACTTTTTCGCGCCGATCCGCTTGCATCCACAATCCGACCATCCGCGTCTGAATCGGGCCGGCAGACCCCTCGCAGGCCCGAGAACGCGGGTGTACCATCGCTCACCTATCCCTATCCAGGAGCCCGCGATGAAGATCCACGAATACCAGGCCCGTGAACTCCTCCAGAACGCCGGCGTCCCCGTCCCCGCGGGCACGCTTCTCGAATCTGTCGAGGCCGCTGCGGGCATCTATAAGGACATCGCGGGCCAGTCTGGCACGAGCCTTGCTGTCATCAAGGCTCAGGTCCACGCGGGCGGCCGGGGCAAGGCGGGCTTCGTCAAGCTTGTGCGATCACCCGAGGAAACCACCGAAGCCGCACGCTTCATGCTCAGCAACAAGATGGTCAGCAACCAGACCGGTCCCGAGGGGCTCGAGGTCAAGAAGCTGCTCGTCGCTGCGGGCGTGGACATCGCGCACGAGTACTACCTCGCCATCACGGTCGATCGCACGCGTCGGCGGAACATCCTGATCGCCTCGCGCGAGGGCGGCGTGGAGATCGAAAAGGTCGCCGAGGAAAACCCCGACGCGATCATCAAGGAAGAGCTGCACCCGCTGCTGGGTCTTCAGCCGTTCGCGGCGCGCAATATTGCGTTCCAGCTCGGCTTTACGGGCAAGCAGGTGAATCAGGCGGTCAAGGTCATGACCAACCTGGCCAAGCTGTTCGTTGAGAAGGACTGCTCGCTGGCGGAGATCAACCCGCTCATCGTGACACCCCCCACCGATGCGCACCCCGACGGCGAGGTGCTCGCCATCGATGCCAAATTCAACTTCGACGACAACGGCCTGTTCCGCCACAAGGACATCCAGGCGCTCTTCGACCCGAGCGAGGAGAACCCCGCCGAGATGCGCGCCAGCCGAATGGGCCTGAGCTACATCGCACTCGACGGCAACATCGGGTGCCTCGTCAACGGCGCGGGGCTTGCCATGGCGACCATGGACACCATCAAGCTCCACGGCGGGGAGCCGGCCAACTTCCTCGACGTCGGCGGCGGCGCGAGCGAGGAAGCCGTCACCGAGGCCTTCAGCATCATCCTGTCGGACGCTGCGGTGAAGGGGATCATGGTCAACATCTTCGGCGGGATCATGGACTGCGCCGTGATCGCCCAGGGCATCGTCAACGCGGCCAAGAGCATCGGCTTCAAGGTGCCGCTGGTCGTGAGGCTCGAGGGCACGAACGTGGAGGCGGGTCGCGAGATCCTCAAGAAGGCCGCGGCAGATCTGCCGACGCTTCAGGCGGCGAGTGATCTTGGGGATGCGGCGGCGAAGGTTGTGAAGGCGGTGGGGTAAGAATATTTACCATTATCCAAGTACGCTGTTTTAGTTTTCTTTGATCTGACGGTATTCTGGTCTCAGACACTTTTAGCCGTCATGTTCAAGGATATTTTATGAGCCACACAGTTCGCTTGGCATTACTCGCCATATTGCCCATTTCGGTGATTGCTTCCCCCCCTCTTGCAATCTCACAACCTACAACCATTTCTACTGTCGCGATCACGGGCGACAATTCTAATGGCTTCGCAGCAGATGTTACACTAGAATACCCATCTGCCCCACTCATAAACAACAATGGCGAAATCGTCATCACAACAACGCTTCAAGGCCCCACTGTTAGTCTCAGTACAAATTCGGCTGTGATCCGATCGGACATCGACGATCTCAGCAACCTCTACCGTATTGAGCGCGAAAGTGGCCAAGCCGCAGACTTACCAACGGGTGTTCGCTATGCCAGCTTTGGAATCACCGACTTCAAACAAGGCGGCTTCTCCTTCGATTCCCGACTCTCTGGAACGGGCGTAAGCAGTTTCAATGGCAATGACACTGCCCTATTTCGTCACACACCGACCTCGGGCGTACAAGCAATTGCTCGCAAAGGCGATGCGGTACCTGGCCTAGGACCCAATGTGCAATTTGGCTTCTTTGGCGAGAGCGGGATCGACAGGACTGGCAAGGTCTTTTACCGAACCCATTTCAGAGGATCCGACATCAATTCGGACAATTACGAAGCAATTATCTCAAGCAATGGCATCCAAGATGCAAACATCATCGCAAGGACAGGCGATTGGGTTCCAGGCTTGGATCCGTCTGCTTCACTCGACTCATTCGGTTCGCTGCGCGTTAATGACGATGGCTTGGCAGCCATTTTCGGCACAGTGCGCAATAGCCCCAACCCAGAGATGAATCGCGGTCTATTTATTGGTAATGCCAGAGGCCAATTGCAAACCATCGCACTACAAGGCGCTCAAGTTCCCTCGCTCACCACCGGTACTACATATTCGAGTATTGTATGGCATTCTTATTCTATGAACAATAACGGAACCGTGTCATTCTTTACAGATCTACAAGGGACCGATACATCACCATCCAACAACCAGGCGCTAATAACCCGAAGAGGCAATACATATGAGGTTGTCGCCAGAAAGGGCCAACAAGCTCCCGGGTATCCATCCGGTATTATATTTACCTCTATTTATAGAAATGGTGTTGGGCTTAACAACTTAGATCAGTCTCTGTTTTTGGCGGGCGTCAATACAGGATTTCCATTTAATGCTTCGCTTTATCTTCACTCGCCTGGCGAGACGCCAGAACTCATCGTGAGCGAAGGCATGACCGTCCCGGGTCTCACATCAACAAGTACTATCGTCAACTTGTTTGAGTCAACTCGCTTTCAAATCAATGATTTGGGAACCGTAGTCTTTGGCGCTTATACATTCGAGGGCTATGGTGTATTTGCGAGAGACTCCAGCAGCAATCTCGTACTCATCGCGTGCGAAGGACAGACTATCGATGTCAGCAGAGATCCTTTATCTCCCGATCTCCGGACAATTCAAAGAGTTCATCCGAACTTCAATCTCAATGATCATGACGAACTTGTGTTTGCATTAACCTTTACAGACGGCACAATCGGCTCTTTTGTGACGACAATCCCTTCACCAGTTACCCTCACAGCATTCGTCCCCTTGGCATTTGGATGCGTCCGTCGTCGTCGCAATGTTCAGCGTTGACCAACACACTCACCGCTTAAACCCTATGGAATCGGGAAAAGCGTTCCTCGATCTGGCTGGTGAGCGAATTGGCAGACTGCACCTGAATGGGCCCCCAAAACACATGATCGCCCAAACACCTCCTAGCGGAATGTGCTCTTCTGGCTTGGCGGGGCGTGCGTTGTGCTGGCGATGCCTTACTTCTTGCTGGGCGTGCTCGGGCTGCTCGGGCTGCTCGGGATCGTGGGCGACGTCGGGCATGACGAGAGCTGGCGGGTGACCCAACTTCCCCCTCCGGCGGGCAGCACTCACCCATCGCACCACTGACCCCGTCATCGGGGTCAGTACATCCGCACCCAACCTTCCAAAGCAGCACCGACCCCGCAGAGCCGGGGCTCGGGGCACTCTCACTTGTGCTCTCAGCGTCTGCGCCGCATCGCAGCCAAGCCCGTGAGGGTGACAGTTATGAACCTTGTCTGAGCGCGCCGATTACGGGCAGCCGGCGTTGTAGGCGCTGACCCAGGCGGAGAAATCGGCGGGCGAGCAGGATTGATCGGCGTTGACATCGCACGCGGGGAGATTGGCGTTGAAGGCGGCGACCCATGCGGAGAAGTCGGCGGGGGAGACGAAGCCGTCGCCGTTGGTGTCGGCGGGGCAATCGCTGGAGCCCTCGACGCGGTAGATCAGGAACGTGACGCCGTAGTCCGGGTTGATCGAGGATTCGAGGACCACGATCCGGCTCGTTGCCTCCAGGATATTGGGGAGAGTGGGCAGCATCAGGCTCGTAAAGAGTTGTGGCGTCTGCCCGGGGTCGCTGTCCTGACGGAGTTCGAGTGAGGAGAAGCCGACTTCAGGGCTGTTGAGTACGAGCAGCGACTGGAGAGCATCGGTTCGGATCTGATCGGTCGTGCTCGTCCAGTCGTTGTTGGCAAACTGAAGCGCCATGAACGGCGAGGTGGTCGGGTACGTCGTGCCCCTTCCTTCTGTGCTGAAACTGCCCGCGGTGATCGAGATCTCGAGGATGTCGTGGGCGACGATGGTTTCGGTGTTCCAGCCGAGGTAGCTGGCGCGGTCGCCATCGATGACGATGCGGAGTTCGCCGAGTGTGCCCAGCGCCAGCGTCGCGAGCTGGCCGCCCACGCCGTTTGACATGATTGTGTTTTCGGTGACGACGAGCTTGATGTCGTACGTGAATCGCCGCTGCGCCGAGGCGATGCCCGTAAGACAGGCCAGGGCTGCAATGATCGACAAGCGGGCGAGATGCATGAAGGCTCCTTGGGGGCTGATCGGGCGCATCCGCGTGGGAATATCGGCCCTCTCTTATTGTGCAGGAACATCGCCCCGATGCAAGCCTTTCTTGCTGCTTCGCCGATTCGTAAGCCCGGGGTTTACCCGGATTCCTGGGCCTGTGTTCCCGCCGAGCGAGGCCTTACGGGCAGCCGGCGTTGTAGTTGCCGACCCAGGCGCTGAAGTCGGCCGGCGAGCAGATGCCGTCGCCGTTCTGATCGCAGGCGGGGGCGTTGGTGTTGTACGCCGCGACCCAGGCGCTGAAGTCGGCGGGTGTCACGAAGCCGTCGCCGTTGGTGTCGGCCAGGCAGGGCGTCTCGAACACGATCGACACGTCATCCATCAGGATGGGTGGGCCTTTGTCGTTGGCGACCCACTGGTCGTACATGATCTGGCCCTTGTTGTCGGTCACGTTCTCGTCGCGCAGGAATTCGATGTATTCCTTGCTGGCCGTCTGGTAGTACAGCTTTACTTCCGCTCGGACCGCGCCCGCGGGGATGTCGTAGGTCGTGTCGTCCCAGTGCTGGCCGTCGGCGTAGGTGTACGCCACGGGGCCGGCCTGCACAGCGGTGAAGCCCGCGTTGGTAAAGCCCATCGGCGGGATGCGGTTGTCCTTGAGCCACTCGTTGTTGAGAACGAAGTGGAAGCTCTCGCCCGGCGCTTTGCCGACAGTTGGCGCAAAGGCCGCCGAGATGCCCAGCTTGGCTTCGTACACCTTCGTGTTGTTCTCGGTCAGCTCGGCCGTGACCGTGTCGTACATGCCCCGCTCGTCGAGGAGCGCATCGAACGCGTTGTAGTACTTCACGTTGATCCACATCCGGCGGCCCTCGGGGTAGCCCGTGGGCAGTTTGTGGGCCGAGTAGTTCGTGATGCGGACAACCATGTCGCTGCCGTCCTGCGTGAGCGTCATATCGCTCGCCTGTGCGAGCAGGGTTTCGCTCTGCTGGATCGCCAGGCTGACCGAATCATCGGTCAGGAACGTCTCGGAGTCGGGGTAGAGGTTGCGGATGGCGTTGAGCATCCACGTGTTGCCGCCGCGGAATTGGTGCGTCGAGAGCTCTTCGCGGTAATCGCCGAAGAAGCAGCTCACGCCCGGGTCAGGCGGCATGTGGCAATCCTGACACGAGCTGACGCCCATCACGAGATTGGGCGCAAATCGGCCGCCCACATCGACAGGCCCGGTTGCGAACGCGCTCTGGCTCCACTCGGAGTAGGTCCGCTCGATCGGGAACTGGTCGTACGGGTCGTGGCTCGCCGCGGGTGTGTCGAACGCGCCGGGCATGTACGTGCCGTTGGGCTGCTTCTCGAACACCGGGTTGGATACGTCATGACAAGCGGCGCACATTTGCGACGAGGACTGGAACGGCGCCTGGATCCATTCGTGGTACGGGAACTTGCCCAGATCGTGCGGCCCACGCCGGCGATCCTCCGGGTCCACCACAAACTGCCCCGAGTGCGGGTTCGTCGGCACGTCCGTCAGGTTCGACAGGATCGCCGCGTCCACAGCGGGATCCACGCCCGGATTGTGGATCGGGTCCACCATGCGGTGGCAGAAGTTGCAGTTGACCCCCTCGAAATCGGCGCCCTCAAGCAGTGAGCCGTCGGTCGGCGTGGAGCGCCCCGCCAGCCAGCCGGTAGGTGTGTGGCAGCGCAGGCACATATCGCCCGCGAACGATGCGTCCTGATTTGCGATCGTCAGTGCCGCGTGAAAGAGCGGGTCGCGGGCGGCTTGCCCCATCATGCTGGCCGCCCACGGGCGGAACGGCTCGTGGAGATCATCGAAGTCGCCGTGACAGGACATGCAGTCCTGAGCGCTCTGGATGGGCGTGTTCAGATCGTGCGGCTGGGTGCCGGGCGCGAAGTAATCGTTGATCGTCGTGGGAACCGGTGGCCCCATCAGTGCCGCGACACCGAGCCCGCCCACCGGCACGCAGAGCCCGATGAGCCACAACACCTCGGGCGCAACCAAAGCCCGGCCTTTGAAACGCTTTGAAGCCATCGATACCTCTATCTACCTACCCACCCCCGGGAACACACAGCTACCAATGTACCCGCATGTCCGGACCGGGCATAGCCCAAAGTGTCCCTGAGAAGCGGCTTCTTTGCCGTAAAAGTCGACCGGGCGGGTCCACCGCATTCGCTTTGGACCAGCCGCAACGCAATGCCTTGGTCCCAATACAGTCCGCAGTTCCCCCAGCTTCTTATCTGCTCAGGAGATCCCCATGCGCCGCCAAGCCGCTGCCTTCTCACTCGTCCTTCTGCCGATCGTCACGACCGGGTGCTCGCTCAACCTGAACGTCTACGAAACCGTCGACAAGGAATCCTCCCTGACCCACGAAACCGCCCAGGCGGCCGCGGCCCCAAAGACCATCGAGCCGCCCACCGTCCACACCGAGGGCCGATACCGCTTCAGCGCCCAGCCCGATAAAGAAACACTCCGCGACGAGATCGCGGCCAACAACGTCACCACGGTGATCAACTTTCGGCGGGATTCCGAGATGGAGTCCGTCCCCTTCGACGAGGCCCAGGTGATCGAGGACCTCGGCGCGGACTACGTCCACATCCCGCTTGGCGGCGGCGTGGGCGATGAGCCGGGCTACGACCCCGAGGACGTCGACCGTCTCGCCGAGGTGCTTCAGAACACCGAGGGCAATGTGCTCCTGCACTGCGCCTCGGGAGGCAGGGCACGAACGATCTGGACGGCCTACCTCATCAAACACGAGGGCCTGAGCGAGGCCGAGGCGATCGAGCGTGCCCAGCGCGTGGGTCAGCAGCCCAGCTCACTCGACCGATTGCTCGGTAAGCCCAGCGCCTACACCCCGCCGGCCGAAGAAGAGGGCTGATCACTCGCCGCATACGCTCTGCCAATGCAGGGTGCGCGCGGCTACATCCAGCTCCTGGCGACCGGCGGCACGATCTCGATCGGGCCAGACGGTCCGCTCCGCGCCAAAAACATGATCAAGATGGCAAGGCGGCTGCCCGCGGAAATCCCCGTTCGCGGCGAGGACTTTGCCACCATCCACAGCAGCTCGATCACAATCGCGCAGATCGAATCACTGTCTGCCCGAGTGCGCACAGCGATGGACGATGACCATTGCCTTGGCGTCGTCATCACCCACGGCACGGACACGATGGAAGAGACCGCAGCCGCTCTGGAGTCCATGGTCCACCCCGAGAAACCCGTCGTCCTGACCGGTGCGATGGTCCCCAGCAAAGACCGCGGAGCCGACGGCCCGGACAACGTCGCCGACGCGATCGCGTGTGTGAATGAAGGCTCGGTCGGCGGGCTTGGCGTCGTCGTTGTGTTGCACCAGCGGATTCACGCTGCCCTCGAAGTCACCAAGGGCCACACCACATGCCCGGACAGCTTCACCTCGGGCGATGCGGGGCCCGTGGGCTGGGTGACGCCGAGCTCTGTCGAGATTGTGCGCACGCCGATGCGCGCTGCGTTGACGAGCACGAAACTCGATCAAACAGTCGCGCTCATCCGGCTCGTCGCGGGCGATACAGGTCGGCTGATTGAGCTGGCACTCAACGACGGCTATCGGGGTCTTGTCGTCGAGTGCATGGGCGCTGGCAATGTGCCCGCGCCCGTCATCGAAATCTGTCGGCGGGCGAGCGAGGCGGGCGTGATCGTTCTGACGACCAGCCGCGTCCCCGCCGGGCCGATGGAACTCTGGCCCTCGGCGGGCACGGCGGGCATGATCCCGGCGGTCCTGGGCAAAGCGCGTCTCTCGGGTTTGGCAGCAAGAATGCTCCTGATGACAGCCCTCGGGGCCGAACCCGATCAGCGGCTGAGCGGGAAACAACTCTCGGACCTCTTCATCGGGGCAAGCCCCGGGAAAATCGGGCCGATGGAACAGGGCGGGACCACCGAAAGTCTTGGAGAGTGATGCGAGGCAAGTACCCCAACTGGATCGCCTATCAGGCAGCCCGATTGCGTCGGGCGCCGATGGTCGCGCGTCTGAAAGATCTCGCCCAGTGGCAGCCGCTGAACGATCCCGAGGAAGGCCTGACCGTCGTCATCGGGTGCATGGCTGCCCTGCCCGACGTTGCGGTCATGAACCTCAACCTCATCCGGCGGATGTCCACGCCCTCGCTCAAGGAAGTGGTCCTCGTCTTTGACCGCCCAGCCAGCCAGATGCCCGAGGGACTTCTTACTCGCATCGAAGAAGCCAAGGGCGATGTGCCGGTCACCGTGCTCAATTACACCGAGCACCAGTACGTGGTCGCCAAGAGCATCCAGTGGGGCTGGGTCTACGCGTGGCTGAGCTGGTCCACCGGCATCGCGCACGCCAAGACCCGCCACGTCCTCCTGCACGATCTCGACGCGATGCCCGTCAAGCCCGACTTCTTTGAACGCCGGTACCAACTCGCCAGGGACTCGGGCAAGGCGTTCTTTGGCATCCGGTGGTACAAGGGCAACGGCATCGAGCCGGAGGATCACCTGGCCACCACCTTTGAGATGGTGCTGGATGCACAGGTCATGCGCGCCAAGACGCGCCCTATCGATGGCTTCAACGACATCCGCAAGTACAAGGGCCGATCCGTCGACCTCGACACCTTCCTCGGCTCGCAGATCATCGTGGGCCAATCGGGCCAGGCGCCGATCAACGAGGGCGACATGGTCCACCCCTCGCAGCTGATCTGTCAGTACACCGATCACGTCGCCGGCCGAAACGCAGCCCCGATGCCCAAGACGAATCTGCCATTGATGCCCGCGTACATGCACCTCGGCGGGCACTCGGAGCCCTTGCTCGAGATCACCAGGCACCTCGAGACCGACGGCACGCCCCGGCTCCCCTTCATGGGCAAAGTGCTGGATGTCTCCCGGCTGACGGCCCATCACTGGACCTGGCTCGAGAGCGAGACCCGCAAGCTGGGCGAGGCGGTCACGGGCAGCGTCGGGCCAGAGCTCGACAAGTACCTCGGGCTGATGCGCCAGCGCGTCGAATCCAACGCCTCCTGAAACGCACGAAATCCGGTCGCCCTAGCACCCAAGTAAGATGCACCTGGGCGGGCAGTCTGTGCGCTCACAACCGGAGATCCATCATGCTGAATCGGGCGGGAATCATCGCGGCTTTTGTTGGCCTTGCTGTCTCAACCGGGTGCTCTGTGGGCTGGAGTTCCCCGACTGCGTCCGTCCTGACGGTCACGATGCGCGACGCAGAGACGAAGGGAGCCGAGTCGGTCTTCGTCCAGACCGAAGCAGGCGACATCGAACTCATCGCGACCGATGGGCCTTCCAATGTCGAGGCGCACATCTACGCCCAGACCCAGGAGCGGGCCGACGCGACTCGGATCAAGTCCCACATCAACGCGGAAGGTCAGTTCGAGGTCAGCATCGATTGGCCCGAGGGCGGGCGCCGAGACAACGAGAGCTGCGACATCGTGGTCCGTATGCCACGGATGGATGGCGTGCGGGTCCGCACGGGTGCCGGCGAGATCGACGTTAAAGGCATGGCAGGCCAGATGCACCTTGAAACCGGCGCGGGCGATGTGGATGTCGAGCACCACATGGGCAGTGTCACGGCCACCACTTCGGCGGGCGATATCGAGATCGAGAATGTCACCGGCAATGTCAGCGCGACAACCAGAGCGGGCGATGTCGAGCTCGAGCGCATCGGTGGCACCATCGAGGCACGCACGTCCGCGGGCGATATCGACGCTGAGATGACTGGACCTTACACCGGCACGATTGTCGCAGGGACCTCCGTCGGCGACCTGCGTGTGATGGGGCGTGCCTATTCCCAGAAGCGTGTGACACTCGCGATCGGGGACGGTCCGGAAATCAGCACGTTCGAATCCACGGTGGGTGATGTCTCAGTCCGCGTAACGGGCAACTAAGCTAGCACAGCCCGCAAATACGGAACATCCCTCATACAGGCAGGTGCTGGCCGGGCCGATTGCCTTGTCATCGAGAGGGGATCGCGCAGACTGCATGCACTATGGGAAGAATCGCACGAAACATATTGCCGAACCTTGAGAAGTGCACGGACGACAGCCGTCCCGAGAACAACCGTCGCCACGGGCGACTGGTTGTTCAAGAAACCGGCTGCTCGATCGGGACCATCGAGGACATTTCCTGCTCGGGTGCTCGCATCCTGACCAAGTTCAAGGTCAAGGTGAGCGAGAAGAACATCGGGCTGCGTATCGAAACGCTCGATGGCCCGACCACGCTGCCCTGCCGGGTTGTTTGGTCCAAGCGTGTCGGATTTCGGAAGTGGTCGATCGGTGTGCAGTTCACCGCGATGACGCTGGATCAGCGCCAGATGCTGACAGCCCTGGCTCGATCGGTCAGCCGAAACGAGACGATGCGGCCGATCTCGCCCATCACACGCAAAGCGGGCTGAATACCGCTTTATACAACCCCAATGCCAGCCAAGGGCTCTACGCTTCTGTGTGGAGCCCTTTGCCATGGCACAGATCGCGGTCGTCTATCACTCCGGCTTTGGGCATACCAAGGTCATCGCTGAGCGTGTCGCGCGCGGCGCATCGAGCATCGACGGGGCCGTCGTCCTGCTCATCGCGGCCGAGGAATTGCAGAAACAGGACGCGGAACAATCAGCCGGGCGCTGGGACGACCTGAACGCGTCGGACTGCATCATTTTCGGGTGCCCGACGTACATGGGCTCAGTGACGGCTGAGCTCAAGCGGGTGTTCGAGTGCACGGGCAAGATCTGGGGGCGTCAGCACTGGCGCGACAAGCTGGCCTCCGGCTTTACGAACGCGGCTGCCACGTCGGGCGACAAGCTCAACGCGATCCAGGACATCTACCACTTCACGATGCAGCACAGCATGATCTGGGTCAGCCAGGGCCTGATGATGACCGGCGCCAGCGAGCACGACGTCAACCGCATGGGCTCGTACGCGGGGATGATGGCCCAGTCCCGCGATGACACGCCGATGGTCACGCCGCCCGAGGGCGACCGGCGCACGGCCGAGCTCTTCGGCAAACGCGTCGCCGAGGTGACACTCCGATTCGCACGAGGGAAGAACGCATGAAACCGATCCTGCTCGTACTCCTGATGCTGTTCCCGACTTTGGCGCACGCGGAGCCGAAGGACGATGTCGACGATCTCCTGAATCGGATGCACATCGCCACGACTGACGCAGACCACGAGGCGTACTTTGCGATGTTCACCGATGATGCCGTCTTCTTCGGCACGGACATCTGGGAACGCTGGGAGCTGCCCGAGTTCGAGTCGCTTTACCGCCCTTACATGCAGAGCGGCCGCGGCTGGTCGTTTCAGATGCGCGATCGGCACATCACCATCCAGCCCGGCGGCGCGGTGGCGCTCTTCGACGAGACGCTCTACTCGAGGGCTTATGGCCAGTGCCGGGGCACCGGGGCCTGCCGACTCGAAGACGGGAAGTGGAAAATCGCCAGCTACCATCTCGACATCACCATCCCCAATTCCGTCAGCACACCTATCGTCGAGATGATCCGCGAAGAAGAAGCCAACCGACTCGAACTCATGACGTTCAATATCCGCTACGGCACCGCAAAGGACGGCGATAACGCCTGGAATAACCGGCGCGACCTCGTCACGAGCCTCGTCCGAAGCGAGCTGCCCGATGTACTCGGCGTGCAGGAAGCGCTGCGGTTCCAACTCGACGAGATGGACGAAGCGATGCCGGGCTACGCGTGGGTCGGCGTGGGACGCGACGATGGCGAGCAGGCCGGCGAGTACGCGCCGATCTTCTACAACACCGACAAGCTCAAGCTCCTGCGCAGCGGCACAAGCTGGCTCAGCGACACACCCATGCAGCCCGGCTCGGCCAGCTACGGCAACACCATCCCGCGCATCTTCACCTGGGCCGAGTTCACCTCGCTGCACTCGGGCCGTCCCAAAACGTTCTATGTTTTGAACGCGCATCTGGATCACCAGTCGCCCGAGTCGCGCCTCAAAAGCATGCAACAGATCCGAAGTGTGCTGCAAGAAGACGATCGATTCAGCGCGCAGCCCTGCTTTGTGATGGGCGACTTCAACTGCGCGCCCGACTCGGAGCCGATGCAGACTTTGATCGGGGATGGCTGGGCCGAGGCGGTCGATGAGCAAGCCGACACCGGAACGTTTCACGGCTTTACGGGCGATGCCGGGACCAAACGCATCGACATGATCCTCGTCCCCGATCGGTGCGAGATCGTAGAGGCCGAGATCATCACGCTCGGTGGCGAGGACGGCATCTGGCCCAGCGATCACTTTCCCGTCCGGGCGATCGTGACGCTTGAGCCCAATCGCGACGACTGATCAGGCCAGGACAGCCTTCGAATCGACCGCCGATGCGATCGCGCCGGCTGCCCGCGTGATGTCGTCATCGGTAATG
>Ga0209578_10002621_pt1 | contig 14615 bp, 12 predicted proteins | sample tdAd472_FD_187127 | JGI IMG/M metagenome (GOLD analysis project Ga0209578, IMG submission 187127) | Marine sediment microbial communities from the Atlantic coast under amendment with organic carbon and nitrate - tdAd47.2 (SPAdes)... | ecosystem: Environmental > Aquatic > Marine > Coastal >...
TAGCGCTAATTGCGTATCTCGACGATTCCTACTCCACACAGATGGGGCATACTGAGGGCTATGCGCTATTCGAACGCATAAGTCGCGATTTCACCACAGAGTGCTGGAAATTCCGCAACAATGTGGACCGTAACCGACGTGATTACTTGGAAGCAAATTCTTGCCCGGAAGACACGAATCAACTGGCTGACTGGCTCTACAATCCTGCCTGCTTCCTTAGTTTCGGGCAAACTGACAGCACCGCCATTGTGCTTCTCGACGACTTCACTCCGATGTTCGAGATTACAATGGACCTTCGGTCCCCTGTTGAGCAATTAACTCTCGCGATGTGCCCGGATATTACGTCACTTGACCTCGACGACTCAGTGTCAAAGTATCTCGTGGCACCACACGACCTCTTCGCGCACCCTGGAGCGGCGGAAGTGCTCCATCCGGTGCAGACTCCGAACGCGCCGAAATCTTGGTCGCCACGCGAGCACCCATTTCAATCTCGGTACCCACTACTGATTGCGACAAAATACAAGCTCGGTGCCCTCTCCCTTCTTGGCGAGGGTCTCCTTCTTCAGCGGGCCATATTCACCGCCTTCGCAAAGAAGATAGCACATGTTGTCGAACGTCTTGCTGCCGAGTGTTGCCCGCCAACTTGGCGTGACGACGTAATTCGCCCCTGTGACGTCCAATGCAACGAGCAAACTGGCGAACCACCGATACAGTGTGCCCTTCTGGACACTCAAGGGTCGGCGGAAATCGGCACGCTAATCTTCTGCAGAAACTACTCCGTCGGCATGGCGATTGTCCGGAGTCTTCGGGCGATATCCTTCCGCTTCGTCTTGGATTGCATGCCCCAGCTGCGGCGACTGCCATCTCTTACCACACTTCATGGCAGTATGTCATCTGTCCTTTCACGAAAGTCTCCATCCCGAGAGATCGCTGCAGCCCCTCCAACAACTGAGCTTCTTGAGGATAACCATATTCTGTGCGGAACGTATACGACGCTGGCAGTGGCTTACAGCAGTTTCTTGGAGCCGCGCGAATCACTTGCTGGCGGATATTTGACGTTTAATGCACATGTCGCAGTAAACCCCGGACACTTTATCGATGTCGAGCGTGGCCTAGATCGTGGAATTGACCTTCTTTCAAAAGTCTATGGAGACAACCTACCGTGGGTAACATCGATCGGTCGCAAGGACGCTTATAGCACGTTCTTGGCAGGGCGATACGACATGGAGTACGTCCCGCCTGACACGCTTGCGTCTCCCTCAAGTTGTGATGACGGGGAAGATGCAGAGTTTAGGGCTCTGCCGTTGCAGTCATTCCTGCTGTTGAAGAAGCTATTTCATCGGCGCTGGCCGCTTCAGGCTAACGCCGGACGACAGGACGGCGAGGAATCTCGCAATTTACGGAACAGTAACGACTCACAAGGCGATGTTGACGAAACTGGTATTTTTGAGTTGGCAGCCTCGATGATTATCCCGTTTCCACGCATTGACGAGATAATTGATGACAAGGGCAGCAATCACCTACCGTATATGGCCGCTTTGGACGCGATACGCACGAAATCGTTCGAAACACAGGCGGAGCTTACGAATGCGCTTCGCCTTCTACGAGTCCCAGGCCCGCTACGGAGGACGATAGTGTATCTATACCAAGTGTTTGACCGGTCACTTGGTGACCCCTTTCTTGTTGATCGAGTCTTGGATATGTACGACATATTTGAAACATTCAAGTCTCTATTAACGAGACACATCTCCTATTCCGGCGAGGTCCGCGTTGGATCGAATGGTGAGTGCTATCTTTCAGAAGATTCAACTGGGTTTATTGGTCGACTTGTTTCAGCGATGGCCAATGCTTTGCATCACAGAATCGCATCTCGCCGTCCACACATGGAGTTTGCGGACATATCCGTAGATCTGAGAGGAGGACTTAGCCAGCTGGTTGTAGCCTTCGACGCGCCTCTCAAGTGCTCTTTGGGTATATTGAAAAGGCTCGGACGTGACACTATTTTCGCACCGACTCCCACTGACGCCAACCGTACCATGAGTGCAGGAATACCCTATGACCGTACTGGGGTCGTTACACAACTTGCACTTCAACTCGGCGCGCGAGTCGACCGGTGGGTTCCCGAAGCCATTACTGTAGAGTCGCATGACGGACGACAGATTCAATTAACACGTTGCTTGGGAATCATGCAGATGAATGTAGGTCAGGTGTTTAACCCGATCGAGTTCGTTGGTCATCTTCACGAGGCCGGGCATCTCGTTTTCGACAAGTTCGCAAAGCGACCGCTGAGTGACGTGATTCAGGCGGCCTGCAGCAGGAGCAGACGCCCCGATACTACCGAGGAGCGGATAAGCGAGGTTTTTGCGAACATCTTCTGCTGTTTGTTTGTGTGCTGGGATGACTTCGTGTCATTTCGAAGACATATCGTCTCAGCCTTCAGTTGTAGCCCGCTTAACACCGGCCTCCTCTGCGAGACTGATCGCGTAGCGAGACTAGCAGAATTGCTTTTTCGCCTATACTGCGTGACAGAGCCGATCAAGAGGGTGTCGGCCGAATACGAATGTCTCAGTGAAAGTGAGTTCGAGGACGCATTGCATGCTGCTATCGACGACTGGAGTTCGTCTGACCTTGATGCGCATGCAGATTTGTTTGACGAGATGATCAGAGAACTCGCGCCGTTCTACTCTGACTTCGAAGACATCTGGTACGGCAAACACGGAGCCGACAACAGAGAGTGCGTGATGGATGTTTTTCGGGGCCTATGGTCGAACTCTTCTGAGTGGGTCAGGGCAGTATGGAAGCGAGCTTTCTTGTATTATCAGCGCATCGCCAATGAGTTGGCCCCTTGGAAGAATGGAAAGTTCCAAGGAACGCGCGGCGAGTTTCAACGACTGATAGACAACTCACTTGAGTCGGGAACTCCATTGGCTGCGAGTTGCTTGCCGCGAGCGGAGCGCACGCATTCGAACAGATGTATTGAAGAAGAGGCGTTTCCAGAGAAGGACATCGACAGCTTATTTCTGTGCTGTTCGGTGCTTAGGTCGTATTTAGTGTATTCATACGATGTGGTTGACGCCAACAAACGGTTTCACCTTTATCGCAACAAGGATGGAAGGGTGGACTACTTAGGGGGGCAATCGCAGACGCGTATGTGGAACGCGTTTCAGCTGGATCCTGCATATTACGGCACTTTGTTTTCCGCCGACCCCGCAGCGCGGCGCCAACGCGTCGTGCGGGTTATCGCCACCCTTAAGTCTCTTTGGGATATATCGACGCATCTTCGAGGGCGGCGAATGTTTGCGATCATCCGAGATCGACTGCAAGAGCAGGACTCTGACGAAACGCACAACTACAGATCGGCCCCCTGATTGCTGGCAACTTCATGTATCCGAGCAAGCCGCGCATAGCTCTGCTCGGTTTCAGGAAATTCCACTGCAAGCTCGGATGTTTGCAGTTCGCCAAGGAGGCAAGAGCATTCGAATCGTCTCGCTTGGGTAACTTGCGTTAGCTGCAGCCCGCGACGGTGCGAGAAACTCATATGCATAGAGTCGCGGCGTCGAGGCTCGGCTTCCGACGCGGACGACACAGGCACAGTGGTCCAGCATTGCAGTTGCGGAATTTGACTGCACCGGTCTCGCCATAGGAACTCTGGTGGTCGAACGCTTCCCATCATGTGAATTAAGTCATTAAAGTCCTCGAGTTGGCAGCCGAAATCGGTGTTGCGACGCTTGATGTGCGTTGCGATGTATGGGGCACACCGCTCTATTTCATGAAGAACTTCACTGTCTTTCCGCTGAAGATGAAGCAGGCCGTCAAGACCACTGAAAATGTCTCCATTTATACTCTTACTTCCGTCATGCCGGATCATCTCATGCCAAGTCATGAGCGAACTGCTTGCCTTATCCTGATTCCTTATCATGGCAGCCCGCAGCGCATCGACGATGGCGATCCCTTGGAACTGTCGACGGATTGGCCAGCCACGCTCTTCGGCAGGCTGCCAGTCGTCGACCGGGCTAAACAATGCATGAATACGCTGCAGTGGCTTCGCCAGCTTAGATGGGCAGGGAAGCCTGGCACACAGCATCAAGACATTGAATGCCAGCGACTCTCTCCTCACATGTGCGTCAACGGCCCCTTCTATCGATGGTGCCTGTTGCTCCAGCGAAGAGATTACCCCTGAAAACCCATCAAGTAGACGAGCAATCCGAGCCCCCAGCAACTGGACAATCTCAGCACGTTTCTCCCCATCCGCAATAAGCCGTGTGACGTACTGAAAAGGAAGGTCAGAATCGCGTCCATACCCTCCCCGCAATCCTCGCAGCAGATCAGTGAGTATCGTCACGTCTGACTGGTCGGCATTCCGAAGCCAGCGTTCAAACGCATGATTGTCGATCTGGCCGTCGTCAAGAGACCTGTAGCCCGGATTTTCGTCCATGTCTCTATCCTAGCACACGATGTCAATCAGCAGCACATGCGTGAAGCCGTCTTGAAGTTACAGCCAACTGCCGGCACAGTAAGCACTCTGTGCCTCACTTTCAGTCAGGAGAAGGGATAGACTCGACCAACTGCCAAGCCATAAGCCGATGCTCCCGATCAAAGCGAGGATTAAGCACATAACGTTCCGTAAACCCCAGAGCGGATCACGGTGCGACGCGACTCTAACTGAGGTCAATTGATCAAATGACGCGCAGACTTACACCGCTTGAATATAGTCGGCCATCCAGCGCCCGGACAATAGGAAACCGCATCAGGCGAGGCTGAATGAGATCGTATTTGAATAGATATAACTAGAATGCAGGCAAGAACTGCCTAGAGTGAGTGAAATGACGCCACTGCCACAGAACGTAGCTCCATGAACCTAGGGCTGCTTCCTCATAAGCCGCCCCGATTTGAGCCGGCGCGTGACGCCCGCAGGCTCAAACGCCAAGCAGAGGCAAACCTCCACGAAGAAGGATACACCATGGCAGCCATTCCAGCCTTGGCAGCGCGCCAAGACTATGTGCACCCCTGTCCGCAGCATCGCGTCAGGGAGGCACAACGGTCGAGCTTAGCAATGCAAATTCCGATCTAGAAGCGAGCAGGCAGAGTTTTTTCTGCAGATAATCGACATTTCGATTGTGCAGACAATTGCCTTACCTCAGTGCAAGCGTGAGTACAGAGCAACCTGATGTTCATCCAAGACAACGGCCTGTTCCCTTGATCAACCCGCTGTTACTGCGGATTGCCATTGCCAAAAGCAATCAACAGTCGGCAAGCACTTCGTGACGTTCTCCCTCGTACTCGGTCATTGTAACCGCCGCTGCAAGACACTGACTCTCGTCAAATGTCAATTGACCGGCCTAGCAGCCGCGTCCGAAAACGCCTCACCCCTACGGTAGACGCTACTCCGTCTGCGTCGTCTTATAACCCGATTTCTTCAACGGGCTGCTAAGAGAGCGTCGGAACGACGATCCGCTGGTCTGCCTGACCGCCGGAACGGCACTCCGTTGGTCGGGGCCTCGCGTTGAGCGATGAATTAGCGAGGCCCGAGGCTCGCGATTCCAGCGATTCCCTGGGATTGCGGCCCGTGAGGTTGGATTCTGTACCAGTTCTGTCCCCGACCTGCCCAACGGACTGGCTGCCCTCCGAAGAACGCCGCCAGTTTTCGTGACAACCAGATCGAACTGTGGCAGACTGTGTCTGTGAAGACAGTGGTTCTCGACACTCACCGGCTGATTGAGCGGCTGCGGAAGCAGGGCTTCTCCGAGCAGCAGGCGGAAGGCATCGCGGAAGCGTTGCAGGACATCGATCTGGAACGGCTTGCGACGAAGGCTGACCTGAAGGAACTGGAGAATCACCTGCTTAAGTGGATCGTGCCGCTCCTCCTCGCACAGATCGCGGTATTTTCCGGCATCGTTCAATGGCTTGTCGCGTAGCTGTGCAGCGATTTTCAGTCACCAGACAGCCGATCTGCCAGCCAGAAACGCAGAAAGCCGATCGCCGCATGTAGCGACGACCGGCTTTCCTCTACAGGCGATTCCCGGCTGTCACTTTTCCTTCTTGCCGGCCTGTTCGTCATCCTTGGCGCCATCCTTCTGCGTCACCGTTGAAGGGGTTGTCGGCGTTTCGTCCTGATCGTGAATTTTTCCGCCACCGTTCGTCATCACTAGCTCTCCTGAATGCGGGATCAGACCAAATAGTCCATTTTGGACTATTCCAAGCCGGACTATAGCCTGCCGCCTCACTCAGAAGCAAGGCAGGAAAACTGGATGGAGAAGTCCATCTACACTCAGGAGTACGGCGTCGTTCGCGACCTGCTGGTCGAGTTGCGGACTTCTGCTGGACTGTCACAGGTCGAACTTGCGGAACGTCTAGGGCAGAGCCAGTCGTTCGTCAGCAAAGTCGAACGCGGAGACCGTAGGCTCGACTTGATTCAGCTCCGGTCGATCTGTCTGACGCTGGGAACGACGCTACCTGATTTCGTTCGTCGACTGGAACGAAGGCTGTCTCAGCAGAAGTAATCACTTGCGACGGCGTCGCAGGACTCCTTCGACGCGCCGGTAGTACTTTTTTAGGGTGTCGCGGCTACCGAGGAAAAACAGCCAGCAGAGCAGGATGGCCAGGGCGAGTTCGCCGGGCTTCCAGCCCTCAGCAAATGAGCGGATCGCAGTGGCGGTTGCGACAGCCACGATGAGGTTTGCGTACGCCTGATAGTACCGATAGTGGATCTCGATCAGCACATCGAATGCAGCAACGGTCTCGTGCAAACGCGAGAAATCCCAGTCGGGCTGGTGGATTCCCGTTCGATGGTGAATCCAGTCGATCACGAGCCAGCGAATCGTGCTTACCGTCAACCCGGCTCCGACTGAAGCGATCGTGATATAGAGGAACCCGCCGACCGTCGGCAGATCTCCGCTCCCGCCGAGAAGCCATGCACGGATGGTGTCTGACACGGCACTCAGCCCCCACAGCGTGACAAAGCCAGGAATCACGTAGGCGATCAGAAGGCCGAAGTTGCTGCTGGTGACGTCACGCACTCAGTCAGTTCAACACATCCGGGGCAATGGCGCAAGGTGAAGACTGTCGAAGAGTCTGCCGTCAGCGTGTCACGACTCGTCAGTCTGGGCCGTAGCACCAGCGAGCTGGTCGGCGATTTCGGTCAGGACGGACTGGAGGTCTTCCGGTGTGATGGTTCGGCGGCGGAACGTCATGAGGACGTCGGCCTTGCTGGTCGAGAACCGGCGCTGGCGGTCGGCGGTGTTTCTCGTGCGTTTGGTGGGAGTGACCTTCGGGGACTCACGGGCGATCAGGCGTTCGGTCTGCTGGGCGGTCAGGTTTTCGGTGGTGACTTTCTCCGCGATCGCCTGCTGCCGGTTGGGCTTGAGTTTCGAGATGCTGTAGAGGTGGCGGCGGGTCAGCTGGTCGGAGCCGTTGCGGGCGATCTCCTGCACTTCGGGGATTACCTTGTCGTGCAGGGCGAGGAACTTGCTGATCTCGGCTTTCGACTTGCCGGTCACGCTGGCGATTTCGAGTTGCGTGAGGCCGAATGCGTCGCGGAGCCGGGCGAGGGCATCGGCGGTTTCGTACGGACGCAGGTCGCTGCGCTGCCAGTTGTGGACGACCTGATCGATCAGCACGTCCTTGCCGGCGGCGGCCTGCACCCAGCAGGGCAGTTCATCGAGCTTGAGTCGCGTGGCGGCCTCGAAGCGGCGACCGCCGTCGATGATCATGTAGCGTTCGTGCTGCTGACTCCAGCGCACCGTCAGGGGCTGGCGAATGCCGCGCGCTTCGATCGAACGCACCAGTTCGCTGAGTTCCTTTTCGTTGAACTCCTTGCGGGGCTGATCCGGGTCGGGCAGCAATCGGTCACGATGAATCAGGTACGCTCCAGTCATCCGACGCCGGCCGGCCTGATCGGCGGGCACAGCGGATTCGCTGTGATCAAGCGACAGGGTCGACGGGCTTTGAAACGCGGCGGCTGCCGCCTGGTTTGCGGACTCCGCGGAGCCTCTGGATGCGGGCTTCGACTTCGTCGAAGAACTCGCGGGCGAGTCGGCTGGCATGAGATGAGGGGGAATGAAGTACGATCGGAATGCGGTCTGTCACGGACTGCTCGAACGCGGAGAGATCGGTGATCACCGTCTCGAACGCATCGTCGCCGAAATGCTGGCGGAGCTGAGTCAGGTAGCTTTTCTGATACTTGCGGAGTGTCTTGAACCGCGAGGCCACGTAACCCAATAACTGCAACCGGCTGTTGCTGGTCTCGCGGACGTGGTCGAACGCCCGCCGGACATGCTGCGTGCCGAGGGCTCCCCAGTCGGCGGCTTCGAGCGGCACGATCAGAAAGTCGGACGCACACAGAGCGGCGTAGGTGATCAGCGAAATGTCCGCCGGGCAGTCCAGCAGGATGTAGTCGTACTGCTGAGACACCTCCCGCAGCGGATCGATGAGCGAGAGTTGCAGGCCGGTCGGCTCCCACTCTTTCGGATCGGTCAGGTTGAAACGTTCGAGCGAGAAGTCGCCGGGGATGCAGTCGATGTGCTCATACTGAGACCGTCGGATGAGACGTGTGATCTCGGGTTCGGCGGCGGGATTGAAGAAGCTCTCGGTACCCACTCCCGCACTGCTGCCGAGTAGCGTCGTGGAGATGTTTCCCTGCTTGTCGAGATCGAGCACGAGGCAGCGTTTGCCGCGTTCCTGACAGACACCGGCGATCAACCAGCAAAGATGCGTCTTGCCGACTCCTCCTTTCAGATTCAAAGAGGTAATGATTGTGGCCGGTGGGCGCGGAGCCTGCTTCACGCTGCCACAGTACCACAGCTCGGGCGGACCGCCAGGCAGGCTGAAGACGCGTCCTTCCGAGCAGAGTGCCTGTTTCGAGACGGAATGGCTTACGGCTGCGAAAAAGCCGGAAGGTTTCGCGGGGAAACTCGCACTTGACGAAATGCTCCCACCGTGGCGAACCACCACAGTGGCCAGAAATTTCTCTCAACGGGATTTCACTGGAAATGCATATTTGTTACGGCAATACTCCCGGTCATGTTCTGGGTCGCTGGAGCCCCTCGGGAATCCAGCCAGCCGGAACCGGCTGCCGTCAGGTCTGGCCCGAACTGGCGGCAGCCACTTTTACGACCAGACACGAGGCCGCGTGTCTGTCGCCTCGACAGTGGCCGCCTACGCCCGTTCCAGTTGCGTCAGGCAGGCGAGTTCGACGAGGGGATCATCGAGTTTTCCCTGCTCGATTGACCGTCGCACGTATTCCGAGTCCGCCTGCTCGCGGACGACGGCCACGATCTGCTGGCGTTTCTCCGCGCTGAGTTCCTGCCACTCGCTGCGCAGTCGCTGCTTTCTGGCCTGCTCCGCCGAGCGTGACTCTTCCTGCTGCTGTTCCGCCTCGGCCTGACGGTGCGCGCTGGCCTGCCGGGTTCTCTGTTTTTCATGCCGCAGGACGGCCTGTGGCCAGTAGGTTCGCGTCGCTCCAAAGCGCTGTGCTTCCGGGAACTGTTCTTTCAGCAGTTTCACCACAACCGGCAGCAGTTCCAGCGTTTGATCGCCGTGCTGCTTCAGTTGTTCGCTGGCGAGTTCCAGTTCCTTCGGAGAAGGCGTCACGTCGGCGGAGCCGATCCACTGCTCATAAAACGCACACACCAGTGACGCGGCGGCATCCGTTTCGTGATCGGTTCCGAACGACGGCGTCTCGTCACTGCTGCGGAGCAATCGCTGCTCGGGCGGCTTAAGGACGACGCCCGGCTGGAACACGATCAGCAGATCGCCGTTGGCACCGCGTTCAAAGCGGAAGTCGTCAATGATCCGTTGCCGCTGGAGCAGCTTGAGGGCGGGTTCCAGTTGCTGCCTCGCCCGCGACAGAGAAGCGAACACACGAACGGGCAGGAACTGCGCCAGCCGGTCGTACCGGATGCGGAACACCGGCATCCCCGCCGAGAAGTTGTACGTCAGGTACTCGTACAGCCGGCTGGCGATGCGTGAGTCGTTGTTGAGATACAGCCAGCGGCCATAGTCCAGCGGTCCGCAGTAATGACTGTTGAGGTTGGCGAGGTACCAGTCCGAGAGCCACAGATGATTGGTGTCGGCCGTCGAGCCATCGGGCAGCGAATCGTCCATGAACACCAGCCGTTCGTAGAGGTGATAGCCGTTCTCGCGTTTCCGCAGAGCGGCGGCCGGCTCGTCGGTGTGGCTCAGTGAGTAGCGGGTCTTGATGTAGGCAGCGTGCGTCGATTCGATCGCGTCCTTCATCTGCCGGATGTCGCCTCCGGAACAGCGCTTCAGGCCGATCCGTTCGGCAAGGTCGTACCAGCTCCACTGAATCGGATTGCGGAACGGCGGATGCTTCTGCTCCTCCTGGAGCTTGGCCAGCAACGCGAAGTGAATTTTCCGCGACAGCGGCCCGGGAAAGGCGTACGCGTTGTTCCGCGTGATGCGAACGCTGACTTCATGCCGTTCGTCACCGATCTGCCGCTCCGCCGTGCAGGTCAGACCGTCGTGCTCCTTCAGACCGTGCGTATCGAGAGCAAAGAACGGAAACTGCAGGAAGTTCGCTTCCATGCGGATGATCTCGGCGGGCGTCACCGCCGCACAACTGTCGGTCGGCTGCGGAACAGTTTCTGTCTGCTCTGCTGGCGAAGCCGGTGCTGATGAGTTCTCTGACAACACGCACGGGAAAGTGAGCCACACACTGCCACAGCCTGCCCGCCGCGCCAACCTGTCAGACCACAAACCCGCTCCCCTGTCAGCAGGAAAGCGATTCGTATCGTGTTTCGTCGTAAGTACGATTCCGCGAACGGAAGCGCTTCACTCAAGCACGACCGTCACAGGTATCGTGTCTGGTCGTAAGGAAACCTCGTGTTTCGACGTAACAATCCTCGTGTCTGGAAGTAAGCGGCCTCGTGTTTCGTCGTAAGACTTATCGTGTCTGGTCGTAAGCAACCGCCGAACGAAACGGCTGCGGACAGCGCAGAACTCGACGTGTTCGCGCGCCAGGACTTGTTTATGACGTGTTTTAGACTTTCTTAAACACACGAAGACGGAGTGTGTGGAGAGATCGAATTGCAAACGACAGCAACGGGATGACGCTGTTCTGTGAACTGTCTGTTGAGTGTCCTGCAAGCAGGGCAGCCAGTGAGGCAGGAACCGGCCTGTGGAACAACGCCGGTTCTCCGCTGCGGGCAGAGCCGCAGGACGCCTCGACGAGGGCTCGGGGTCGCGAGCGGGACGCCCGCGACAGGCGGAGCTTCCGACGACACCGGGGACCGGCTGCTGCATCTCCGCCTGTCGCGGCCCTCTCGGGCACGGCCGCTCCCCCGAGCCACCCACCGCTCACACGCTGGAAGCTCCGCTCCGCCGCCTCGAATGAGGCGGCCCGCCACGGGCACCTCTGCGCCTCTCCCGCCGCTTCTCCTCAACGAGTTCGGTCGACAGCCATGTGAGACCGTGCGCGGTCCGGAGACCGCTCTGACACGCAGCAAATGCGAGATTCAATGATCACTGTCACCGGCAGGACGGCGTTGGAAACGCCGCCGGTCACAGACTGTCCGCCTCAAGAAAAGGAAGCGGGCTCATCCCGCAGACGCTGGCGGGCCTTCGACTGAAGCAACGCGACGAACTGTGAAACACGAACAACCTGCTCATACTCGCTCTGCTCGTCGTCACTCAGTTCGCCGTTATTGCATTTTCCGGCAAGCAGGTCGATCCGGACCTGCATCTCATCATCTGCCCGCAGGTCAACGAGACGCTGAGCAGAATCACGAGTCAGGCATTGCACAACGGAATCCAGCAGGCTTTGTGTCAGCGATGGCTTCTGCATACCGTCAGGTTACCTTAAACGGTGGCGCCGTCACACGGTCGTAGTTCAGTCCTGTATCTTCTCCAGAAGTGCCGGTCGCACGATTTCATTCCACTCGTCATCGCTCAGATCCTCCGGCTGCCTGCCGTCAAACTGTCCGTCGAACATCGCCCGTGACCAGCCGAGGCGGACGTCGAGCTGTGCCTCGTTGAGCGTCCACAGCAGATCACGGAAGCCGTCTTCGCCTTCCTCGTCACAGTCCGGCAGCAGCACGATGCGACCGTTGGCGGCCGCCCGCGCATAGCGGACGATCTTTGCAATCTGCTCGTCAGTCGCCCGGTTCGAGGTCAGTCCGACCGCCGCCGCATCCAGCGTGTCGAGTCGGATCACGTCATTGGCGCCCTCGACGACAATCAGTCCCAGCTCAGCCAGCGACTCCCGGATCTGATCCTGTTCCAGACGCACGACCGACTGGCCGTAGAGTTCCAGTCCGCGGTGGTAGCCGCTGACGTAACGATGCTTGTTCGGTTTCTTCCCGGATGGCTTTCCGTCGCGTTCCCACTTGCGAACCTTGTCCTCGAACAGCGGATCGCGGCCCGAGTACGACAGCACGTCGCCACGCTCATTCCGGTGCGCGTACACGATGTAACCACGGAACAGACTGCGGCCATCGCGCGGCAGATAGCCCACATTCCAGGCCCGCGCCACACGCTCCGTCAGCCACGGTCGAGCGCGGAAGTAACCGGCGGCCTGTGGCGACATCTCGCCAGGATCGCCGATCAGATCCTCGTAGAGGTCTTCCAGTTGCCGGGCCGCCTCCTTCTCGTGACGCCTTAACGCCACATTCTGTGGAGCAGCCGGGATTGTCGCGGCGGCTCCCGCAGTGCTTGCGGGACTTTCTGGCGGCTTTTCGCCACGAGGAGCACCGCCCCCTGACGGCGTCTCGCCACGGACTTCGTGCAGCTTCGCGACGGCAGCCTTGAACTCACTTCCCCGCAACTTGCCGCCCGCTGGAGGCTGACCGGTTTCCAGCCCGTGGATCAGCGTCAGCAGATTGCCCCGCACGCGGCACGAGTGGCAGTAGATGCGTTTCGCCGGCTCGTTCTGGCTGACGGTCAATTGACCGTAGTCGCTGTCGTGGCACTCGGTCTTGAACACGCAGTCGAGCCGGTATTCATTCGCGTGCTCGTTCGGCGGCGGCAGCCCGTAATGAGCCGTCACGCGGCTCAGCGGCGTCTCGGCCATCAGCCGGTCGACGTCAGAGAATCGTCGTCGCTCAGACATGGTCAGAATCGGGAGGACAGTCCATCGCGATCGATGCTACACTGCCCGACACTTGATGGCAAAACGTATCGCACTCCGCATCGGCCCGCGCGATCTGGAGCTGCTGCAGGCACTCGATGTTCTGGTGCTGACGCCGGCTCAACTGCTGCAGCTCTCTGCGACATTCGCGGAATCATTTCCTGATGAGTCCACGATCCGTCGCCGGCTCCGACGGCTGCAGTCGGCAGGACTCGTCCGCTCGTTTCCGTACGCCCTCGCCGGACGCGGCCAGTCGCCGGCTTACTGGAAGCTGACTCCGGACGGATTCCGGCTGCTCTACGGCGAGGATGTCCCGCTGCCCAAACGCCGGACATTCGAAGCCATCGCTCCCGGCCGGCACGGACACACGCTCGCTCTGGCCGATGTCGTCATCCATTTGCTGCGTCTCGCGCGGCGGGAAGGCTTCCAGATTCAGAACCTGACGCGCGAAGGCAGCCTGTGCATCGAAACGCACTCGTTCCGGCTGTATCCCGACTTCGCCCTGCAGCTCGTCGCTCCGTCGGGAAAGTCATTCAACTTTCTGCTCGAACTCGACAACGGCACCGAACGTGTCCGCTCGAAGCAGGCCGTCGAATGTCTCGAACGCAAGATTCGCGGGTACGACGCGCATCAGTCGCAGTTCAAGGCCTACAGTCCGGACCGCTACGTCGTCCTGTTCGTCACGACGAGGAGTGCGGCCCGCGTTGAACACATCCGCGACGCCGTCCGCGCGGTGACAAAGAACCGGCAACGCCGCACGTTTCTGACAGCCAGCCTCGATGCCGTTCTCCAGTCGGGCTCGTTGTCCGCTCCGGTGTTCTGCGATCTCGCCGGACCAACGGCCTTGATCGCAGCCGAGGCGACGCAGGGCGCTGTCGCCGTCTGACGTAATCAGACTGTGCTATTCTGTGAGTCCGCTCGGCAGGCCCCGACTGTCTTCGGCGACGCCTGTGAAAGCGCAGGCAGCCTTCTCCCACGCCGCACGCTCACGCGTCGTGCTGACCGAGGTGGCGTCTCTGCAGCACACCGCGTGATTCCGGGATCGAACCCCTCCCGACGTGACGGGACGAGACGCGACTGGAGCGACCGGAGGCCACGACGGCCCCGCTCCCAACTGACGCACATCACGCGGGAGCGGGTGAACCCCAACCCGAGTTCAGCGAGCTGCCCCAACCTGTGGCAGACTGTGAGGCAATGCGACTCGCACTCCACACGCCGGCAGACTTTGACCGTGGTCCCGTGTTTGTCGAGTCCGTCCTGAAGAGCCTGCATCGAGCCAACCCGAAACGCCTGCCGGTCACGCTGGAACTCGGCCGCGTGGATGACTCCGTCGGACTGATTGCCGACGTCCCGAGCGAACTCAAAGCCGTCTTCATGGCCCAGCTCGCCGACGCCTGCCCCGGACTCCGTGTCAGCGTCTTGCCGGAAACTGTTCCCGCCACTGCGGACTTCGCTACCGCGACACGCCGTCTGCGTCTCGTGCCCGACGTGCTGTCGCTGGCCACTCACCGCGAGTTTGAAGACACACTCGATC
>Ga0209578_10002625_pt1 | contig 14609 bp, 11 predicted proteins | sample tdAd472_FD_187127 | JGI IMG/M metagenome (GOLD analysis project Ga0209578, IMG submission 187127) | Marine sediment microbial communities from the Atlantic coast under amendment with organic carbon and nitrate - tdAd47.2 (SPAdes)... | ecosystem: Environmental > Aquatic > Marine > Coastal >...
CCTCTCGCGCGCCCGCGTAGACTTCGGGGATGTCGTCGAGGGTCAGCGCCTGGCCTCCCGTGCGTTGGGCCAGCTCGGCGAGCAGCCCCGCGTCGTGGGTCAGGTCGCGGTACTCGTCGGGGTAGGCGATCACGCCGGGGGTCCACGCGACTCGCTCGGACGTGCCGTCGGGGCGGCGACGCTCGACCGTCGCCAGGTAGGTCCCTGAGAGGCCCGCCGGGAAGCGAACCTGGAACTGCCCCGGTCCCACCTGGACCAGGGGCTCCGGCGGTGGGGGAGTCTCCTCGGGGGTGCTCAAGCGCAACCACAGCTCGTGGGCGGCCTCGGTCTCCTGGGTCCGTACGTCCACCACCCCCTCGCCGTCGCGGAGGGTGAGCGACACGTCGAACCCGGTACTTCGCGGCTGGGTCAGCCAGCGCAGCTGGCGCGCGAACAACCGCCCGTAGCCCGGCCACGCCAGCCAGGCTTGGCTCCAGCGTGAGCTGGCGTCCGAGGTGAACGCTACCGACTTGCCCAGGCCGTAGCGCCAGCGCACCAACAGCGGGCCGTCCTCGGGACCGTCACCGGGTCCGCTGTCGAGGAGCACCTCGGACTCGGGGCGTGCGGTGGTCAGCACGAAGCCCTCGAGGGGGGGGGCGTCGTCCCACGCTTCGGGGTCCATGCTTCCCCGGGGGCGGGCGTAGACCGCGCGCTCCACGAGCAACGCGCGCGAGGCGACCACCGCCTCCTGGGACATCAGTCGAGGCAGCGCGCGGGCGTCGAGGGACACCAGCGCCCGGCCTCCCGTGGCCTGGGCGATGCCGCCGAGGAACTGGAGGTCGGCGTCTGCGCCCACGGCGACCGTGGTCACGGTGACCCCGGCGCGGGTCAACGCCTCGAGCTCGGGCTGCAGCTCGAGCAACGACTCGGCGTGTCCGTCGGTGAGCAAGACCGCGTGGCGCAGCGGTGTGTCGACGCCGCTCAGGGCTTTCGCGGCCTCGCGCAGCGCAGGGCGGACCTTGGTGCCGCCGTCGTCCTGGTAGTCGGCGAGCCGCCGCGGGAGCGAGCTCGAGTCGGAGACCCGCGTCAGGGGGGCGACCCAGGTGGGCTCGGTGGTGAAGCCCAGCACGCCGATGCGGTCCCAGGGCTGGAGCAACCCCAGGCAGCGGCGGGCGCCCTCCTTGGCCAGCTCCAGCCGCGTCGCGTTTCCCGCGTAGGTGTTCATGCTGCCCGAGGCGTCGATGCAGAGCACGAGGGCCGTGCTCGGCAACCCCTCCTTGTCGGGGACGTCGCAGCGCACGGGGAGGGCGGCTTCGAAGGGCGTCTCGAAGTAGCCACCGAGGCCGTAGGCGTGCTCCCCCCCCAGGGCCAGGAGTCCCCCGCCGTGCTCGAACACCCAGCGACGGGTGGCCTCGAGGGCCTCGTCGCTCCAGGCTTCGGCGCCGACGTCGCCCACCACCAGGGCGGCGTAGCCCGAGAGCTCGGCCAAGCCGCTGGGCGGGCGTGGGATCACACGCACCCGGTAGCCCGCCCGCTCCAGGGCTTGCCTCAGCGGGCGCGCCGGCTCGCCGTCGGCGCCCCCGCGCTGCGCATAGAGCACGGAGGGTTGGCCGCGGACCTGCACCAGGGCTGCGCCCACGTTGTTGGCGGTCTCCTCGTCGCCCTCGGCGTCGACGCTCGCGGTGTAGTGGACCAGCCCCGAGGCGTCGTGCCGGTCGCGAAAGGTAACCCGGTTCAGCCCCGGGCGGAGTTCGACTCGCTGCCGCAGGGGGGCCTCGCCGGGGGGATCGCGGCTGAGGGTCACCTCGGCCTCACCACCCCCACCCGCCTCGAGCTCGACCTTGATCAGCAGCGGCTCACCGCGGGCGACCGAGCTGGGGGCATGGACCCGACGGACGAGGACCTCCCGGGGCGCCGGGGAGCGCTCGAGGAGCACGGTGCTGACCTGGATCCCGGCTCCAGCGAGGCTCAACGCCTCGCGCCGAGCCTGGGCGCGGTCGCTGTTTCCGTCGCTGAACACCACCACCCGCCGCTCGCCGATCTCGCTGCGCAGCAGGGCCCCTGCGGTGCGCAGGGCGTTGGCCAAGGACGTGCGCTGGGGCACGAGCCCGTCGGGGGACGGGTCCTGAGGGGCGAACGCGCGCTGCAGCGGCTGCTCGATCCGCGCCTCTCCGGCGTAGGCCAGCAGCGCGGCGCGGTCGTCGCCCTCGCGCTCGGCCCAGGCTTGTCGAGCCCAGTTCAGCGCGTGGGTGCGGGCGGCGGGGGGGACGCTGTCCGAGACGTCGAGGGCGAAGACGACGGAGCGCTCGCGGTGGGGGAGCGTCGCCCGGGCCCCGGCGACCGCCAGGATCACCGCGGTCAGCCCGAGGGCCCGCAGGCTGGTGCTCAGCTGCCGCCGCCAGGGCACCAGCCCGACGACGCTCCTGCGCTGGGCGCCGAGCACCAGCAGCAGCGCCGGGACGACCGCGAGCAACCAGATTGGACGAGCGAACTCCAAGCGCCGAGCGCCTCCCCGTGACCCCTAGCTTACGGCCTCAGCCGTCCCCTGCCCCGGGTCCAGGGCGGGGTAGACTTGTTACCGTGAGCGGTATGTCCGAGCGACATAAGAGTTCGCGGCTCGCGGAGCTTCAGGGAACCAAGGCCGGGCAGACGGTGCAGTTGGGGAGCGACTTCCTCGACTACGCCCGCCAACGCTACGACCCCTCGGAGTTCAAGGACGCGTTGGTCAAGCGGCTCCTGCCTACGGTGCCGACCTCTGGGCGTCCGCTGCGCGTGCGTCCCCGGGAGGCCTTCGGCAAGTTCAACGTGCGCGGGCGGCTGGGCAAGGGCGGTATGGCCGAGGTCTACCTCGCCGAGGACCCGGAGCGCGAAGAGCGTGAGCGGCACGTCGCGCTCAAGATCATGAAGGACACCATCGCCCACGACCCCAGCTACGTGAAGCGCTTCCTCCGCGAGGCGGCGAACGCAGCGCTGATCGAGCACCCGAACGTGGTCACGGTCTACGAGGTCGGCGCGGTCCAGGGGCGCCTCTACTTCACCATGGAGCTGATCGAGGGCGAGACCCTCAAGGAGCGCCTGGAGGAGGGGCCGCTCTCGGAGGACGACGGGGTGGTGGTCATGATGCAGCTCCTCGACGGGCTGCTGGCCGCCCACGAGCGGGGGATCGGCCACCGGGACATCAAGCCCAGCAACGTGATGCTCGTGAACAGCCGCGCGCGCTACGGGGTCGAGTTGCGCGACGTGTTCGACGTGCACGTCAAGGTCACCGACTTCGGCCTGGCCGAGATGATGGAGATCGACAACAGCGAGAGCCTCGAAGGTCGCTTCCTCGGCACCGCCAAATACGTTGCACCGGAGGTGATCCGCGGGAAGAAGGCCACCCTCAAGTCGGACGTGTTCTCGCTCGGGATCCTCGCCTTTCAGCTGTTCAGCGGGACGACGCCCTGGCGGGCCCGGACCAAGGTCGACTACATCAACGCGAACCTCGAGGCCGAGGCGCCGCGGCTCAGCGATCGCGCGGAGGTCAGCGAGGGGCTGAGCGACGTCGTCGACCGCATGCTCGACAAGGACCCCGACGAGCGGCCCGACGCCGCGCAGCTGCGGCGGGCCTTGGGTCGGCTGGTCGCGCGCGACCATGGCTACGGCGGCGACCTGTTCTCCGACGACCGCGATCGCGAGCGCGGGCCGGGTCAGCGCGCGTCCTCCGACGCGCCGCCCACGCTGGTGCTCGCGATCGTGACGCTGGTGGTGCTCCTCGCGGCGGGCTTGCTGTTCGCGTTTGGCGGCGACGTCTCCCCTCCCCCCGAGCGGGGTCCCGGCGACTCCGTCGCTACGGATCCCGACGTCCCGGAGCCGGACGAGCCGCCCCCTTCGGACGCGGGGGACGTGACCCCGCGCGCGGTGCGCGAGTTCGGTTCCCTGGCGGGGTTGACCGCCAAGGCGCGCGAGGCGGCCGCCAAGGGTGACGTCGCCTGGGGTCGCGACGATCCCGAGGGCGCGCTCGCGCGTTGGCAGGCGGTGGCCGACGACCTGGGCCGCGCGCCGCCGAAGGGGCTCGCGTTGCGCGTGCAGACCGCCCTGCGCCAGGTCTCACTCGCGAAGGCCGAGGAGGCTCAGGCTCGGGGCGACCTGCACGCCGCCTACTGCGCCCTCGATCGTGCCGTCGCTGCCGGGGCGAGCGACGAGGTCGTCGGGCGGCGCGACGCGCTCTGGGCGCAGCTGGAGCTGCGCCACGGGGTGTTGGCCGCGCTGGAGGAGCTGCGCGAGGCGCCCGCGACGGCTCGTGAGCAGGCGCGCGCCTCCCTCGCTGAGCTCCGCGACCCCGCGCGGGAGGCGGGGCTCGAAGCCGAGTGGTCGAAGCTCGTCGAGCACCTGGCCGGGGGCCCGACCCCTGCGGGGTCGGTGCGCCTGGGCCCCGAGGCGATCGTTCGCCTCGAGCCGGTGACCAACGCCGAGTTCTTCGCGTGGTACGGCCAGGCCAGCAAGGACGAGTTCCTCGCGCCGCCTGCCGGCTGGGGTGGGCAGGCCTCGCCGCCCGCGGACGTCGACAGCCAGCCGGTGGTCGGGGTCCGGGTCGCGACCGCGCGCGCCTACGCCGAGCACCTCGGACAGCGGCTGCCTACGGCCGAGGAACTCGAGGAACTACGCGCCGCGGGCCTGGCCGTGGAGGCTCCCCAGGACGAGCGGTTCGGGGGAGGGTTTTGGACCGTGCGGCGCGAGGAGTAGTGAATGACCGCAGCTGAGGACTACGTCGTCTACTCGTGCCCCGCGTGCGGGAAGCGGGTGTTCGCCCCCCAGAGTGACCGGGGTCAAACCGGGCGCTGTCCGGTGTGCACACACCCCCACACGGTCGGAGGGCCGGTGGACGCCGAGCCAGGTATCGAGCGGCGGGGAGCGCTGCGGGTCGAGCCTCGGGACGGGCAGGTCGCCCTCGAACCAGGGGAGTCCTCGACCCGCCAAGGGCGCGCGCGGGTGTGCACGGTCCTCGACCTCAGCGAGACCGGGGTCGCGATCGCATTCCCTGGCCTCCCCAGCTCGCGGCACCTGAGCGGCTACGCCCCGCCCGACCTGCCCCTCGGCACCAGCCTGCGCCTGCAGCTCGAGGCGAACGGGCTGAACCCCTGCTGGGTGACCGCCGTCGTGCGGCGGGTCGTCGACACCGAAGATCCCCGGCGCTATCGGGTCGGGATGGAGTTCATCGAGCTGAGCGACGAGGAGCGCGTGAGCTTGCGCGCAGCCGTGGAACGCGCCGGCCAGAAGAACCCCGACAAGTAGGCGCCTTTCCGGCGAGCGATTGCAGCATTGGCCTTCGCGGCCGACAATCGCGGAACGGGGTGGTGGTGGCGTTTAGTTTTCTCGAGCTGTTCCTGGCGAAGGCGACCCTCGAATACGGGGCTTGCCCGGTGGACGTGGTTCAAGGCGCGTTGCAGCGCGCCACCCCGGGGGCGCTGGGGGCCGCGCTTCAGGCAGGCGGGCTGTCCCCAGCTGCCCTCGAGCACCTGAACCAGGTCGCGCGGCGCTGCGTCTACTTCAAGGGCGAGGATACGTTCCTCCGCCTGGTCGTGGCCAAGGGCTTGCTCGACGGCGCCGCGGCGGAGGGGTATCGCCGGCAAGCCCAGCAGGCGCGCGGGCGCATCGGGGCGACCCTGGTCGCCGCCGGGGTGCTCAGCGCCGAGGACGACGCGCAGATCACCGCCCAGGTGGGGACGGCCCTCGAGCAGGAGGCCACGCGTCTCTGCGCTGCGCTTGCGGCGCGGGGCTACCAAGGAATCGAACAGCCCTCCAAGCTGCTCAGCGCCGTGGCCAAGGCCCTCGGCCCTTTGCCTGCCGAGAGCAAGCCGCAGGCCCTGCCTCCGGTCCCCCAGCCCTTGCCCGATCTCCCGGCGATGCCCTCGCTGCCCTCGTCGCCCGCGCCTTTGCCCGACAACCCCGCTGCGCCGGCGAGCGGCGCCGTCGACTTGCCCGCCGACCTGGTGGGCACGGGGATCGAGGAGAAGTTCCGCGTCGAGCGCAAGCTCGGTGAGGGCGGCATGGGGGCGGTCTACCTCGCCTACGCCAAGGACGACCTCGACGGCGTGCAGCCGATGGCGCTGAAGGTGGCGCGCGCCGTCGAGGGCGGACAGCGCAGCCAAGAGGCCGGGGAGCGCTTCAAGCGCGAGATCCTCGCCACGAGCATGTGCGGCCACGAGAACATCATCGAGATCTACGACGCCGGCCAGACCCAGGACGGCTCGTACTACATGGCCATGGAGTGCATCGAGGGCGAGCAGCTCGATGAGACCGTCGCCCGTGAGGGCCCGCTGCCGGTGACCCGCCTGGTGCCGCTCCTCGACCAGGCGTTGGAGGGTCTGGCGGCGGTCCACGAGGCGAACATCGTCCACCGCGACATCAAGCCGCAGAACTTCCGCCTCGGGCGCCACCCCGACGGACGCGAGTTCCTCAAGATCATGGACTTCGGCATCGCGCGGGTGCTCGACGCCGAGGAGTCGGGTCAGGGCGAGCAGTTCTTTACGACGATGGCGACCAAGATCACCGGGTCGCCGGCGTACCTCTCGCCTGAGAGCATCACCGACCCCTCCTCGGTGGACCAGCGCTCGGACCTCTACTCCCTGGGGATCAGCATCTATCGGGTGGCGGTCGGGCGGCTGCCGTTCGTCGCGCGCAAGGCCGACCAGTTCCTTCAGCTGCACCTCTACAGCTCGCCGCCTTCCCTGCGCGCCGCCGTCCCGAGCACCCCCCCCGCGTTGGAGGAGCTCTACCTCAAGCTGCTGGCCAAGCTGCCCGAGAACCGGATTCAGACGGCTCGTGAAGCGCTGAGCTGGCTGCGCGAGCGGGTGATCCCCGAGCTCGAGGAGCACGGCGGGCGCGACGAGGTTCTGGCAGCGGCCGCCGGCCCGGGCGCGCGCCCGACGCGCCCCGAGTTCGACCCCGCGCTGCTGGGGACGTCGAACGAAGCGACCAAGCCGCTGACGGCCGACCCGCCGCCGCTGCCCGTCGCGCCGGCCGGCGGCGACCCGTTCGAGGTCACCGCCCCGATGGACGCGCCCGGGTTCGACCAGGAAGCCTCAGCCGCTCCTAGTCCCCCTAGCGAGCGCTCGAAGTCGCCCCAGGTGATCCAGGCGCCCGTGCTGCCCGAGGCCGGGGACGGAGGGGGGGGAGGCGCGCTGTGGATCGTGATCGCCGCGGTGCTGGTGCTGGTCGCGGTCGGCGGCGGGGTCCTGCTCTACGTGGCCTTCGGCTAGCACGCCGGGGTCGTGCGTGGCGCGATGTGACCGCCCAGTCGGGGGCGGCTCGCGGCCGGGCTAGCCGGCGTTGGCGTTGGCGTTGGCCGGAGGCAGCGTGGGGGCGTTGATGTTCTCGTCCTCTTCGCCGCGTACCGGGCGAATGAACCCCCGGTTGGCGCTGGACTCGACGAGGAAGTCGAGGAAGCGCTGGACCTCGTGGCTGCCCTTGAACTCGACCTTGGCTTGCTCGACCAGATCGTCGAATTTGCCCTCGTCGAAGAACACCTGGCGGTAGACCTGCCGCAGATCGCGCACGGTCTGCTCGGAGAACCCGCGGCGGCGCAGGCCGACGTGGTTGATCCCGCGGACCCGCGCAGGGTAGCCCTGGGCCATGGTGAACGGCGGAATGTCCTTGCCGACCTTGGAGCCGCCTGAGGTCATGCAGTGCGCACCGAGGCGGACGAACTGGTGGATCCCGGATTGGCCGCCGACGATCACCCAGTCTTCGAGGATCACGTGGCCGGCGAGGCCCGCGCCGTTGGCGAGGATGCAGTGGTCGCCGACGATGCAGTCGTGGGCCACGTGGCAGGTGCCCATCACCAGGTTCTTGTTGCCGAGCTGGGTCAGCCCGCCGCCGGCCTCGGTCCCGATGTGGATCGACACGTACTCGCGGATCACGTTGTGGTCGCCGATGACCAGCTTCGAGGGCTCGCCCTCGTACTTGCGGTCCTGGGGCTCCGACCCGATCACGGCGTAGGGGAAGATCGTGTTGCCCGCGCCGAGGGTGGTGTGGCCCTCGACGATCGCGCCCTGGCGCAGCTCGCAACCAGGACCCATGACCACGTGCGGGCCGACGTAGGCGTAGGGACCGACCTTCACGTCGTCTGCCAACTGGGCACCGTCTTCGACGATGGCGGTGCGATGGATCTCGGGCATTGGGCCTTCCGTCGCTAAGCGACTCACTGAACGAATCTTAGCATTCACCCCCCGACAGGCCAGCGGCGGTCTGGGTTTGCGCCGGTGCGCTGGACGGACGAGCCCGGGCGAAGCTTCAGCCTCGAGCTAAACCTCGTCCTCGTCGAAGTCTTCCCCCGCCACCGTCTCCTCGAGCAGGAGCTCGGCGGTGACGCCCAGGTCTTCGACGAGGGAGGCGAGGGTCTTGTGGTGCCGCCGGTGTCGGGGGACGAGGCAACGCTCGAGCAGCTCGAGTGCCTTGAGGGGTATGCGCTGGTAGAGCTTGGCCGCGTCCCGCCCGCGGCGGCGGAGGATCCCCGCGGCCTGGACCTCTTTGACCACGGCGTTGCTGAAGGCGCGCCCGGTCAGCAGGTGGAACAGGATTCGCCCCACGGAGTAGCACTCGGCGTATTCGTCGGCCAACTGGCCGAGCCGCGCCGCGGCCTCGCTCTTTGGCTCGGGGAAGCCCGCCGCGATCAGGGGATCGGGGTCGACGTCGATGGTCTCGCAGATGTCGCGGAACACCTGCAGGTTCACGAGCTCCTGCTCGAGCTCTCGGGTGGGGTCGAAGGACTGCACGCGGACCTCTTCGCGGGCCACGAGCACCCCCGACTTCTTCCGCTTGGCGACCACGATCCGCTTGGTGCGCGCGAAGGCGAGGATCTCCGCCAGCTGGCGCGAGACCTCGAGGGCCGCGAGGGGGGTCGTGGGCGACTTGTCGCGCACGTATTGCTCTAGCTTGAGCCCGCTCTCCACGTGGTCGAGCACGGCGTAGAGGATCCCGGTCGAGGTCTTCAACGCGTGGACCTCGAGGAAATACTCGTTGCCCAGCACCAGTCCGATCAGGGCGCGGACGATGAAGCTGCGCAGGACGAGCGGGTCGGCCTGACGATCGGCCTTGAGGATCCGAATCCCCTGGCGAACGCCGCTTTCCTGGTCGACGCCGAGGTAGGTGATCTCGGTCTGGTTGGCCGCGATCTTGCGCAGCATGCGGAAGCGTTCGAGGTCTGGCCGGGCGTGCAGTCGCCGGTCGAAGTCCCGCGCGTCCGAGTCTGGGGCCGAGCTGTGGTAGATGAACTGGTGCGCGCCGAGCTCGAAGGTGTCGTCTTGCGCGAGGGCGACGGGGCGCTTGATCCGCTTGCCCCTCAGCCGCACGGGCTTGCGCCCACGAGGCACGAGCTCGTGCCCGCCGTCGACGGCGCGGATCTCGGCGTGGCGCTCGTCGACGGTCCCGCCGAAGAGCACGAGGTCGCTCTCGAGCGAGCGTCCGAGCAACAGCGTCTTCGACTCCGGAAGCAACAACACCCGACCGCGCAGGTAGCCCTTAACCGCTTGCAGAGCGGCTGCCATCGCATCTCCAGTCGCCCCGCAGCCCTCCGCCCGCAGGCGGAGGGCGCCGTAGCGATCCGTTAGCTGGTGGAGTCCTCGGATTGGCTCCCCGGGCTCTTCCCCGCCTTCCCGGTCGGCGCGAGGATCATGATCATGCGGTAGCCGTCCATCTTCGGCTGGACCTCGACCTTGGCGATGTCTGCCAGCTCGGCCGCGATCCGCTTGCAGTGGTCCCGGGCGATGTCCGAGTGCATGCGCTCGCGCCCGCGGAACAGGATGTTCACCTGCACCTTGCAGCCCTTGCCAATGAAGCGCTTGGCGTGCTTGAGCTTGACCTGGAAGTCGTGCTCGCCCGTCTTGGGGCGCAGGCGGACTTCCTTGGTGATCACCTGGTGTTGCTTCTTTTGTGCGAGGCGCTTCTTGCGCTTGGCCTCGTACTTCTGCTTTCCGTAGTCGAGGATCTTGCACACCGGTGGCCGGCTGTCGGGTGAGACCTCGACCAGATCCAGGCCCGCCTCCTGGGCGAGGGACATGGCGTGCGAGGTGTCGACCACTCCCAGCTGCTCGCCGGTGTGGGAGATGAGGCGGACTTGCGGTACACGGATGCGGTCATTGACTCGCGGTCCCCGGTTCTCGACCGGGCGATCCATCACATATCGACGTCTAATGGCTCAAAACTCCTGTTGAGGGTTCGGCGACGGGCTGGAGCCCGTCTGCGAGGGAGGCCGCATGCCGCGGGCTCCTGTTCAAGGAAGCGCCCGAGGGCGCATGACTGTCAACCAGGGCGCGAAGACGCGCGCTGAACCCGGAGCGGGCGAGGGAGCGGGGCTCACCGCCGCGCCAGCGCAGGGCCACCGTGCGGCTCTGCGCCTCGGCTGCGCCGAGCACGGCCACCCCAGGGATGCCCAGGCGGGCGGTCTCGCGCACGCGGCGCCCGAGGGTCCCGCTGGCGCGCAGCTCGGCGCGCAGCCCGTCGCGGCGCAGGGCAGCGCAGAGCTCGGTGGCCTGAGGTGTGAAGTCGGCCCCGAGGGGCAACACGGCGACCTGGGTCGGCGCCAGCCAGCTCGGCCAGGCGCCCTGATCGGCCAGGCGCAGCAGGGTCGGGGCCAGGGCGCAGAGGGAGCCGACGAGGAACTCGCCGTCTGGGACCAGGGAGCCGGTCTGCCAGCGGGATCCAGCGTGTTCGGCGTAGAGCACCAGCTCCCAGCCCGGCGCCAAGCGCGGGGTCTCCATGTCCGCCAGCTCGCACGCGGGAGCTCCCGGTCCGCGGAGCTGCTCGACTGTCGTCGTCCAGCCGCAGGCGGTTTGGAACGCACGCAGCGCGCGGACGGCGGCGGGCCCTTGCTCGCGGGGCACCCGCAGCACGTCGCCCTCGGCGTCGAGGCTGCACGGGAGAGCCTCCGCGGCGTAGACCGCCCTCAATCGCTCTCGGAGCAGCGTAAAGGCAATCTGGCCGGGGACCTGCCAGGCGACGCCGTCGTGGAGGCGGCGAGCTCGAGCGCGCTTCTGGCACACCGGGGCTTGGACCCGGAGAGGATCGCTCGGGAGGAGAGGGCTGCGTCCGGGGAGGCTGGGCGCGAAGCGGGTCGGAGGTCCTGCCAGGGACCCCTTCATACGCGAACCACGAGCCTCGACCTTTGCATGAGTTGGATACCTCTCGCCTGCAGCTGGGAGCTTAGCACACAGCGCCCGCCGTGCCAGCCGGCAGATCCTGGGAATGCCTACCTTTAGGCTTGCTTCCCTGGGGGGCCAGGGGTATACCTGTGGGCTCGTTCGAGAGCCCTCAGCCCGCTGGGGGTGAGCCCAACCAGTTCGCTGTGAGGGTGAGGGGAGTGTCGCCGACCTCCTCTGGAAGCAGGAGAGCCATGCCGAAGGCAAAGACCAACAAGGGCGTCGTCAAGCGCGTCCGGGTGACGAAGAGCGGGAAGATCAAGTTCCGCCATACGTTCACCAGCCACATCATGTCCCACAAGTCGGGCGACACCAAGCGTCGCTATCGCCGGCGGGGCGTGTTGAAGAGCAAGACCGAAACCACCAAGATCCTGAAGATGCTGGGCAAGGCGCGCCCGTAGGCAGCACCTCCCGACCAGGGATCACCAGTCACACGGGCGAGTTGCCCGAGGAAGCAGTCCATGAGGGTTAAAGGCGGAAGCGCCCCGCGGCGTTCGAAGAACCGCGTGATCAAGGAAGCCAAGGGCTTCTGGGGCAAGCGTAAGAACTGCTGGAAGATGGCCCGGATTGCGGTCCGGCGCTCGAAGCAGCAGGCCTACGTGGGCCGCAAGCAGCGCAAGCGCAACCTGCGGGCGCTGTGGATCCAGCGACTCAACGCGGCCACCCGGGCGCGCGGCCTGACCTACAGCCGCTTCGTCTACGGCCTCGGCAAGGCCAACGTCGAGCTCAACCGCAAGACGCTGAGCGAGCTCGCGATCCACGATCCGAAAGCCTTCGACGCGGTGTTCGAGGTCGTCAAGCGCTACGTCTAGCGCGGGGAGTTCCCCATGCCGCCAAAGCCGCTGTACGACCTCTCGCAGGTCGACCTGGAGCACGTCGAGTTCGGCAAGGACGACCTTGACGTGCTCTTGCCGCAGACGGACGTCATGCGGCAGCTCCACGGAATCCACCACGTCGACGACGAGGCCGGCGTCGCGGTCGGTTTCCGCGACGTGCGCGACGACGAGTTCTGGGTCAAAGGTCACTTCCGCGCCAAGCCGGTGTTTCCCGGCGTGATGCTCGTGGAGAGCGTGGCCCAGGTGTGCGTCTTCCTCTGGCGGCGAAAGATCGGCCGCGAGCAGGCCCCGGGGCGGGTGATGCTCTTCGGCGGGATCGACGAGGTGAAGTTCCGCGACGCGGTGTTCCCCGGCCAGCGCCTGGTGATGGTCGCCAAGGAGAACACGGTGCGCCTGCGGCGCTCGATCTACGACTGCCAGGCCTACGTCGACGGGAAGCTGGTGTTCACCGGTAAGATCACGGGGCTCCTGGGGCCGGAGATGCCCGAGGTCTACCCCGACGGCAAGTAGGGCGGGCAGCGCTCCGATCCGCTACCCTCCACTTCGTGCGGGCGAATAGCTCAGTTGGTAGAGCGCCTCGTTTACACCGAGGTGGTCGGGGGTTCGAGTCCCTCTTCGCCCATGCTCGCTCGGGCCGCAGCGCGGCCTAGCTCGACCCGCTGATGTCCCAGGTGTGGTCGCTCTCGTCAGGGCCCTTGGCCAGCTCGTCGGCCTCGAGCCAGTCGTCGTCGTTGCCCGCGGCGGAGTCGCTGAACTCGAGTCCGTCGTCGCCGTCCGAGGTGGGGTCCCCCGAGATCTCGGCGATGTCCGTGTCTTCGCTGGCGTCGGCGAAGCCTTCGACCTCGGGGGTGCTCGACTTCACCGGGATCCCGTGGGCAGCGAGGTCCTCGACGCTGCGGACCACGGTCTTGGCCTCGGGGCGCGGCCCGTCTTCGTCGTCCATCTGGGCCAGGGCCTCGCCGATCCCCGAATCCGTCAGGGAGGCCTCAGCCTCGCTGGCACCGACTTCGTCCATGCGCCGGCTGGCCTCGAACAAGAGCCCTGTGATCCGGGAGCTCATCGTCTTGTCGCCTGGCTCGACGTTGGCGGAGAACGAGAACCGGCCGTCCTTGAGTTGGGCCATCGTGATCACGGCCTCGTCGTCGCTCAGGTCGTCGTAGGCCGCCCACACCGGGAGCCCATTGGCGACCACCAGCTGGCCGTGGTGGTCGCCGTGGTTGATGTCCAGGGTCCCGGTTTTCTTGTTGAACTCGAGCTGCTGCAGGAGCTCGACCACGGGGACCTCGGCCAGGCGACCCGTCAGCGCCGCGCCCGGGTTCATTCGGCTGACCGAGGTCAACTCCATGGACTTGGTCGAGGTCTCCCGGTCATGATCGACCATCTGCTCGGTGGAGCGGATCTCGATCTCGTAGGGCCCGATCGAGAAGGTGTCACCGACCTTGAGCAGGGTCGACGCAGCGCGCTTGCCGTTGAGGTAGACGCCGTTCGAGGAGCCCTCGTCCTCGAGCACCATCGTCTTGCCCAGGACCTTGATCACCGCGTGGCGGCGTGAGACCTCCTTGTGGGGGAGGGTCAGGTCCGACGCGTCCGAGCGGCCGATGGTCATGATCAGCTTTTGGCCCAGAGGCACGGGGGGGAGGGGATCGCAGCACATCCAGGCCACGACCTTCTCCATTCCGCTCTTCGCGCTGGCCTTGGCGGGCGTCTCCGCGGGTAGACTGGGGCGGCGCACCGCGCCGCTGGGGCGACGGGGTGGCCCAGCAGCTCGGCGGACCGCTCCGCCGGGTCGTCGGGCTCGACCGCTCGGGCCAGGACGGCGAGGCCGTCGGGCCCCCGGCCTGGCGCGCCGCCGCGCTGGGCGGCGACGCCTGCGCGCCGGCCCCGAGCGCTCTCCTCGTGGCGGTCCCTCTGCCGACATGAACTCCCAACACCCCACTGTGTGGCTGCTGAAGATAACCCCTGGGGGGGACGCTCGCTATCGCGATGACTGGGCTGCTAGGGACGTTCGTAGCGGAAGAGGACGACCCCCATCTTGATGAGGTCCCCGTTCTTCAACGTTTGGCGCTCCACCGGCTCGCCGTTCACGAAGGTTCCGTTGGCCGAGCCGAGGTCGATCAGCACCGGCTCCGGGCCGCGGGCGTCGATCTGCGCTTGGCTGCGCGAGACCGAGGTCGAGAGGATCTTGACCTCGGCGCTGCGGTCGCGACCCATGGTGTAGAGCTCCCCGGGGCCGAGCTCGAACACGGTGCCGTCCGCGAGGCCGTCCAAGGCCACCAGGCGAAACCCTCCGGCGTCGCCGCCGTCGTCGGCGAGCTCGAGCGGCTCCTCCGCCGCGGGGGCCTGGGGGTCGCTGGCCGTGGGGACAGCGTAGGCCGGGGACTCCGCTGGCGGGGCGGAGCCTGGCGGTGGGTAGCTGGCATGCCCAGGAGGCGCATAACCCGGAGGCGGGTATCCAGGGGGGGGATAGCCGGGGTAGCCCTGGGGCGGGTAGCCGGGGTAGCCGGCAGGGGGAGCCTCCTGGGGCGGGTAGCCGGGGTAGCCGGGGGGAGCCTCCTGGGGCGGGTAGCCGGGGTAGCCGCCAGGCGGGGCGTCTTGCGCGCCGGGAGGGGGATAGCCG
>Ga0209578_10002626_pt1 | contig 14608 bp, 13 predicted proteins | sample tdAd472_FD_187127 | JGI IMG/M metagenome (GOLD analysis project Ga0209578, IMG submission 187127) | Marine sediment microbial communities from the Atlantic coast under amendment with organic carbon and nitrate - tdAd47.2 (SPAdes)... | ecosystem: Environmental > Aquatic > Marine > Coastal >...
GGGGAGGGGGTAGGACGGGGGGTGCCACGGGTTGGGCGAAGCACAACCCGTGTTCTGACCAGCCGGTTGCGTGAGCAACCGGGGAGGTGCTGGCGCGGGGACGTTTGAGCCCCTCCCCGCGTGCTCACGCACGCGGCTGGTATGGCGGAGGGGGTGCCACAGGTTGGGCGCAGCACAACCCGTGTTCTGACCAGCCGGTTGCGTGAGCAACCGGGGAGGTGCATGCGCGGGGACGTTTGAGCCCCTCCCCGCGTGCTCACGCACGCGGCTGGTCTGGCGATCGAGGGTGGCTGGACCGAACGCCCGACGATGGCTGCGCCATCCTCGGGGCACCCGCAACGGGTTCAACGAGCCCGGAGCGCGAGCGACGGGACCGGCTTTCCGATTGTGCCCGCAGACCCCATCGCCCGAAGAAGGCTGCGCCGTCTTCGGGGCACCCGGGGCCGGTTGCGTGAGCAACCGGGGAGGTGCTTGCGCGGGGACGTTTGAGCCCCTCCCCGCGTGCTCACGCACGCGGCTGGTATGGCGGAGGGGTGCCACGGGTTGGGCGCAGCACAACCCGTGTTCGGTCATGTGGACACACGGCTTGCGAGGCAAGCCGTGGCACCCGGGGCACTGGAGATTGTGGGGTCAGTCCCCTGCGCGGATCTGGTCGAGGTGGTCCTCGACCTCCTTCAGCCACGCGAGGCGGGCCTTGTTGATGCGTCGCACGTTGCTGCGGACCAGCGCGATGTGGGTCTCGAACCCCTCCGGCGGCTCGGGCAGGGTCTTCAGGCGTTCCATCCCCGCCTCCAGCTCGGCCCGGGCCGATTCGATCCAGGCCCGCTGTTCGTCGCGGCTCAGCAGGTTCAGGTAGTGGAACCGCTCGCGCAGGCCGTCGGTGGGCCACAGGTCGCCCTCGTCGTAGGGTGGGCGGACCCAGTCCTGCACGGCCTTCTTGCCGGCGGGGGTGACGGAGTACTCCACGTGCTTGCGCTTGCCGCGGGCGGAGGCGACGGACTTCATCAGGCCGCGCTTCTCGAGGCGCCGCATCAGGGGGTAGATCGAGCCCGCGGAGCTGGAGAACGTCGTCGAGAGGTTCTTCTCGATCATCATCCGCACGGCGTACGGCGTGATGGGCTGGTGCTTCTGCACGTACGCCAGCACGAAATTCTCGAGCCGGCTGGGCTCGGAGCCCTTCTGCCCGTTCTCGTGGGCCTTGGCGGTTTTTCCGTTGCTGGTCATGGTGCTCATCGGGTCACTCTATCGCGCGTACCGGGGCCGGTGGGTGGGTTTTCGTGGCGTGGGGCCGATCCGAAGGGCGAAACCGGCGCGTCCGGGCCGGAAACCCTGTCAAAATCGTGCGAACCGGACGATAATCGGGCCCGTATACTGGTCCCGGGCCCCACGATCGTGTGTCCGGCGGGCCCAACGACGCGAACCGGGATGGGTTGCGGATCGAACAGTCAGAGAATCGACCGGGGGCACAAGGCAGAGTGGAACGGGGCATGCGCAGACAGACGACAACACGGGCCTTCACGCTGATCGAATTGCTGGTGGTCATCGCCATCATCGCGCTGCTGATCGGGATCCTGGTCCCGGCACTCGGCAAGGCCCGATCCGCGGCCCGCAACGTGAAGTGCCTGGCGAACCTGCGGACGCACGGGCAGGCGTGGGCGCTGTATACGGCCGACTTCCAGATGTTCCCGTGGGGGGAAGTTCCCAAGTCGGTGGACGAGCCCAAGCCCAACAAGTTCTACCTCGCCAACGTGATGTGGGGCTGGGGCGGCGTGCACTGGTACGAGCGCGACGAGAACGGTGTCGCCATCCTCCCCAAGGCGGATACGGCGATCTTCCCGCTGATCGCCCAGCGACCGGTGAATGGGTACTACGGCATCCCCGAGATCTCGGAGGGCTTCGAGGAGTACTTCCGCTGCCCGACCGACGACGGCGCATACCGCTACGACCTGGGCAACAAGGCCAACTACGAGGGCATCGCCACCGGCAACCGCTCGGGAGAGGGCGACCAGAGCCACTTCGGGCAGGTCGGCAACAGCTACGGCGTCAACCGGTTCGGGCTGTACAGCTTCAAGGGTCGCGACCCGAGCACGGGCAGGTTCGGTCGCCAGTACGGGCCGGGCGTCGGGCCGGAGGACGTCAAGGTCTCCCCGAGCCTGTTCGTCACGATCGGCGACTACGGGCAGATCACCGCGGCCGTGGACACCTTCAGCGAGAACAAGCTCGAGGTCTTCGACCAGAACCGGGACGGGTACACCGACGGCACCTCGATCGGCTGGTGGCACGGCGAGCACAACGCCCACTTCGGCTTTCTCGACGGCGCGGTCGGTGCCCGGAAACTCAACGAGCCGGACATCACCTACCGGCTCGACCGCGGCGAGTAGCCCTCACCTCCGCGGCAGCAGGCGCAACGCCTGGTCATAGATCCGCCCCGCGGCGCCCGCGTAGTTGCTCATCACCGCGATCGAGTAGTAGCCCCCCTCACCCTCCGAGTCCGGCACGATGGTCCAGCGGGTCTGGATGCCCGGGAAGTCGCCGCCGTGCCCGTAGGAGCGGAGGCCGTCGTCCTGGGTCTCGATGATGGTGCCGTAGCCGTAGGACGTGCTGGTGGAGCGTCCGAAGGGGGTGTGGGCGGTGGTCATGAGGTCGCGTGTGTCGGGGGAGACGAGCGAACCGGTCATGTAGGCGTGGGCGATGCGTCCCAGGTCCTCGACGGTGGAGTACCCGCCGCCGGCCGGGCCGCCCTTGATCGAGTGCAGGAAGGTGTTGGTGCGCCAGTTCCGGGCCGTGTCGGGCAGGTCCGGGAGGTCGTCCCCGGTCGAGCCCCAGTCGAACATGGAGTTGTACTCGTCGGCGGGGATGTACCCGACCGCGACGCCCGGCACGGGGATATCGACGTCGTAGCAGTCCGTCCCGGTGGTGCCCGCCGGCCCGGTGATGTGGGTGCGGACGTAGTCGTAATAGCTCTCCCCGCTCGCGGCCTCGACGATCAGCCCCAGGATGAAGAACCCCGCGTTGGAGTAGGCCATCTCGGAGCCGGGCCGGTACGCGACGCCGTTGCCCTCGATCAGCGGGATGTAGTCGTGCAGTGTGCGGTGGGTGAGGCGCGAGGACTCGAAGAACTCGTCGGAGAAGTGCGAGCCCGTGCCCCCGGTGTGCGTGAGCAGGTGGTGCACGGTGACCTGTCTCTTGACGTCCTCGTTGGGGTAGTCGGGCAGCAGGTCGCCGACGGTCTGGTCGTACCCGAGCTTGCCCGCCTCGGCGAGCTGGCAGATGGCGATCGCGGTGAAGAACTTGTTGGCCGAGCCGAGGTTGAACTTGGTCTCGAGCGTGTTGGGGACGCCCCAGCGCTTGTCGGCCTCGCCGTAGGCGCCCGAGCAGACCACCTCCCCGTTGCGGGTCACCAGCAGGGCCCCGGAGAACTCGTCGGACTCGCCCAATTCTGAGGCGAAGGCCAGCAGACGCTCGCCAAACGCCGCGTCGTCGGACGCGGCCCCGGTCGCCAGCACCTCCGGCGACTCGCCGGGCCAGATCCCGATGCCCGCGACCTTGGGGGCGCCCGGGTTCTCGAAGACGAGCTGGACGTTCATCCAGCGGTCGCCCTCCTCGTCGTAGCAGAGGGCGGTGTAGGCCATGCTCGACCCGAACGTAATCGAGTCCGCGTGCTGGATCAGGCGTCCGAGGTCGCGGGCGAAGCCCAGGTGCTGCTCCAGCGTGAGCCCCTCGCGCATGCCGGGCAAGAAGTGAGTGTTGTAGAACTCGGTGAGGACGGCCTCGTCGCCCGCCGCCGCGGCCCGGAAGAACCGCTCGGCCATGGCCTGGAAGGGCGACTCGGGCAGGTCGAGGGCGAGATCCGCCCCCGGCTGGGCCCAGGCCACCCCGATTCCCACCCCCGGGACCGTTCTGGATACTGATTGCGGGACTGGGGCGCCCCCGGCGGCAAGGCCGAGGACGACGGAGAGGCAGGCGGGCAGGATCGGCATGGCGGGGCTCCGGGGTCGGGTCGGGTCGGGCGGGCTGGTTGTAGGCCATGATGCCGCCCAAGACTCCCCCCGTCGGGTGGCACGCCAATTCTTGGGCTCCTACTGTTCCGACCCTCCCCAGCGCACCCGCGTCGGGGCTGTTTCTGACTCCCTTTCCGCCAACAGAGGATCACCATGGCACAGGGCACCCAAGGCGTCATCACCCAGGTCATCGGCTCCACCTTCGACGCGAAGTTCCCGGAGGGTGACCTCCCGGACATCTACAGCGCCATCGAGATGAACTGGGAATCCAGCGGCGAGAAGCACCGCCTCGTCGGTGAGGTGCAGCAGCACCTCGGCGGCGGGCAGGTCCGCGCCGTCGCGCTCGGCTCCACCGACGGCCTGTCGCGAGGCATGCCCGTCTTCGACCAGGGCGGGCCCGTGACGGTCCCCGTCGGCACCCCCGTCCTCGGGCGCGTGTTCAACCTGCTCGGCGAGCCGATCGACAACAAGCCGGCCGTGGAGGGCGCCCAGCGTCGCCCCATCCATCGCGAGCCGCCGGAGTTCTCCGACCTGAACCCCAAGACCGAGATCCTCGCCACCGGCATCAAGGTCGTTGACCTGCTCTGCCCGTTCGTGCGAGGCGGAAAGATCGGCCTGTTCGGCGGTGCCGGCGTCGGCAAGACCGTCATCATCCAGGAGATGATCGCCCGTGTCGCCCGTGAGTTCGGCGGCTACTCCGTCTTCTGCGGCGTCGGCGAGCGCACCCGCGAGGGCAACGACCTCTGGCGCGAGATGTCCGAGGCCGAGTTCACCGACGAGAACGGCAAGACCGCCCACGTCATCGAGAAGGTGGCGATGGTCTTCGGCCAGATGAACGAGCCCCCCGGATCGCGTCTCCGCGTCGCCCTCTCCGGCCTGACCATGGCCGAGGAGTTCCGCGACGCGTCCGGCGTCGAGACCATGATGTTCGTGGACAACGTGTTCCGCTTCACGCAGGCCGGCTCCGAGGTCTCCGCGCTGCTGGGGCGTATGCCCTCCGCGGTGGGCTACCAGCCGACCCTCTCGACCGAGATGGGCGAGCTGCAGGAGCGGATCACCTCGACCGCCAAGGGCGCCATCACCTCCGTGCAGGCCATCTATGTGCCCGCGGACGACCTGACCGACCCGGCCCCGGCCACCGCGTTCGCTCACCTCGACGCGTTCGTCGTGCTCGAGCGTGGCATCGCCGAGAAGGGCATCTTCCCGGCCGTGGACCCGTTGGCCTCGACCTCGCGAATCCTCGATCCGGGGATCATCGGCGAGCGTCACTACGCCGTGGCCCAGAAGGTGCAGGGCATCCTGCAGCGGTACAAGGACCTGCAGGACATCATCGCGATCCTCGGCGTGGACGAGCTCTCCGAGGAGGACAAGCAGGTGGTGGGACGTGCCCGTCGCATCGAGCGCTTCCTCTCCCAGCCGTTCTACGTCGCGGAGGTCTTCACCGGCTTCCCGGGCATCTACACCACGCTGGAGGAGACGATCGACTCGTTCGAGCGTCTGTGCAACGGCGAGGGCGACGACCTGCCCGAGTCCAGTTTCATGTACGTCGGCACGCTGGACGACGCCCGGGCGAAGGCCGAGAAGGCCGCTGCCGCGGCGGGCTGAGCCCACCCATTCAACTCTCTGGTGAATTCACACCCGCGCCCCGCTCGATTGAGCGGGGCGTTTTTCGTTGGGGGGTGGGGGGAGGGGGTTAGTCCTCGGGCTCGCTCAGGTGCTTGTCGATGAGGGTCTGGGCTGCATCGACGGTGGCGGGGTCGTTGGACTCGAGGCCGGCGCGGAGGATCGGCCCGTAGGGTGCCCATTCCTGCATGTACGAACTGAACTCGGAGAAGAAATTAATGAACGCATCGATTCGCTCCGGGGAATTCGGATCAAGGGCGTATTCCACAACAGGAGCCGGGAGTGCGACACCCCCCATGATCATGTTCGCGAAGAAGCGCTGGCGGGCGTACGAGTAGAGTGGCTGGCTCAAGTCGGGTTCGAACCGGAGGACGGATCGAGTGGTGAGTTCGCTGGCCCCGGCCATGAACGAGTGGGCGTACGCGGCTGGTACCGAGATCTGCACTCGATCCGAGTCGATGTACGGCATCAATACATCCGCTGCATCCTTCATGCCCTCACCGAGTTCTGCGATCGCTTCGAAGTCGGTCGTGAGCGGGTGGCCGTCGCTCATGTAGTGCGTCTTTGATCCCTTCCCTTCGGCCTCGAGTTCAAGGTAGTTTTCGATACGAGTGAGCAGTGCCTGGATCATCTCGCGAGGATTGCCTCCGATCGCGATGAAGTCTTCGGGGATGCCGCTGGACCAGCCGCCGCGGTCGGTGCGTGCCGCGAAGGAGAGGAAGTCGTCGACGAGCGCCGAGGCGGCCGGGCCGAATTCTCCGGAGACCGCGGTTGCGTCATTGGTCGCGCGGAAGGAATCTCGCTGGTCGGCCATGGCCGCGGACAGCACAGCCTCGACCCGCGGAGAGAAGTCGAACAGGAGGCAGCACTCTATCGCCATGGCGCGGATTTCGTAGATATCGTCATTGGCCCATCGCTGGATCCACTCGAAGCACCGCTCGGTCGGGCCCTCAGTGGTTGCCGCGAGCCAGAGACCAACGGCGCGGGCGGCGCGCTCGGGTTCGTCGCGGTAGCCCCTGGGCAAGTTTGGCGTGACAATCTCGCGGTCCGCGTCCGGTGCGCTCTCGGGCAGTCGCTCAACAATGGCCACGCGTCCGCGCTGAAGAACATCGAGCCCGAAATCTACTGATTCTTGCGTGAACCGGTCTTCTTCGACTGTTTCAAGCAGGGCCGTTACGAAAGCTCGGTGGACGGCTGGATGGTCGGTATTTCCGCCTTGTCCGACAGTTGGCAGCATGTGTTGCAATGATGGTGCACGACGCTCGCCCGCGCGGCGCTGCCACTGAGCATCGAGTCCGAAGAGCGCGGACTCCTGGAGAGGTGCGGAGTCGGAAGCACTCGCGCGAAACAGGATCGTGTTGGCACGATCGTCCGTACGGCGTACCTGCGAGAGTATTCGAAGCACGCGAGCCTGGTCCGACTCGGGCAGCGATGTATACACCTCGATGAGTGTGCTCGCAGTGTGTTTAGGATCAAGATCAATCAGTCTCGGGCGTTCAGCGTCCACGCGATCACCGCCCAGGGCATACGCATTCCGGTACACCGCCTCCAGCAGCGTCAACCCCTTGTCCACGCGGTCTGGCAATCCGCTGGCGACCATCTCGAGCGCCGTGCGCACCACTGGTCGCGTTTCGCCCGCGTCGAAATAGCCGCGGCGGATGCGGTCCTGCACGTGCCCGTTCAGGGTGCCGAGGTCCAGGGAGACCAATCGGGCGGCCACGTCGTCCGGCAACGCGCCCCACCCGTGTTGCAGGCCGCGTCCGCCCAGCACCAGACCGCCTCCCAGCACCACCGCCAGCAGCGTCGTCCATCCCAGCCGCCCCCAGTACCGGTGCGTGCAGGTCAGGCGGGCTGGGTTGGTGCAGCCGGTGCCGCACTCGGGGCAGGCGTCCGGGACGGACGCGTCCGAGCCGGGGTCGCGCAGCACGTAGAAGCACTTCGGGCACCGGAGGCGTTGGCGGGCCCGATCGGCGAAGAGGGCCCGCCAGGCCAGCCACAGCCACGCGAGGCCGACCAACGCACCGAGCCCGATCAGGAACCAGCCCATGGTGTCAGCCTAACGTAACCCGCTCGTTGTATTGCCCAATCAGACCGTGTGGGGAGAAGGAATTCACGCATGACCACCGCCGCACCCGTCAACACCAAAGAAGCCCCACGGCGTGCCGTCCGCTACGCCACCATGCCCGAGCTCGCGGCCGACCTCGACCGCATCCAGGCCGCCCACGAGGCCGGCACGCTCGGGCACACCGGCAACTGGACGCCCGGGCAGGTGCTGCTGCACTGCTCGTACCTGTTTCAGGGTGCCCTGGACGGGTTCACGCTGAAGCCGGCGCCCTGGCCGCTGCGCAAGATGGTCGTGCTCTTCTTCAAGAAGAAGGCATTGAGCGGCAAGCCCCTGCAGCCCGGGTTCAAGCTGCGCGGCCCGGCCGTGGAGCTGGTCCCGCCCGACGGCACGACCTTCGAGGAGGGGCACGGGGCGCTGCGTTCAGCGGTCCATCGCGTGCTGGCCGGCGACCAGATGACCCACCCCAGCCCGATCTTCGAGCACCTGACGCACGACGAGTGGGTCACGCTCCAGCTCGGGCACTGCTCGATGCACCTGAGCTTCATCAGTCTGGGCGACTGATCCGATCCGAGCGCACACAGAAACACCCCGGGAGCACGTTGCGTGCCCGGGGTGTTGTCGTGTCCCTGCGGGGAAGGAACAGCGAGAAGGAGCGAATCAGAGAATGGAGGGGAAGCAGGAGGAAGAAGTGGGGGGGTCAGCGCCGACGGCGTGAGGTGAAGCCCAGCCCGGCGATGAGCGCCAGCCCGGCGCCGGGTGTCGGCACCACGTCGTAGGAGTAGATCACCCCGAGCGTGCCGTCGTGCTCCTGGTCGATCAGGCGGGCGCTGACGCCGAAGCCGTCCACGCGCACGTCGGCGAACGGTCCGAAGAGCGCCTCGATCTGCCCGTCGAGCAGGAAGTCGTCCCACAGATCTGTGCCGACGGTGAGCACCGAGTTGATGGTGGCGCTGGTGCGCCGGATCATGGAATCGGGGCCCGACCAGTTCCCCCCGCCGAAGGGTCCGGCGCTGCCGTCGCTCGCGGCGAGGTTCCCGGTCACGTCGTACAGCGACACCCCGCCGAGCCCGAAGAAGGGATGGGATGATCCCGGTGTCTCGTCGATGAAGCTGAGGAGGGTGTTGGAGTCGCCGCTGGCGTAGAAGTCGCCCGCGCTGAGCGCAAAGTCGTTGTTGTTCTCGACCTGCAGCCCGAAGCTGATGGTGGAATCGAGGGTGAGGGTGACGCCGGTCAGCTCGCGTGTGCCGCCCTGGTCGTCGAAGCGGTCGATGGTGAAGGTCGCGAGCGTGCCGTCGGCGTCGGAGTAGGTGTAGTCGAAGGACTGCGTCTGGGTCTGGGCGTGGGCGCCGGACATGGTGATGCCCAGGGCGATGGTCGCGCCGGTGAGGGGTGTCAGTGTCATCTCGAATCTCCTGTCCGGGTGTGAGTCGTCGGGTGCGTGTGGTGTCGGGGCGTGTGGCCTCGGGGCACCGGTACGAGAGCGAGCATACCGCGGATCCACATCTCTGCGGAAATTTCTCCAAAGAAAACGTCAAAGAATTCTGCTCTGCCCACAATCCGCCCTCACAAGCCTGTACGATGGGTTCATGCCCGATGCTCCCACTCCGGTTCCAGCGACTCAGCCCGATGGCGTGGGGGCGACCGACGCCGCCACGGCGCAGGGCTTCTCGCGCCAGGCGTCGCGCCAGATCCGGTCAGTGCAGGCGGCCCTGACCGACCTGCTCGACCAGGCGGGGGTGGGGGGTGCCCGTCCCACGACCATCGGACGCACGCTCGGGCTCGACAAGACGCTGGCGTGGAAGCTGGCCCGCTTCGTGGAGGCGGGGGATCCCGTGCACGCGGCACGCCACATGCCCGGGGCTGGGGGGGTGGAGATCGTGCTGAGGGCGGCCGCGGGTCGGGGCGTGACCGAGGCGCGGCTCGAATCCGTGCGTGCATCGGATCTCGCGTTGCGTGAGTTCATGCGCAAGCACGCCGGCGACCGTCGCTCTTTTGAGGCGATGCTGGCGGGCAGCGGGCGAGACGAGCAGCTCGAGCTCGAGGAACGGCGCACGCAGTACCGGGCCGGTTCGGCGATCTGGGGCGTGCGGGCCAAGTCCCAGCACCTGATGCTCGCCCTGCGTCCCAGCCCGACCGAGGAGGGGATGCTCGACGGGCTGCAGGTGGGCGGGCTGCTGGGGTTCGAGCGTCTGCACGAGGACGTGCCGTGGATCATCCGTCGCCTGCGGGCGCACGACGACACGGGGGCGCGGATGTTCGACGTGCGTCGCGAGCCGCTGGACCCGAGCGGCACGCCCGACCCGGCCAACCCCGCGGGCATGCCGCTGATCCCGCGGTTCTGCACCGACCCGCTCCCGCCGATCCGCCAGTTCACCGGCGACAACGGCTGGGTGTACGACGAGATCGCCCCGGGCCCGGTCGGGCGCGACGCGGCGGTGGACGTTGTCTCGGGCGAGGTGTACCACGCGGCCCTGCCCTATCTGCGGGCCGAGGACAACACGCGCGGGCGGTACACGCTGACGGTGCGCACGCCGGTGGAGCTGGTGCAGTTCGACCTGCTGCTGCACCGCTCGATGACGCACTTCGACGGGTTCGAGTCGAGCGTGTACGGGCTGCTGGAGGACCGGCCTCGCGGGGCGGCCGAGTCGCGTGCCCGCCCGCTGTACGAGCCGGAGCCGGCGACGGAGCTGGGCGACCCGCCCAAGCTTCAGACGGCGCGCGTGTCGGGCTACGCCTCCATGATCGAGCGTGCCTTCGAGATGGGCGGCTGGGGCTCGCCGGACGAGTTCCGGGCGTTCCGGCTCGAGCTCGAGTACCCGCCCTTCCCGTGCGAATTGATGATCTCGGCGGACATTCACGAGCGTTGAGGGGTGCGTGCTGGTGCCGGCGTTCGGGCCCCGGTCTTTGGTTCGGGGTGTTCGCCCCAGAGGCTTATAAAATGCTTTGAGATGGCGTCTCGATCTGGTAGGTTGAGGATCGAGGAGAGAGCCCATGCAACGGTTCACGTTTTCTGCACTCCCCGTGACCGTTGCGCTCGCGCCGGGCATGGCGGGGGCGCAGCCGGTGACGGCCTTCGACAATCTGACGCCGGGTGGCGGATACATCACGGACACCTCGTGGGTCGTCAACGGGCCCGACGTCGAGTACGCCGAGGAGCGGATCTCGCACGGCATGCGGTTCACGGCCGAGCGTTCCGGACGCGTCGAACGGATCGACCTCGGCATCGGGCTGATCTCGGGCACAAACGCTGCCCGGGTGCAGCTCTGGACCGCCGACGAGAACGGGCTGTTGGGCGAGCGACTGGCAACCTGGCTGGTGCAGGACGCGATTCCCGAGTACGGGCTGAATTTCGAGGCGACACCGTTCGAGAGCGTCGGGCCCGGCCCGAGCATCAGCGCCGGCTCGGACTACTGGATCGTCCCGGTGGCGACGCTCGATACCGACTTTGGTTGGTACTGGGCGGAGGGCGAATCGCTGACCGCCCCGATGGTGAACATCCGCCCGGGTGGCGTGCGGAACTACTTCACCGACCGGCAGGGGGCGGCGCGGGTGGTGGTGCCGGGGCCGGGGGCTGCGATTCTGCTGCCGACCGGGATCGCGCTCGTGAGCAGACGCCGACGCTGAATGATCAGAACAGGGCAGTTCCGAGCGTCAATCGTGTGTGGCCTCAGCACATTGTCATGCCGCCGTCCACGGCGATGGTCTGCCCGGTCAGGAACCCCGCGTCGTCGCTGGTGACGTAGCCGACCGCCGCGGCGATGTCCTCGGGCACGCCCAGGTTCCGCACGGCCATCATCTTCTTGACGCCCTCGGTCACCGCCTCGGGCAGGTCCTTGGTCATGTCGGTCTGGATGAAGCCGGGCGCGACCACGTTGGCGGTGATGCCCTTGCCGCCCAGCTCGCGGGCGATCGTCTTGGTGAAGCCGGTCAGGCCGCTCTTGGCCGCCGCGTAGTTGGCCTGGCCGGAGTTGCCGACCAGCCCGCTGGTGCTGGCGATGTTGCAGATGCGTCCGAACTTGCCCCGCATCATGGGACGGGCCGCGGCGCGGCAGGCGACGAAGACCGACTTCAGGTTCGTGTCCAGCACGCCGTCCCACTCCTCGTCGCTCATGCGGAGGATCAGGTTGTCGCGCGTGATGCCCGCGTTGTTCACCAGCACGTCCAGCCGCCCCAGCTCCTCGGCCACGCCCTCGATCATCGCGGCGAGGGCCCCGAAGTCGGAGATGTCCACGGCCTTCACGGTCGCAGTGCCGCCGTTGCCCTCGATCTCCGCCTTCAGCTCGTTCAGCGGGCCCTCGCTGCGGGCGCTGAGCACCACGTGGCGTCCGTCCGCGGCGAGTCTGGTCGCGATCGCTCGTCCGATCCCGCGAGAGGCTCCGGTGACGATGGCGACGCGTTGCTCGGACATGGCTGACTCCTGCGTGATTCGTGAGGTTCCCGGCCCGTGCCGAGGTGAACCCGAAGGGTAGCGGGCTCACCCGCCCGGTGCGGACCCGTTCCCCGCGAGCGCCTGCCCGAGCAGCACCGCCGCGAGGCCCGCGACGACCGACGCCGCGACGTAGCCGAGCGCGATCCCGGTCCGCCCGTGCTGGAGCAGCGACATCGTCTCGTGCCCGAAGGCGCTGAAGGTCGTGAACCCGCCCAGCACGCCCACAACAAGCAGCAGGCGCATGCGGTGATCGCCGCCCTCGCCCGGCCCGGTCAGCACCGGGATCAGCAGCCCGATCAGCAGGCAGCCCACCACGTTGACACCGAAGGTCGCCCAGGGCACCATGCCGATCGTCGCGTCCTCGCGCGGGATGCCGGCGTCGTCGTGCGTCACGCCCCGCAGCGCCGCGGCCATCCCCAGCGAGGCCAGGTACCGCAGCACGGCCCCGACTCCACCCCCGACAAACACCAGCAGGACATTGAGCATGACTCGGAGCGTACTGGTTTGATCTGCGGGATGCGGACGCTGTGTCGGCGTAACCTGTCTCTATGAGCACCGAACCGATCATCGCGCTGTGCCCCGGGCAGGGCGCCCAAGCCGTGGGGATGGCCAAGGCGTGGCACGACGCCTCGCCCGAGGCCGCCGCCGTCATCAAGGCCGCCGACGAGGCCCTCGCCGGGGTCTGGTCGAACGCCGACACCTCGCCGGGCGACGAGTTGAAGGACGCGGCGTTGTCGTCGCTGATGTTCCTCGGGCCGGTGGACCAGTTGAGCCGCACCGACGTCTCGCAGCCGGCGATCTACACCGCCTCGGTCGCGAGTTTTCACGGGTGGTGCGCCGCGAACGGGACGAGCCCGGACGAGGCGCCGCTGAGCGCGGCCGCGGGCCTCTCGCTGGGCGAGTACTCCGCGCTGCACCTCGCCGGGGCGTTCAGCTTCGAGGACGGGCTGCGCCTGGTGGCGCTGCGTGGGCGGGCGATGCAGGACGCGGCCGAGGCGAGCGACTCGTCCATGGTGGCGCTGATCGGGGCCGACGAGGACGCAGCCGAGCAGGTCTGCGCCGCGGCCAAGCAGGACGACGTGCTGGTGTGCGCCAACTTCAACGCGCCCGGGCAGGTCGTGATCTCCGGCAGCGCCGCGGCGTGCGACCGGGCCGAGACCGCCGCGGCCGACCTCGGCCTGCGGGCGACGCGTTTGCAGGTTGCCGGGGCGTTCCACTCCCCGCTGATGCAGCCCGCGGCCGAGCGTCTCGAGCGGGCCCTCGCCCAGACCGAGATCAGCGAGCCCCGCTGCATCGTGATGTCCAACGTCACCGCCGAGGCCCATCGCGGGCCCGACGAGATCCGGCGCGGGCTGTACGACCAGCTCACCAGCCCCGTCCGCTGGGCGAGCTGCTGCGAGCGACTGATCGCCGACCATTCCGGCGTGGCGCTGCACGAGTTCGCACCCGGCAAGACGCTGGCCGGCATGATGCGCCGCATCGACCGCGGCGCGAAGGTGACGATCCACGACACGCCGGAGTGAGCGCGGAGATCGTTCCCGATCGGTCTCTTTCCGAGCCGCGGGCGTGAGCACGCGGCCCCGTGGTGCGGAGTGCCCGTTATGAGGCACGGCCATCTCCCTCGGCTTGCGCCGAGGGCTTGCTCAGAGGAACGGACACGGTGCCCGCCTTCGACCCGAAGGGCGAAGGCGGCCTCAGCACACAACGCCTGCTTCGCTCTTCGAGACGAAGCAGGGCACCGGGGCGTATGAGGGATTCTCCCTCGGCTTGCGCCGAGGGCTTGCGAGGTTTGGGGCCCCTGATTGTGGGGGCGCATTTCTCTCGGGTTTTCCCGGTGTTTCTGGTATGCTGGCAGCGTGATTCTCACCATCGCACGCCACGGCAAGGCCCACCAGTACTCCGAGAGCGGCACCGATCGTGACCGCGAACTCAAGCCACGCGGCTTCCGCCAGGCCGAGTTCCTGGGCCAGGCTCTTGCCACCCTGGAAACCCCGCCCGACCGCCTGGTCTGCTCACCCTTCGTGCGGGCACACCAGACCGCGACACTCCTGAACGCGGCACTCGATCTCGACCTGCTGCTCGACGACCGCCTCCGCTGCGGGCAGCCCGCCTCCAGCGTGGTGCAATGCCTCGAATCACACCCCGACGCCTCCTCCCTCGTGCTCGTCGGGCACAACCCCACCTTCGACGACGTCATCGGGCTCCTCCTGCACGGCCCCGGCGCCATGGGCCCCGGCCTCCGCACCGGCGAGGCCTTCGTGCTCAACATCCACCCCGAGCAGCCCATCGGCACCGCCACCCTCCACGCCCAGTTCCGGCTGGAGAAGGAAGAGGCCCCGACGATCTGAGCGGGTCCTGAGTGCTGACCTCCGATCGCGTCCCGGACCGCCCGGACGCCGAAGCTGAGCACCGCGAAGCTTCGGACCCTGCCCCCCCTCCCCCCCCTCACTCCCCGACTTCACCCATTTTGGCGTGTGACGCTGCCAATCC
>Ga0209578_10002629_pt1 | contig 14602 bp, 11 predicted proteins | sample tdAd472_FD_187127 | JGI IMG/M metagenome (GOLD analysis project Ga0209578, IMG submission 187127) | Marine sediment microbial communities from the Atlantic coast under amendment with organic carbon and nitrate - tdAd47.2 (SPAdes)... | ecosystem: Environmental > Aquatic > Marine > Coastal >...
CGCTCAACCAGGAGCAGCAGGTGTCGTTCCTGAAGCAGGTGGGCTCCAACCTGAGGTACATCAAGTGACGCAGACCACCACCCGCCAACCCCGCCAGCGCGGCTTCACGCTCATCGAGGTGCTGATCGCCATCGCGATCATCGCGATTCTCGTCGCCGCGGTCTTCGCGGTCGGCCGTCAGGTCGTGACCCGTCAGAAGATCAACCAGACGACGGGCGTGCTGTCCTCGCTCGACCGTGCTCTTGAGGAGTATCGGATCGAGACCCGTGTCTTCCCGCGTCTGGAAACCGACCGCTATCTCGATCAGCTCTGGCGCGATTTCGCCGGCGGGTCGAGCCCCATGGTTGACGACGAGACGCAGCAGACATTTCTCGGTGGCGTGCGCAACTACCGCGGTGAGAACTTCACGTGGCTGCCGAACGCCGCGTACTTCCTGTACCTCGCTGACGGCTACGAGAACATCGACGCCATCACCAGTGGTATCCCGGATCAGTTCAGCGAGACGGTGCAGATCAGCAACAGCGTGTTCCGCGTGCAGGTTGTCGATGCGTGGGAGCAGCCGATCATCTTCGTGACCCCGGACAACCCGTTGGCTCAAGCGATCTTCGGCGAATGCCCGAGTGATCGGCCGTACTTCATGTCCGCCGGGCCCGACGGGCATTACGGCGTGCCGACGGATGTCGGGGTGGGCGGGCTGAGCGGTCCGGCGCTGGAGCGCAAGCTGGCCTCGTACCGCGAGGACAACATCTACTCGCTTACACCCGGCAGCATCGATGCGTCGTTCGATATCGGGTCTCTCAGCATCGGGGACTTCCAGTGAATCGCAACGCTCCGTACATCCGACGCGCGTTCACGCTGATCGAACTGCTGGTGGTGATCATCATCATCATCATCGGGGCGACGCTCCTGCTCCCGGCGGCAACGCGGATCCTCGAGTCCAACAGTTACGCCTCAGCAGTGAACCTGGTTTCGACCACGCTCGCCAACGCGCGAGCCCAGGCGATCCGCACGGGTGTGCCGACCGGCGTGGTTTTCCTCTTCGACACGCAGACGCAGACCTGCACCATGCAGGTCGTCGAGGTCCGTTCCCGTCAGGGTGGTGCGCTCACGCAATTCGTCGCGCAAGACCCGCGTCACGCCTACGCCCAGGTGTTCCGCCCGGCGATCGGCTCCGCGCCGGTCGAACTGCCGGCGGGGATCGCTGTGATGGGCCTCTCGTTCTCGACCGCTCCGGGCGACGGCGACGGCAGCCTGATCGACGAGGACACCGCTCACTGGTACGCCGGTGAGATCTATACAGACGCGGACGGCAACGACATCATCCCGTGGGTCTTCCCGCGGAACGATCCTCTGCACTTCGTCCGCAACAACTTCTCGCGCGAGCAGATTTGGGAACTCGACGGCATTGCCGATGACGATGCGTTCGCCGCCGTGCGCCACGCCGCCAGCTTCATGATCCGTTTCAGCGAGACCGGCGCGGTGGTCACGACCTCGGTCGGCGGCGGCATCGCCACCCCCAACGCCTACCTCGAGTTCCCCGAGGGTCCGCTGGACCGTACCGTGGACTACGACCCCGATGATCCACCCGAAGCAGTCGATGCGCTCGACCGCTTCGATCCCGAGATCGGGCTCGGTGAAGACTTCGACCCGAATCCTGAAGTGCTTCTCCGCTCGGCCCACCAGTTGGCGGTGGTCGAACTCGGTCGCATGAGCCGCGAGCTCGCTATTGAGGAACCGTGGTTCATCCGCCCCGAGCGCGACGGCGGCCTGCCCATGCCCGGCCCGAACAACCCGAACGACGACAACTGGTACGCGCGGGTCAGCGACGACGACACCAGTCGCATCAGCCTCTGGGTTGACTTCAACGCAGAGATCGTCGGTTTCAACCGCTACACGGGAGAGGTCCTCAGAAAGGCCAACCCATGACACAGCGATTCTCACATCCCACCACACCGGCCCGCTCGGGCTTCACGCTGATCGAAGTATTGATCGCGACCTTTGTGATCGCCCTCGGTTCCATCGGCCTGATCGCGCTCTTTGCTGGCGCGGCCGCTCAGCAGCGCGTCGCCTCGCAGACGACTGCGTCGGTCATCGTGTCCAAGAACGCCGAGGCCATCATCTCGCCCCGATTCGGGCGCATCGATGGCACCCTGTTCGACGGCCAGCCGAACCCCAACGATCTCGACCGCGGCGTCTGGTACCCCGTGCCCGCCGATGACCTTGGCAACCTGTCGATCAACCCCCGCGCGAGCAGCATTCAGGAGCGTCGTGAGGCCTACTTCCTTCTCGACCGCAACGATGAAACGGTTCTCTTTGAACTGCCGATGACCAGCCAGTGGCGCCAGCAGGCCCTCGGGCGCGGTCGGTACCGCGCAGACGGCCAGGGACCCGACGGCGCGGTGTTCAACGTCTCTCCCTACGCCGTTCGTCCCTTCCCCGTGAGCCGCGTGGACGGTGCCGGAACCGCCTCGATTCAGGTCGTGCACAATGACAAGCCACAACCCGGAGACCCGCAGTACAACTACCGCGGCGAGGTGACCAGCCGATTCGTCTATGTCAACACCAACTACGCTGCGGGTCGGCCCACGAACTGGCCGGTCAACGCCCCGTTCTCGAACCAGGGCGAGTACGCGCTGTTCACCCAGAACGGTGGTTTCCCCGGCCCGACCGGTTCTTACATTCTGGTCAAGCGCTACGAGGAACCCGTCACCGGCGAGCCGCTCTCGTTCATCGACCAGTTCGACATCACGGCGATCGTCGATCCCACAGGGGATGCGCAGTTCCAGCGACACCTCCAGCGGATCGTCGTGCCGAGGGTGGTCTACCGGTCCGCCGAGGTCATCTCGTCCGGCGACCGCGTCGTGACGGTGGCGGACGACGCCTTCGACGCGGGCGTACGCCCCGATGTCGGCTACTCGCTGCTCTTCCGCAAGCTCGAAAGCGGCGGCAGCCAAATCGCGGTCTTCACATACTTCGTGAGTGGCTCTGACCGCTCCGGCGAGTTCGCTCTCGCCGAGAACGTCGGCGATGCCCCCGGCCCGTTCGGCAGTGACTCCGGCAGCGACGAGTGGGGGCTGCGCATGCTCGCCGACATCGTGCTCGCGTACGACGAGGATCGAGAACAGTTCTACTTCGAGGCATCGTCCGACGAAGAGATCAACGCGCTCGCTCCCGGAGCAGTGATCCTGGTGTCGGGTGAACCGGAGGGCGGTTCGAACCGGCTCGCCGGCGCTGATCTCCCGGTGCGGGTCGTGCGCCAGGTTCGTGCCCCGGGCGGCGGAAACGTCTTCCGGTGCTACATCAACCGCGTCCCACGTGCGGGCGGCAAGTCCATGCTGGCCTTCCGCGATCAGACCCGGTCGCTGGACCTCTGGACGATCCGCCAGAACGTCGTTTCGACCGATGGCTCGGAATGGTCGTTGCGTCCGCGTGAACTCCGCATCTTTAACGTGAACTGAAACGAGCCATGATGAAGACACACAACAACACATCAACGCAGCGTTTCAGAACGGCTTCGCCGCGATCGGCGTTCACGCTCGTGGAACTCCTGGTCGCCGTGGCGGTGGTGATTCTTCTCTCGATCGGCATCGGCCAGCTGTTCGGCAACGTCTCGCGACTGGTGAACACCGGCTCCGCCGTAGCCGAAGTCGACGCGCTCGCGAGAGCGCTCGAAAAGCAGATCCGCGACGATTTCGATCGGATGAACAGGCTGCCAACCGAGGACACGATCCTCGCGATCCGTTCCCGCCTCGTCCGCGATGTGTACCTGACCGCGGATGACGAAGAGAGCGATCGGCGAGCAAACATCGAGCCCGGTGACCCGGGGTCGTTGGCGATCTCGACCCGCCTCGACGAGGTACTCTTCCTCGCAGAGTCGGGCGGCAACGAACTCTTCCAGACCGCCCAGGAGGCCGGCGACGAGTACGACACGGTCTTTACGCCCGTCGCTCGCATCATGTACGGCCACGGTCTCAAGCCGGTGCTCGATCCGAACTACGCCCCGGACCCCGACGACATCGACTTTGACACCGCCGACCCGGCCAACGAAGACCTCTATCGCAATCGGATCTGGTACGCCGACGGCGACTTCGGCTCCGGGCCGACCGCGACCGGGTTCAACACCACCGTGAACCGATTCAGCCCCGGCAGCGAACGGTCCACCGGACGCAACCAGTTTGCCGGCCAGTACTCCCTCGCACGCCACGAACTGCTGCTCGCCGGCGGGCTCGCGTTCTCGTACGCGGACCCCGGAACCGGTTCGGCGTCCGGACGCAACCGCAATATCACGATGTACGTCCGCGACCTCGACACGCTGCGGTTCAACGGCATCAACTCGAATGTCTTCGAGCCGTCGGGTTCCGATCCTGACCCTCCGTTCTTCCGCGCTTCGGCTTTCGACAATCTCGATGTCCCGGCGATCGGCCTGATCCGCCACGGGCGGGTCGACATCGCCGCGCAATCGCCCGAGTCACTGAAGCGTTGGCTTGAGGGCGTCCAGTCCCGCGATACCGCCAGCGCCGGCGTACCGCCGCCGCTCCCGCCCGACGGCACCGCCTTCGACGCGGGCTACTTCGACCAGGGGGCCGACGAGTGGCGCCCGACCGCGCTCGATGTGGCGGACCGCCCGCTCTGGGTCCGGCGTACCGTGCGTCGAGGAATCGTCACTCCCCCGGGGCTTTCTGTCGGCCAGGTGCGTCAGTACAACACGCGTCTGCTCCAGAGTTCGATCGCGGGCATGTTCAATCGCCTGCTCGTTGAGACCGAGCCCACCACCATTCAGCGTGTGGTGCCCAACTCGCCGAACGCGCAGCGCCCCGAGCAGACGCTCATGGATTACCACGCGGTCATCGCATCCCGATGCAGCCGCTTCGAGGTGTATTGGTCCGATGGCACTCGCTGGCGCGGCCCGGACTCCGGTCCGATCGATCTGAGCGGTGACGGCACAAACATCGTCGAATACAGCGCGGGCGACATCGTCTGGTTCGGGTTCAACACGCCGCGCGAATCGCTCCTGCTCACCGGCGCTGTCAGCGCCGAGATCCCGCGGAACACAAGAGACGCACGCCTGAACACGACTACCGACGGCCTGAGTCAGATCGGTCTCGAAGCCGCGTACGACATCGATCGCACCGCCGCATCGCCGGACCCTCGCAACGAGTACATGGCGATCTGGGGCTACCGCACCCCGGGGCCCTCAGGCTTCTACGAGCCCGGCGGCTGGCCCAAGCCCTCGCTGCTCAAGTTCCGGATCACGCTCCACGATTCACAGTTCCGTCTGCGCGACGGCAAGACATTCGAGTTCATCATCGAAATCGATACCCAGCAGCTCAACTGACCCGAGCGAAGCAAAGTCAACTCTGTACGCGCGGCCTCGCCGGTCGCGTGGGAAAGAGCCGGAGGGCTCAACCATGAACCTGATTAAGAAAATCGCACACGCACGACGAACCAGGCAGGAGCGGGGAACGATCCTCATCCTCGCGATCGCCGTCCTGGCGGTGCTCTCGTTGCTCGCGGTCTCCTACGTGACCGTCGTCCGCATCGATCGAGACTCGTCCGATGCCGTCGCTGTTTCTCGTGATTTCGACCAGCAGGTCGGTACCGTCGTCCGGCACATGCAGTCGCTCCTGACCGCCGACATGTTCGGGAACAAGGTCGTGACCACCAGTGTGCCGAGGTACACCGGAAACGGCGTTGCCGTCTGGCCGAGCATGTTCGAGGACGGCGAGTACACGGACATCGATTTCATCGATCCGCTCTACGCCCGTTCCAACCCGTCCGACGCGCCGTCGTTCCAGAACGGACGAGTCCTTCAAGCCGTCGGCAACGCTTCGCGCCGCGTCGGTCACCCGGACGACGCGTGGCTTGCGTCGACCGAACCCCGCTGGGTCAGCAACGGATTCTCGGGCAACCCGTACTTCGAAAACTTCACAAACCTCCGCAGCGCGTTCAAGTGGAACGCCGAAGACCAGCGGTGGGAACGCGGCGACGGCCTCTACGTTGATCTGGCCCAGTGGTTCCTGAACCCGATCGACGGGCGTGCGAACGCGGGCGTCGACCTGCTGGACACGACCGGTTCTGAAGTGACCGCCATACGCGGACCGCAGTACTCGAAAGGCGAGTTCGTTCGTCAGCAGGACGGCATCGACTACACGCTCCAGATGCCGCAGCTCACGCCGGGCGGTGACCCGACCATCCTGTTCCAGAACGACGAGCGATTCTTCGTCGATACGACCGGCGACCTTCGCCCCGATGCGCAGTGGACCCAGCTGGAGGAACTCGGCAACCTCTTCGGTCTCAACTGGGTCGTCGCGGCGCGCATCACCGACGCCTCGGCACTCGTCAACCTCAACACCGCGATCGAAGCCCCCGCGTACAACCTCGTACCCGGCACGATCGGCGGACGCGACTACGCAGAGATCGTCGGGACCGGCGAGACTCCAGCGGATGTCGATCTGGTCCGGCTGCTGACCTACGACTACGGGCTGACGGTTCCGACCGGTCTGTTCGTCAACGGCAGCCCCAACCTGAACCGCATCCTCGGTGACGGCGCCGCGTTCAACAACCACCTCGACGACGGGCGCGGACTCTTCAACGTTCTGAGCAATGTGCAGGACCAGGCCACCCCGGGGTACATCTCGGCCGTCGATCCGCTCCGCGCGGGACCCGGCCAGACGTCGGCCCCCTGGGGCGTCAACCAACCGCTGACGCGAAACCAGCGCCTGGCGCTCTATCAGGCAGCCTACTCGCGTCCGCTCGGGGGGTACCCGCGGGCAGAGCGATACCCCGAACGGGCCCTGCTCGACCTGCATGGCTTCTGGGCAACCAACAACGCGACGCTCATCTCCAAGCCCGAGCAGTACCTCGACGGCCCGGAGATCGGCGGTTACCTCCCCTCTGCAACAAACTCGCCCGGCAACGGTCCGCTCCGAGCAGCCGAGATCACCGCGCCGAGCATCCGTGCCTACGGCGAAGGCCCCGCAGCTCGGCCGACCGTGCAGCAAGCCGTCTTCGACAACCGCCGCCTGCTCACCACGATGAGCGGTGCCGGCCGTTTCAGCCCCGTTCCAGTGATCAACAAGACGCAGCAGGTCACCGAGTTCGACGGCATCTTCGTCCGTGAACAGCACGAGGTTTCCTCTCTGCGGACGAACGACGCCGCAGAGGTGTTCGCCGACATGGTCTGGGCGCTGGCGCCGTTTGCGACGAACCAGGAATTGGTGAAGCCTGTTCAGGGCAGCTCGGCGATCGAGTCCAACCAGGCGTCCAACCCGGACTTCCACTACGGCGGCGGACCGAACGGACCCGCGCAGCAGTTCGCGAACCTCATCGGCTCCGGTGTCGGCCAAATCGGCGCGGCGTACGCGCTCCATCGAGCCGGAGCGTTCACCGTCAACCTGATCGATGCCGCAGATCGTCAGATCCTTGGTGGCGTCGAGCGAGAGCGCCCCACGGTGCTCCGATTCCTGCCCACCGTGGACTTCCCCATCCAGCTGCCTCTCCTGCCCGGCTACGAGCAATCGTTCGCGAACGCTCGATTCGCTCACGGCGACATCGAGTTCACCGGCAGCCCCATCAGCCCTGATTTCATAGGCGAAGACTTCGGCGGCATCAGTTTCATCGGAGTTGATCGCCAGCCGTTCTTGGTCGATGCGCACACATTTGCGATCTACCAGGGCAACACGAACGGCAACCCGGCCGTTATCACCCCCGACGATCCATCCAACCACGTGGGTTCACTCATCGCCATTGAACTCGCCAACCCTTGGCCGGACCCGATACAGGTCGGACCGAGCAGCGCGTTGGGCTCTGGTGACCCCGCCGGAGGTTACGCCGTGCGTATCCAGCGCGATCGCTCTTGGATCGAACTGCAGTTGCCGAATGTCACGATCGATTCCGGCGAGCGACGCGTCATCGTTTGGGCGTCCGAATCCGGCGTGAACGGATTCGAGCCTTCGATCATGGACACGGTCCTGGCCGGCTGGATCAGCACGGTCGAGGACGAGTCCGATGTGCCGGGTGTTGTCTCGGTGCTCGACCGCGGATTGGTCGAGGAAGTGATCTCGGTGAACTACCAGAACGGCGGAGCCACCATCAGCGAGGCCATCCCGTTCCAGCAGTTCGCCACGCAGCTCACCGGGCAGACGCAGGTCCAACTTATCCTGAAGGCCGATGATCCCGCGCAGGGCTCGGCGAATCCCATCCATTCGCCGCCCGCGCCCGAGCGCAAGGCCGACATGCTCGTCGATCGTCTGACCACGATCAGCACATCGGTGGCAACGGGCGACGGGATAGACGCGCTCGACTTCTTCGGCGGCCTGCGCGAGACGCGTACTCAGACCTTCGTGAGACCGGACGGAACTCGCGCGAACGGCAATTTCCGGGTGACCGTCGTCGGCAGCATGACGCGCCCGCCGCGCCGTCCGGCGGGCCAGGAAGGCTTCCCGGCCTACGTCGTCGAGAAGCCGTCCTTAAACCGAATCGCTGTCGCCGGGCACACCGATAGCAGCGGGCCCGGAATCGGGAGCAACTACATCCAGACATGGGAGACCACCACCGGCGGCGGCGGCGGCGGGGGTACCGGTCCCGGTGCGGGAGGCGGCGGCGCCGGCGGTGGCGATGTCAACGATCCGCTCATCGGCCCCGCTCCGATTCCCGGCCTGTGGGCATCCGGGGACGGCTTCCGCATCGGCAACGATGCCGAGCGCCCGATCTTCCAGAACCTCCCCGCGTTCCAGCTGTTCAACCCAAGCACCGGCCTGTCATCGATCGCGAACGTCGGACTCGTTTCCGCGTTCAGCCACATGTACCTGCACGACGCCGCGGGCTTCCCGAACTCCGGATACAGCGTCCTTCGAGTGAACGAGTTCTCGACTCGCTACAACAACGATGTCCCGGGATTCGGCGTGAACGACCCGACCGCCGGTCGCTGGCTGACCTTCAGCGAACAACTCGGATTCGATTTCCACCTCGACGGTGATCCCACAACGCCCGGCACCATCGAGCCGAACCCGTGGTTCGGCAAGATTGATCCGACGCGCTATCGCTTCGGCGACCAGCTCGCGACCGCGCAGGGACTCCCCGACAGCATGGCCGTCCCGGTCGGCTCGCGGATCTTCGATCTGTTCTTCACGATGAGCACAAGCGATTTCCTGACGCCGGGTCAGATCAATATCAACACCGCACCCCGACGCGTGTTGTCCACGCTGCCCTTGGTCGAGCCTCTCCAGCCCGTCCAGGACGGTTCGGGAAGCGGTCCGACCCTCGTCGCGACACCGCCTCTGTTCGGCGGCTTCAACGGAGCGAGCCGCGCCGGCCGCATGTACGACTACCGAGAGCGCAAGGGACAGTTCGGACCGGGTCGCGACCAGATCACGAACTTCACCGGCCTCACGAATCTGAGGAACATCGCCGGCAGTGACAACCAGACCGCGATGAGGGGCTTCGTCACGAAGGGCGAACTCGCCTTGCTGGGGCAGTTCCAGGCGTCGGACGGTCTCCCGGTCCCCGGTCAGACCGGCACTTTCCTTGAGGTGGGGGCCAACGCGCTCAACGCCAAGGCCCCGCCGTTCGAAACATGGTCGGACACCGGTCGCTTGTTCTCGTTCGGCCCGGGTGGTGACAAGGCCTACGCCTTCACCGACTTCAATCCGAGCAGCGACGCCGAGGAGCAACTTGCGCTGTTCCGCGCTGTAGCCAACATCGTTAGCACCCGTTCGGATGTGTTCATGGCGACGTTCGTGCTCCGTGGCTACGACCCCGATGTCATAGAGTCGATCGAGATCCCCGGAGGCTCCGGAAGCGGCGGGGCACTCCAGGCGATGAACGACCCCCTGTTCCGCCCCGCCTACGAATCGCGATGGCTGGTGGTGTTCGATCGCTCCAACGTTCGTCAGCCGACCGACCGGCCTCGCGTCCTGCTCCGCATGGAATTGCCGAGCGCCGTACCGTAATCAGGGCGCGTCAATCAGCGACCAAGACACCGGCCGGAGGCTCTCTCCGGCCGGTTCTCGTTTGTGCGACATCCGCTCAGTATCGCGGAACCGAGGGATCGATCTGCTCTGACCACAGGTCGATACCGCCGATCATTGAGCGAGCGTTCGCGATCCCCATCCCACGCAGCGCCGCGGCAACCCTCAGCGATCGCACTCCGTGGTGACAGTAGACGACGACCTCCGGATTTTCCGCGCCGGCATCATCGATGAGATCCTCGACATCGTTGATCCGCTGACGCACCTCGCCCATCGGGATCAACTCGGCACCGTCGATCCGTGCCGTTTTGTGCTCGTTCGGCTCGCGGCAATCGATCAGCACAAGGCGATTGGGTGATTCTGTCAGCATGCGTCGAACGAACGCGGGAGACACTTCAAATTCGTGGTTGAAGCGGCTGCCCGTGGGCAAGTCGAGGTCATACGGTGGTTTGGACATGCGTCCACTCTAGTCCCGGATCTCGGGCTCCGTCGCCCGTTCGCCGAGAAGTCGCTTCGCGACATCCCGGCACACCCGCGGCGGGAAGCCGCGACGAGCAAGTGCGGCCACCAGCCGCCGCTCGATCACTTCGTGCTCAAGACCCGGGCGCAGCACGCGCAGTTTCTTTCGAGCAACCCGCTCGGCATCCGCCGCGGCGTCACGATCCGCCGTGAGTTCCTCAGCGACCTCCCTCGCGACCGACCCTCGGATGTCCCGCCGACGCAGTCTCGCCTCCAAGACCCTCGCCCCAACCGGATTCTGGGCCATCGCTGAACGGCCGATCTGCTCGGCCATCGCCCGGTCATCCACGAGGCCCGATCGCTCGAGTTCCTCGATCACCGACAACGCGATCACCTTCGGCGCGCCCCGGGCGACCATTTTCGTCAGTAGTCGTCCAGAGCTCATGGCCCGAACGGACAGCGCGTTGAGCGCATAACGCCGGGCCTCCGAACGGTGCGCCGCTTCGAGTACCGCGCTCGCGAGCGCCGGCGTCCAACGTGTACCCGACTCAAGACGCAGACCGTCGACGATCTCGCGCGGCAGCCTTGCCACCGGAAGGCGCTCCGCTTCCATCGCATCGCTGGACACGCTGATGCGCCAGAGGACCCCTTGGCGACCGCTCGGACGGATCTCTTCGATCTTCGCGTCACGGGGCGGCGATTCGTACATCTGGCGTCGCGTGAGGTCCGCCTCCGTAGCCTCGCGCGGACGGCGCGATCTCCCGCCCATGTTGCCGAAGCCCGGCGGGTCGAACGGGCTGTCGCCGAAGCGTGACACGAGTCAGTCGGCTTCCTTCGCGCGGATCTCGTCCTGGAGTTGGGTCAGGTATTCACCGAGTTCGCCGAGCGCCTTGGCGTTCGCCTCGGCCTTCGAGCGGCGCACGCCCTCTTCAAGCGTCGCCACGGCGATCTCAATCGATCCATCCACTTCAAGCGATTTGGCCTTGTGGAAGTAAGCGTAGAGGTAGTTCGGGTCGAGTTCGATGCAGCGGTCATACCACTCGACCGCCTGCTCATGGTCGCCCTCTCGGGCGACTTCCTGCGCGATCATGTAGGGCACATCCGCATCGGTTGGATCGGCGTCTCGCAGTTTGTGCAGCTTGTCGAGTCGGCTCATTCGGGTGCTTTCTCAGTCGGATTGGTTCTTGGCCTGTTCGCGGAGTTCCGCCGTGCGCTTGCAATAGCGAGAGCACACGGGGTCGTCGAGTAGCGTCAGTACATCGTAGCCCCGGGCCGGCGACACGCGGCGCCCGTGGAAGATCAGCAGGTGGCTGATCTGACCCCACTTCTCCCGTGGGAGCAGCGCCATGAGATACCGCTCGGTCATTGGAATCGTCGTCCCCTCGGCCACAAGCCCGAGCTGCTGGCTCAGGCGGTGAACATGCGTGTCGACCACGACCCCCATGTGGATCCCGAAGGCCTCGCTCAGCACGACTCCCGCGGTCTTGCGCGCGACGCCCGGCAGCGACAGCAGGTCACTCATGGTGCGTGGCACCTCGCCCCCGAAATCCTCCACGATCTTTGTCATCGCGCCGTGGATATGTCTGGCCTTGTTGCGAAACAATCCGATCGTCTTGACATGTGGTTCGATTTGTTTCGGCGTCGCCTCCGCGTAGTCGCTCGGCGTCGGGAAAGCCGTGAACAGCCCCGGTGTCGCCTTGTTCACCGCCTTGTCCGTTGACTGCGCCGAAAGAATCGTCGCGATCAGCAGTTCGTGTGGCGTGGTGTAGTCCAGCTCGCAATGCGCATCAGGGTGCCGTTGCTGCAACAGCGAGAAGATACGGGCCGCCCTTCGCTTCTCAGACGCACTTACCTCGGGCAACTCGAACGGGACATCCCGCTTCCCGCGAGGATTCGATGGAGTCAGAGCCGGTGTGCTCATGCCGACTCGTCTTCCGCTTCGCGTCTGCGACGAGTCGCGCCATCGAATCCGCCACTGAGCCCCGCAACGAGCACGAGCGTGAACTGGGTCGCCAGCAGGAAACTCGCTTTCGCGTGCTGGGGGGCCAGCCGATCACGGATCTCGGCTGCTCGTTCGTTCTCGCCTCGTTGGGCGGCCCCCCAGAGCTGCTCGAATTTCGAGTTCAGACTCGGTCGAAACGCGGCCGTCTGAAAGATCGTGATGATCGCGAGGACACTGAGGGAAGCGAGTCGCAGAACCAAGCCCGGCCGGACCCGCCGGAAGTCCGGCTTGCTCATTCCCCAGAGCACGCCGATGCAAACAATGGCCACAGCCAGGCAAACGAGGCCTATCCAGTCCGAAATCAGGAACGCCCGGTTCAACACTTGTCCCGCGGCGATGCGATGGTGTTCGCCATCGAACGACTCGTATCCCGGGATCCGGACATCGAGATCCGCCATCAGCGGGAAGGAAACGGCGGCGGTGACGCCGACCATCAGCAACACCCCGGCCCACAGCCCCAGCGAGAGCGTGCTCCCGGCTTCGGCCAGCCCTTCGATCGTCCGGCGATGCGATGTCGATTCGGTCTCGGCCATGAAATCTCCCTCGGGAGGGGAATGATAGCCGCTTGCCAGAAACGATCCGGTCTGCGAAAAGAAGTCCCATGGACGCTTTCGCCCTGCCGACATTCGAACTCTCCCTGAGCTCTGCGGGTCTGCGCGATGCCGAAGGTCGGATTCAAGACATTCGGGGCACGCTCGAGTTCGCTCGGTCCGCCCAATACCACGCGATCCAGCTGAATGCCGCCGACCCGTTGACCCGACCGCGCGATCTCGGCCGATCGGCTCGGCGAGACCTGGCAGCGCACATCCGCCGTCACGAGTTGCGGTGCAGTGGCATCGACCTCTGGATACCCAAGGCTCATTTCTCCGACGAGACGAGGGTTGATCGCGTCGTCGGCGCGCTGGGCGACGCGGTGCAGTTTGTCGCCGATCTCGCCGAACTCACGAACGGGGAACGGATTCTCTCGTGCGCCATCCCGTGGCAAAGTGGGGGGGCGGTGCTCGCTGAGGTCGCTGCTCGCGCGGCAGCGGTGGATGTGGTCGTCGCGAACCATATCTACCCTTGGCCGGAGACCGTCGTGCCAGAGGGCCCTGTCCGCGTCGGCGTCGATCCGGCGGAGATCATCCTCGCCTCGGCCGACCCCGCCCAAGCGGTCTCCGAAGCCACTTCATCCGGATTGCTCGCGTCGGCACGCTTGTGCGACCTCGCATCCTCGGGCCGGGTCGCCCCGGGTGAGGGTGCTCTCGATCTGCTGTCCTATCGCGTCGCCCTCTCGACGGGGTCGAGAGCCGGTCCGTTGATTGTTGATGTCAGAGGACTGTCGTCGAACGCGGGCGATGCCGGTCAGCTCGGGGTCGCGCGACTGCTTGCCGAGGAGTTCGGGCATCCGCGGTCCAGCTGATCCCACAGGTGATAAATCGCGTCCGGCGCGGATACCATGCTGACGACCTATGCCTTCAAAGAGTGATTACTACGACATTCTCGGGGTCTCTCGCAGCGCCAGCGAAGACGATATCAAGCGCGCCTATCGCAAACTCGCGCGCGAGTACCATCCCGATGTGAACAAGGGCGAGGACGCCGCGAAGAAGTTTGCGGAGATCTCCGAGGCGTATGAGGTGTTGTCCGACGCTGAAAAGCGGTCCAGATATGACCGCTTCGGACACGCATACGCGGGTACCGCCGGCCCGGGACCCGGGCAAGGCGGGCGACCGGGCGGAACCTACACATGGTCCAATGTCGGCGGCTCCGGTGGCGGTATGCCGGGGTTCGACCAAGACGATATCGGTTCTATCTTCGAAGAGGTGTTCGGCGTCGGCGGGCGCTCCCCCGGTGGGTCGCCTTTCGGGGGCCGTACTCGGGGCGGGGCGAGGGCGCGATCCCGTCCGATGCGCGGCGAGGACATCACCACCGACCTGCACATCACTTTCATGACGGCCGTCCGAGGCGGCAATGAGTCCGTCCGCGTCCAGCGGGGCGGGAGCACGCAGACGATCGACATCACGGTGCCGCCCGGCATCGAAGACGGCAAGAAACTCCGGGTCCGCGGCGCAGGCCATCCGGCACGCGGAGCCGGTACGACGGGCACTGCGGGCGATCTGATCGCGACGGTCCACATCGGCAAGCACCCGCACTTCCGGCGGGACTCGGGCAAGCCGCTCGATGTGCTTATCGA
>Ga0209578_10002635_pt1 | contig 14574 bp, 13 predicted proteins | sample tdAd472_FD_187127 | JGI IMG/M metagenome (GOLD analysis project Ga0209578, IMG submission 187127) | Marine sediment microbial communities from the Atlantic coast under amendment with organic carbon and nitrate - tdAd47.2 (SPAdes)... | ecosystem: Environmental > Aquatic > Marine > Coastal >...
TGAGCTCCATGGGCACGTGGACGGCGCCGAAGTCTCGAGGCAGCGAGACTTCCGCGCCCGCCAGCACGCACATCTCCGGCGTCGGCCCCAGCGTCATCCGCCGGCTCCACAGCTGCGCGGACCCCGCCTGCATGAGTCCGCCGAGGAGCCCGTCCAACTCCGCGTAGGGCATGCCGGTGGGCTTGGAGAACCAGGTGGCGCAGTGCACCGTGGCGGCTCTCACCGCGCCCCGGCGCAGCCCGTAGAGGCCCGCCGTGCCGCCGGCGGCACGCTCCGCGGCTGCGTCGTGGGCCGCCTGGCAGACGGCCGATATCGCCCCGTCGTTCAGGGGGTCCAGGGCGGCGCTGTCGTCGAGCAGATACCAATCGACGTAATGCGGCCCGTCCCGGGGCAGCCAGTCCGCGGGTCCGTGTCGGAACACCGCGGCCCGCCGGAAGCCGGGTGGCGCGTTCTCCATCAACACCTCCTGGAACGCCGCGAGGCTCTGTTCGTAGGCGCCGACCTCGTCCCCGGCACGCAGCCAGTGCCAGAAGACGTAGGCGAGACAGTCGGGAGACTTCATGGCGCAATGGTACCCGCTTTGGGCGCGGGATCGACGGTCAGGATGAGACGTTGATGCCGACGCGCTTCTCGGGCTCCGCGGAGTTCACATCCATGTACCAGTGGACACTCTCCCGCTCAGGCACGGTGGTGCCGCTCATGGTATTGCCGGTTGCATCCATGACCAGGCAGTTCATGCCGCCGAAGCTCTCGAGCGCGAGGATGTCTCTCATGGCACGCGCGACCGCGTCCTCGATGCCGAGACCATCGGCCATGTAGTGAATGAGCGTACGCGACGTGCTGTTCCGGATTGCGAGCTCGCCCCTTCCCGTGCACGCCGCCGCGCCGTAGCGGTTGTCGCAGTAGTTACCCGCGCCGATGATAGGGCTGTCCCCCAGCCTTCCCGGAAACTTGAGCGCGGTGCCGCTGGTGGAGACCGCGCACGCGATATCGCCGTTGGCATCCACGGCCTGGATATTCACCGTACCGTGATGCTCGTCGGCAAGGCGCATGTACCATTCCCGCAGGTTCTGATTGCGCACGTAGTCGATCACCCAGGTCTGGGATTCGTCGATACCTTCGTGCTCGAAGGCGTCCTCCACGAAGGCCCGGTAGACCTTCCTGCTCTCGTCGGTCTCGAGATCGCCCTCCTCGCACCCCATTACCCGCGCGAAGTTCTCGGCCCCATCGGCGACGAGCAACACGTGGGGTGCCTCCTCCATCACCTTCCTCGCGACGCTGATGGGATACTTGAACCCCTTCATCGCCCCCACGGCGCCCGAGCGCAGGGTCTTCCCGCACATCAGGCTCGCGTCCATCTCCTGCACGCCGAGGAAGTTGGGGATGCCGCCGGTGCCGACGGAGGTATCGCCGGGGTTGTCTTCGACGAGCCGCGTCGATGCCTCCACCGCATCCAGGGCGGGGCCGCCGGCCTTCAGGATCGCGGCGCCGGCGTGCAGGAAGTCCCCGGCATTCTTCGTGCCGATGATGAACGGTTTGATCAAGGCTGTACTTTCCGCGCTGACTCGAGCCAGACGAACAGTATCAGATCAAGCGTCGGGCTCGTAGCGATACGGCAAGTATTCCGGAGACCAGACATGCGCGTCCACGCGCCGTGCCACGGCCTCCGCGTCAGCGCCTTCCGGGCCGTCCTCGGCGACCCCTTCGCTGATCCCGGCCTGAGCCACGGCCAGGGCTACGGCCCGTGAGACAGGACGTAGATCTTTCATCTCCGGATACACGCAGCCTGCGCGAACGCTGCTCGGGGGGACCTCGTTCGCAACGGCGCGGGCGGCGGCGAGCAGCATTCCGTCGGTGACGCCGCGTGCGCCGGACGCGATGACACCGAGCCCGATGCCCGGGAAGCAGAACACGTTATTGCCCTGACCGATGTGGTGGCGCACCGCCCCGTGCTCGACGGGCTCGAAGGGGCTGCCGGTGGCCACCAGGGCACGTCCTTCGGTCCAGGCGATGGCGTCCGCCGGGAGCACCTCGGTCTTGGAGGTCGGGTTCGAGAGCGCGAAGATCGCCGGGCGATCGACGTGCCCGGCCATCTCGCGGACGAGGGTCTCGGTGAAGCAACCGGGTTGTCCCGACGTGCCGATGAGCACGGTCGGTTGGAAGTTGGCCACCACGTCGCTCAACGAGATTTGACTCGGATCGTCCAGGCGCCAATCCGAGACCAGTTCGGGGTCGGCGGCCAACGCGTGCTTGAACTCGTCTAGCCCGGGGCGATTCGCGAGGATGAGTCCGCGGCTGTCGAGGCCGAGCACCCTGGCTCTCGCCTCCGTCCCGCTCAGCCCGGCTTCCACCAGGGCGGCGAGCAGCACCTGGATGATGCCGCCGCCGCCCGCGCCGGCCCCATGCACCACGAAGCGGTGGTCGCCGAGGTCCCGACCGGTGACGGTGCAGACCCCCAGCACGCCGGCCAGCGTGATGGCGCCGGTGCCCTGAATGTCGTCGTTGAACGAGCAGATTCGGTCACGGTAGCGCTCGAGCACCGTCCACGCCTTCTGCTTCGAGAAGTCCTCCCATTGAAGGAGCGTGGAGGGGAACACCTCGGCGACGGCATCGACGAATGCATCGAGGATGTCGTAGTACTCGTCTCCTTCGAGGCGCGGGGACTGGACGCCGAGGTAGAGCGGATCGGAGCGCAGCTGGGCGTTGCTCGTGCCGACGTCGAGGCAGACCGGCAGGCACCGCGCCGGATGAATGCCGGCCCCGAGCGTGTAGAGCGCAAGCTTTCCTATCGGGATGCCCATGCCGCCCGCGCCCTGATCCCCGAGCCCGAGAATTCCCTCGCTGTCGGTGGCGACGATGACGGACACCTCCGAGTACGGCAGCCCGGAGAGCAGATCCCGCATCCGCGTGGTGTCGTCGGCAGTGACGTATAGACCGCGCGGCTGACGGTAGATGTGTGAGAAGCGCTGGCAGGCGAGCCCGACGGTCGGGGTATAGACGATAGGGGTCATCTCCTCGACATGCTCGCTAAGCAGTCGATAGAACAGGGTCTCGTTGCGATCCTGGAGCGCCACCAGGTACAGATAGCGATCGAGATCGTCCGGCTGGCGCCGGTAATTCTCATACACCCGTTCGAGTTGCCGCTCGATGGTGCAGACGGACGGCGGCAGCAGTCCCTGGATGCCCAGATCGATGCGCTCGTTCCCCATGAAGGCCGTCCCCTTGTTCAACATGGAGTCGGTCATCAACGCGCGCCCCCTCAGACCGACCGGCAGATATCTCTCTCCGGTCGCGGGGTCCGTTCTCGTCTCGTAGTTGTGCATTGATATTCCTCCCGAGCAGGGAAAGTCGGGCGCAGTGGCGCCGGGGGGTGCGTCAGCTCACTCGCATAGCTCATCCACCATCTTCTGCCAGTGCCCGATGAGCGCGGCTCGCTCCTCCGAGTCCACGGCCGTCCATTCGCCCGCATGTCCTTTCCTCACGTACTGGCGGCCCGGGTAGCTGAAATAGACCAGGTGGGCGTGGGCATCCTCGCAGTAGCGCTGCCGCAGAATTGCCTCGGCCTCGCGACGTTCCGTATCTTCAAGCATCTCCGCCTGGAGCTTTTTGTATTCGGCCACACGGCTTTTCCAGCCATCCAGCTCGGCCTTCTCGATCCGCGCCTCGATAGAGGGTGGCACGGGTTCCAGGTAACCGTGCTCGGGCGGCTCACCGGGCGGTCGATCGGAGTACTGCACGTTCCCCTGCTCGTCGCGCCAACCGTATACGTGATCGGCGTCCGCTGCCGTCGATGCGAGCAGTAACAGCAACATCAAGGGAGCGGTCCGCAAAACCAGGCTCAAAGAAAAATCCACCGTTCGAGGCTCGGCTCCAGCGTACTCCGGAGGAGCACGACATCGCTGATCTCGATCAGGGGAGACGAATCTCGAGCCGGCGGTGATAATGATTCTCGTTCGACAAACGCTTCCGCGGAAGCGGCCGGCGGCAGCCGTCAGATGCCGCGAACGTGCTCGGTACCGCGAAGGCGCCGCATCTGACGCTGGATCCACCGCGCCCGCCGCTCGACGTATGGTGAGGGATCGTAGGCGTGCATACGCACCGGGTTAGGCAACACGGCGGCGAGCAGGGCGGCCTCCCTGGCGCTCAGCCGCGACGCGGGCTTGCCGAAGAAGCGCCGGCTGGCCGCGCCGACGCCGAAGGTCTTGTCGCCGAACTGGGCGATGTTGAGATACACCTCGAGGATGCGCTGCTTCGACCAGAACATCTCGATGAGCACCGTGACGTAGGCTTCGAGACCCTTGCGCACGTAGCTCCGCCCGGACCAGAGGAAAAGGTTCTTCGCCACCTGCTGACTGATGGTGCTGGCGCCGCGCATGCGCCCGCCCTGCTCGCGCTCCTCGATGGCATCCTGAATCGCGTCCAGATCGAATCCCCAGTGATCGGCGAAGCGCTGGTCCTCCGATGCCATGACGGCGATGCCCATGTGCGGAGAGATGTGTTTCCAGTCGACCCACTTCTGTTGCACGTCCCGCGCCCGATCGCCGGCGATGATCGCCGATGCCTTGCGCTGCAATATGAACGAGGTGGTGGCGGGATCCATCCAGCGCCAGGCGAGCACGGCGCCCGCGCTGGCGACGAAGAGGAGCACCACGCTCCACAACAGGATAGTGAACAGCCGGCGAATACGGCGTCGCCAGCGGCGGGCCTTCAACAAGCGCGTCTCCGGGGGGAGGGAATCCTCGACTGAAGATAGTCGACCCGCCGCTATTCGTCCGTGACGCAGCCCTCGGAAGCGTTCTTCACCGTCTTGATGTACTTGCGCAGCGTGCCCCTGTCTTCCTTGTAGGGAGGCATCGTCCAGGCGGCGCGGCGCTTCTCCATCTCGCCGTCGCTCACGTCCACGGCGAGCACGTTGGTGTCGGCGTCGATGGTGATGCGATCGCCCGTCTCGATGAGCCCGATGGGTCCCCCCTCCTGGGCTTCGGGCACCACGTGGCCGATGAGGAACCCGTGGGATCCGCCGGAGAAGCGGCCGTCGGTGATGAGCGCGACATCGTTGCCGAGGCCCGCACCCATGATGGCGGAAGTGGGGGTCAGCATCTCCGGCATACCCGGCCCGCCCTTGGGGCCTTCGTAGCGGATGACGATGATGTCGCCCTTGTTGATCTTCCCCTCCTCCAAGGCGTGCAGCATGTCTTCCTCGGCGTCGAACACGTTGGCGGGGCCGGTGAAGACGAGCCCCTCCTTGCCGGTGATCTTGGCGACGGCGCCGCCCGGGGCGAGGTTGCCTTTGAGGATCTGAATGTGCCCGCTCTCCTTGATGGGCTTGTCCAGGGGAAAGATGATCTCCTGGCCCTCCGCGAGCCCGGGCACGTCGGCCAGATTCTCGCCGACGGTTTTACCCGTCACCGTCATGCAGTCCCCGCGCAACAGATCCTGGTCCAGCAGATACTTCATCACCGCCGGCGTGCCGCCGACGTGGTGCAGATCCTCCATGACGTAGCGCCCGCTCGGCTTGAGATCGGCGATGAAGGGAACGCGATCGCTGACCGCCTGGAAATCGTCGATGGTGAGGTCCACGCCCACGGCGCGGGACATGGCGATGAGATGCAGGACGGCGTTGGTGGACCCGCCGAGCGCCATGACCATCACCATGGCGTTCTCGAAGGCCTCCCGGGTCATGATGTCTCGGGGCTTCAGATCCTTCTCCAGCAGGGCGCGGATCGCCTGGCCCGCGCGCACGCACTCCTCGAGCTTCTCCGGGCTCGTGGCGGGCGTCGACGAGCTGTAGGGGAGCGCCATGCCCATGGCCTCGATGGCGGTGGCCATCGTGTTGGCAGTGTACATGCCGCCGCAGGCGCCGGCGCCGGGGCAGGCGTTCCTCACGATCTCCTGGCGTTGATCCTCGTCGATGCTCCCGGCGATGAACTCGCCGTAGCTCTGGAACGCGGAGACGATGTCCACCGGCTTGTTGCCCGCGCGCCCGGCGCGGATGGTGCCGCCGTAGACCATGAGCGCCGGGCGATTCATGCGCCCGATGGCCATCATGCAGCCCGGCATGTTCTTGTCGCAGCCGGGGATGGAGATGTTGGCGTCGTACCACTGCCCCCGGGTGACGGTCTCGATGGAATCCGCGATCAGGTCGCGGGACTGGAGGGAAAAGCACATGCCCTCGGTGCCCATGGAGATGCCGTCGCTGACGCCGACCGTATTGAAGCGCATGCCGTGGAGGCCCGCGGCCTCGACGCCCTCCTTCACCTTGTCCGCCAGTCCCAGCAGGTGCATGTTGCAGGGATTGCCCTCGTACCAGACGCTGGCGATCCCCACCTGGGCCTTGGCCAGGTCCTCGTCGGTCATCCCCGTCGCGTAGAGCATGGCCTGGGAGGCGCCCTGGGATTTCGGTTGCGTCACGCGGGCGCTGTATCGATTGATGTCGTTAGCCATGCTGGTCGAAGCCTCCAAACGTCTGATCAAATAGTGGACACCCACGTAGTCTGACAGAATCGTGCAGGACCCAAAACCCGCCCGTCCATCCACGGTAAGCGCCTGGAAACGCTGGAAAACTCACCCGTGACAGGCTATCGTCCAAGGACCCGTCGCGGTGGGCCACAGCGCCCGCCGCCACGGGTGCTTCGTTTTTGGACGACGTTTTTTCAGGGCACACCGTGAGCAACACCAGACCCGTCATCGGCATCCCGGCCTGCCGCAAGCACATCGCACCCCATATGTTTCACGCGGTGGGCGAGAAGTACGTCACCGCCGTGGCGACGGCGGCCGGCGGCCTGCCGCTGTTGATTCCCGCCCTCGGCGGCGGCCTGCCCATGGCCAGCCTGCTCCAGAGCGTGGACGGCCTGCTCTTCACGGGCAGCCCGTCCAACGTGGAGCCCCATCACTACGCTGGCGATCCCAGCGAGGAAGGCACCAGGCACGATCCCCACCGGGACGCCACGACGCTGCCGCTGATGCGCGCGGCCATCGACGCCGGCGTGCCAGTGTTCGCCATCTGTCGGGGCTTCCAGGAGATGAACGTAGTCTTCGGCGGTAGCCTGCATCAGAAGGTTCAAGACGTTCCGGGCAAGATGGACCACCGGGAGGATTCCGCGAAGCCTCTGGAGGAACAGTACGGGCCCATCCACGAGGTGCGGCTGACCGAGGGCGGATATCTCGAGCTGCTGCTGGGCGAGAGTGTCATCGAGGTCAACTCCCTGCACTCCCAGGGTGTCGATCGGCTGGGCGAGGGACTGCTGGTCGAGGCCACCGCGAGCGACGGCATGGTGGAAGCCTTCCGGGTCGCCGATGCCCCGTCGTTCACCCTCGCGGTGCAGTGGCACCCTGAATGGCAGGTGATGAAGAACCCGCAATCCGTCGCGTTGTTCGAGGCATTTGCCGAAGCCTGCCGCGATCGCGCCCGAGAGACCAGAGGACATGATATCGATACCGCAGTGGTGTGAGCGACGGGCCATCACCGAGGTCGAGGCATTGATGCCCGACATGTCCGGTGTCGCCCGAGGCAAGATCATGCCGGCCGCGAAGTACTGCGAGATCGAGGGCATGAATCTGCCCGAGGCGCTGCTTCTGCTCACCGTGACCGGTGACTACCCGGAGGACGTGCGCGCCATCAATCCGTCCGACGGTGACATTTTCTGCCGCGGGGATGCGTCGACCATCCGGCTGGTCCCCTGGGCGCTGGAGCCCACGGCTCAGGTCATTCACGACTGCTTCTACCCCAACGGCAGTCCGGTGGACGGGTCGCCCCGGCACGTGCTGCGCCGCGTGCTCGGTCTCTACGAGGCCCGCGGTTGGAAGCCGGTGGTGGCGCCGGAGCTCGAGTTCTACCTGGTCAAGCCGAACACCGATCCGGACTACCCCCTGGAGCCCCCCATCGGCCGCTCCGGGCGCGCCGAGAGCGGGCGGCAGTCCTACAGCATCGACGCGCTGGCCGAGCACGAGCCTCTCATCGAGGAGATCTACGACTTCTGCGAGGCCCAGGACATCCACCTCGATACGCTGAACCACGAATCCGGCGCGGCGCAGATGGAGATCAACCTCATCCACGGCGATCCCCTGGAGCTCGCCGACCAGGCGTTCCTGTTCAAACGCACCGTGCGCGAGGCGGCCCACCGCCACGGCATGTACGCCACGTTCATGGCCAAGCCCATGGAGGAAGAACCGGGCAGCGCCATGCACATTCACCAGAGCGTCGTGGATCTGGAGACCGGCAGGAACGCATTCAGCGATACCGAGGGCGGCGAGAGCCCACTGTTCTCGGCCCACATCGCGGGACTCCAGAAGTATCTACCCGCCGCCATGTCGGTCCTCGCGCCGAACGTGAATTCCTACCGGCGCATCACGCGCTGGTACGCCGCGCCCATCAATCTTCAGTGGGGTTACGACAACCGCACGACGGGGCTGCGTGTGCCCAACTCGGAGCCGGAGGGCATGCGTGTAGAGAATCGCGTCGGCGGCGCCGACGCCAATCCCTATCTCGCCATCGCCGCGTCCCTCGCGTGCGGTTACCTCGGCATGATCGAGAAGCTCGAGCCCTCCGAGCCACTGGAGGGCAGCGCCTACGAGCTGCCCTACTCGCTTCCCAACGGATTGCAGGAATCCCTGAGCCTCCTGCGGGCCTCCCAGCCCCTCATCGACGCCCTGGGCGAGCACTTCGCGCTCGCTTACACCGCGGTCAAGGACGGCGAGCTCAATCACTTCCACAAGGTGATCAGCTCCTGGGAGAGAGAGTTCCTTTTGCTGAACGTATGACCATGGCGCAACCCGGACGAAACCTCGATACCGAGCAGTGGCAGGAGCTGGATCGCCTCCACCACCTGCACCCGTTCACCGATTCGAAAGCCCTGCACCGTACGGGCAGCCGCATCATCACCCGTGCCGACGGCGTGTATCTGTGGGACTCCGAAGGCCGCAAGATCCTCGACGCCATGGCGGGTCTGTGGTGCGTCAACGTCGGCTACGGCCGCAAGGAGCTCGCGCAGGTCGCCTTCGAGCAGATGCAGGAGCTGCCCTACTACAACAATTTCTTCCAGACGACGCACCCGCCGGCGGTGGATCTCGCGCAAGTGCTCTCCCAGGTGACGCCTGAGCATCTCAACCACGTGTTTTTCACCAATTCGGGGTCCGAGGCCAACGACACGGTGGTGCGCATGGTGCGCCGCTACTGGGACGTGCAGGGCAAGCCCAAGCGCACGGTGATCATCAGCCGCGAGAACGCCTATCACGGCAGCACCATGGCCGGCGCGAGCCTCGGTGGGATGAAGCCCATGCACCGGCAGGGCGGCATGCCGATCCCCGACATCGAGCACATCACCCAGCCCTACTGGTACGCGCTGGGCGGCGATCTCTCGCCCGAGGAATTCGGGCTGCAGGCAGCGCAGGCCCTCGAGGAGCGCATCAAAGACCTCGGCGCGGATCGCGTCGCCGCCTTCATCGGCGAGCCGATCCAGGGCGCGGGCGGCGTCATCGTGCCGCCGGAGAGCTACTGGCCGGAGATCGCACGCATCTGTAAGAAGTACGGCATCCTGCTGGTGGCGGACGAGGTCATCTGCGGCTTCGGGCGCACGGGCAAGTGGTTCGGCAGCGAGTTCTTTGGCATCGAGCCGGATCTCATGCCCATCGCCAAGGGGCTCTCCTCGGGCTACCTGCCCATCGGCGGCGTCATGGTCAGCGACGGCGTGGCGGACGTGCTCATCAACCGGGGCGGCGAGTTTCAACACGGCTTCACCTACTCGGGCCATCCCGCCTGCTGCGCCGTCGCGGCCGCGAACATCCGCATCCTGCGCGACGAGCACATCATCGAGCGGGCGGAGGCGGACACCGCACCCTACCTGCAGAAGCGCATCCGCGAGTTCGAGAGCCATCCCCTGGTGGGCGAGGTGCGCGGCGTCGGCATGCTCGGCGCACTGCAGTTCGCCAAGGACAAGAGCGCGCGCACGCTCTTCGACCCGCCGGGCGACGTGGGATCCCTGTGCCGTGATCACTGCACGGACAACGACGTGATCATGCGCGCCGTCGGTGATTCGATGATCCTCTCACCGCCCCTGATCATCTCCAAGGCCGAGATCGACGAGCTCATGGAGAAGGCCGGCAAGGCGCTGGATTTGACCGCCCGGGATCTGGGCATCTCCTGATTCAACGGCCGTGAACGATCAGACGACTTTCGTACGCGGCTTTCGTAGCTCCGCGCCCTATATCCACGCTCACCGTGGTCGCGTATTCGTCGTTCAGTTCGAAGGCGACGCGCTCCTGGAGACACAGTTCCCGGCGCTCGTCCACGACATGGCATTGCTGCACAGCCTCGGCGTGAAGCTCGTCATCGTGCACGGCATCCGGCCACAGATCGAGGAACGCCTGCAGCTCCGGAACCGGGAGACGCAGTTCGTCGACGGGATCCGCGTGACCGACGCAGACGCCCTCGACGCGGTCGTCGACGCTTCCGGGGCCGTGCGCACCCAGGTGGAAGCACTGCTTTCCATGGGTCTCGCAAATTCGCCCATGCACGGTGCAAGCGTGCGCGTCGCATCGGGAAACTTCGTCACCGCGCGCCCGTTGGGAATACGCGACGGCGTCGATTTCGCGTTTACCGGCGAGGTGCGCCGGGTCGATGCGCAAGCCATCGGCCGCCATCTTGCAGACAGTAGTATCGTGCTGGTCTCCCCTCTCGGCTATTCACCTTCCGGAGAAGTCTTCAACATGCGCGCCGACGACGTCGCCACGGAGATCGCCGTCGAGCTGAAGGCGCAGAAGCTGCTTCTCCTGCGGGCGAATCAGATGCTCGAGGCCCCCGGCGGCGCGCTCACCCGCCAGCTGACCCTCTCCGACGCCCGCCGCGCCCTCGCCGAACTGGGCGCGATGCCGCGGACCGAGGGCGGCGAGATCGATCCCGCACGGGAATTCCTCACCCACGCGGTGCGCGCCTGCCACAACGGCGTCGCCCGCACACACCTGCTGGACTACCGCCTTGACGGCGTCGTCCTGCAGGAGCTCTTCACCCGCGACGGCATCGGCACCATGGTCACCGCCGAAGCCTACGACACGACCCGGCGCGCCACCGTCGAGGACATCGGCGGCATCCTCGAGCTCATCGCGCCGCTGGAGGGTCAGGGCGCGCTCGTGCGGCGACCCCGCGACAAGATCGAGACTGCTATCCAGGATTTCCTGGTGCTGGAGCGGGACGGCGCGATCATCGCCTGCGCGGCGATTCATCCCGTCCCCGGTGAGAGCGTCGCCGAGCTCGCCTGCCTCGCCGTGGACGACGCCTACCGCAAGGGCGGACGCGGCGACATCCTGCTGGGTGCGGCGGAACAGGAAGCACGGGCCGGCGGCGTGGAACGGCTGTTCGTGCTCACCACCCAGGCCACCCACTGGTTCAAGGAACGGGGATTCGCCGACGCCAGCATCGACGACCTTCCGGTGGAGCGCCGGGAGCTCTACAACTACGAGCGCGGCTCGAAGGTCCTCGTCAAGCCTCTGTAGGTTGGGCTGAGCGCAGCGAAGCCCAACATCCAGTACTGATACTACACTTAGGGTGAGCCCACAGCCTTCACGCCGGAGGTACCCGATGGCCAACGTGCAGCAATTGCTCAACGGCAAGAGCAACCAGGTCTGGACCACCGATCCCGACGACACCGTGTTCGATGCCATCCGCATGATGGCAGACAAGGACGTCGGCGCCCTCGTCGTGATCGAGGACGGCAAGCCCATCGGGATTTTCACCGAGCGGGATTACGCCCGGAAGGTGGTCCTCGAAGATCGGCAGTCGAAGACCACACCGGTCCGGGACGTCATGAGCACACGCATCGTCTGCGCATCACCCGAGCAGACCATCGAGGAGTGCATGGCCGTGATGACCGATAAGCGCGTGCGCCACCTCCCCGTCCTGGAAGACGGCAAGCTCGCCGGCATCGTGTCCATCGGCGATCTGGTGAAGAGCAGGATCGCCGATCAGGAATTCCTCATCGAGCAGCTGGCGCATTACATTCACGGGTAGATTCGGTTAGCTCGCTCCTACAGCGGGCCGGTTATTTGCTTCTCGATGGCGGCCAGGGCGGCGGCGGGGTCGTCGGCCTGGGTAATGGGTCGTCCGATCACCAGATAGTGCGCGCCGTCGGCGATCGCCTGTCCCGGCGTCGCGATGCGCTTCTGATCGCCCTCGTCTCCACCTGCCGGGCGTACCCCCGGGGTTACCCGTAGAAACGTATCCGGCACCGCATCGGCGAGGGTCACGAGCTCCTTCGGCGAGCAGACGACACCGTCGAGCCCGCAGTCGTGGGCAAGTCTCGCGAGCCGTGTCACCTGATCCTCCGGCTGTCCTTCGACCCCCGTATCGCGCAGGTCATCGACGTCGAGGCTGGTCAGCACGGTCACGGCAATCAGCAACGGCGGCTTCGCTACCGTATCCACCGCCTCCCGCGCGGCCGCCATCATGTCGCGGCCGCCGCTGGCATGCACGTTGACCATCCACACGCCCAGCTCGGCGGCGGCGCGGCAGGCGCCGTCGACGGTGTTGGGGATGTCGTGAAACTTGAGATCCAGGAATACGTCGAAGCCCTGGTCCTGGAGCCGGCGGACGATATCGGGGCCTTCCCGGGTGAAGAGCTGCTTGCCGATCTTCAGCCGGCAGCGTTCCGGGTCGAGTCGCCGGGCGAGGGCCAGCGCCGGCGCTGCCTCTGCGTAGTCCAGTGCGACGATAACGCGCGGGCCCCGGTCACTCATCAGGTTCACTCACCCTCGACACCCTGGATCGGTTTGATGGTGTTCCAATGCTTGCAGCTCGGGCACTGCCAGTGCAGGAGCCGCGCCGGGAAGCCGCAGTGCAGGCACTTGTAGATGGGTCTATCCGACAGCAGCTCGCCGGTAAGGTCCTTGAGGATGGACACGTGGGCGCCCATCTGGGCGTCGGCTTCCTGGAGCTCCAGCTCGAGCAGCCGGTCGAGGCCGCGCACCGACGTGCGTCGGCGAAGCTGATCCGAGATGAACTCGATGGCGCCTTCCGCGCCCTCGCGATCCTGCTTCATGTCGGCGAGCGCCAGCATCGGCGTTATCCAACCGTAGCGCTCCATCAGGCCGTTGAGATACGCGTCCATATCTTCCGGCCGCTCCAACGCACGATAGCAGTACTGAATACGCTCGATGGTCTCCGGCACGTAGTCTGCGTCCTGCTCCTCGACCCTTTGGTAGGCGCGGATGGCCCGCTCGTACTCTTGCCGATCGGTGAGGATGTCGCCCTCGAGGATGCTCGCCCGCACACATCGCTCGTGGCTGCCCAGCGCCTTCTTGACCAGCTCGAGCGCCTGATCCATCTCGTCGCTTTGCCGGTGGCGTTCGGCAATCTCGCACTGGTAGTGCGCGACTACCGGACTCAGATGATTGCCGGTCGCCTTCTCGAGAAGGCGCGCGGAGTCGATGGCCTTATCCCAATCCTTCTCCTGCTCGTAGATGTCGATGAGCTGGCGAAGGGCCTGCACCCGATAATCGCCGCTGTCGGCGAGCTCCTGGAGCAGGTTCTCGGCGCGATCGAGAAGACCTGCGCTCAGATAGTCGTGTCCGAGCTCCAGCAACGCCTCGCTGCGTTGCTCGCTCTCGAGGTTCGGCCGTGCGATGAGATTCTGGTGAATCCGAATCGCGCGGTCCACCTCGCCCCGGCGGCGGTAGAGATTCCCGAGCGCCAGATGGGTCTCCACGGTCTCGCTGTCGACCTCGAGGACCTTGATGAAGGCCTCGATGGCCTTGTCGGGCTGCTCGTTCAGCAGATAGTTGATGCCCTTGAAGTAGTTGGAGCGCAGATCGTCCGCGGCCGCCGCGGACTCCCGGCGGCGCATGCCAAAGCGCCCCACCAGCCAGCCCGACGCGGCCGCCAGCGGGAGCAGTAACCAGAGGAAATCAAAGGGCGCCAATGCCGTCCTCGACCGGTCTTGTGACGGGCAGCGCGGGAATGCTCAGTCGTTGTTGCCCGATCCGTCCGCCTTCGTAGCGTTGCCGCGGCCGTCGACGCGCTCGCGCAGCTCCTTGCCGGGCTTGAAGTGCGGGACGTACTTGGCCGGCAACGACACCGGCGCCCCGGTCTTGGGGTTGCGTCCGACGCGCCCGGGACGGAAGTGCAGGGAAAAGCTGCCGAAGCCGCGAATCTCGATGCGCTCCCCGCTCGCCAGGCGATCGGCCATGTGCTCGAGTACCGTTTTCACAGCGAGCTCGACGTCCCGATACGCCAGCTGGGACTGCTTCTGCGCGATGCGCTCGATGAGTTCCGATTTAGTCATGGTGCTTGTACCACGCTACCCCCTCCCCGTCGGCCTCGGCCGCAAGGGATCGCGCGGCGCCGCATTGCAACGGTTCTTGTTATCTCACTCGTCTGGTTTTTGAATCCCGAACGACCCCTGTTTCGTGCGCCGGCTTATCGCCTATAACTTGGCTTATGATTCGTCGGCGTCCTGCGTGCCTTCTTCCTCTTCCGCTTCACTCGAACCCATCTGGGCCTTCAGAATATCACCCAGGGTCGCGCCGACACCCGCGACACTTGCCGAGTACTCCTCCACGGCCGCCGCCTCTTCGTCGCTGTCCTTG
>Ga0209578_10002637_pt1 | contig 14572 bp, 10 predicted proteins | sample tdAd472_FD_187127 | JGI IMG/M metagenome (GOLD analysis project Ga0209578, IMG submission 187127) | Marine sediment microbial communities from the Atlantic coast under amendment with organic carbon and nitrate - tdAd47.2 (SPAdes)... | ecosystem: Environmental > Aquatic > Marine > Coastal >...
TGGGGGTTTCGCCCGGTTCATCGTGACCGAATCGTGGTGTGTATCGCGTTTGAAGGAGGCTCCCCATCGATCCCGACATGATCTGGAAAGTCGTGGCCGTGGCGTTGTACGCCGCGATCCTCATCACCATCGGCGTGCTGGCCTCGCGGCGTATGCACGACATCCGCGACTATTTCGCCTCGGGCAAGCGACTCGGGTTCTTCAACGTGGCGTTCAGTGCGCGCGCCACGGGCGAGTCGGCGTGGCTGCTGCTGGGGCTGACTGGCATGGGGTGGGCCGTGGGGGTGCAGGCGTTCTGGGTGGTGCTGGGTGAGATGCTGGGCGTGGGCGGGGCGTGGATCTTCATGAGCCGCCGGTTCAAGCGGCTGAGCGATCGGTACGACGCGATCACGGTGCCGGACTACCTGGAGGCGCGTTTGCGGGATTCGGGGCATTGGCTCCGCCTGATCGCGGCCGGATCGCTGTTGATCTTCGTGCCGATCTACGCCGGCTCGCAGGTCTTCGCGACCGGTACCGCCTTCCACGCGTTCCTGGACTGGCCGCACTACCTGGGCGCCGCGGTCGGGTTCGCGGTCGTGATGATCTACATCACGCAGGGCGGTTTCACCGCGGTGGTCTGGTCGGACGTCTTCCAGGGCTCGCTGATGGTCATCGGGCTGGTAGCGCTGCCGATCGTGATCCTGATGCACATCGGGGGCCTCGCCGACGTGACGGGCGCACTCGAGTCGATCAACCCGGACCTGCTCGCCCTGCACGGGCCGGGCGACGAGGGCCCGGGCTCGGGCGCGTGGAACACGGGCTCCATCGTGGCGCTGCTCGGCTTCGCGGCGATCGGCATCGGCTTCCTCGGCTCGCCGCAGGTCTTCGTGCGGTACATCTCGATGAAGAACGAGAAGCAGATCCTGCCGGGAACGATCACGGCCCTGACGTGGACCCTGCTGGCCGATTCGGGCGCGGTGCTGGTCGGCCTGTTCGGGCGTGCGATCTACGACGGCGAGGCGATCCGCAACAACGCGGACAACATCCTGCCGACCGCGGCCCTCGAACTGCTGCCCGCCTTCTTCGCCGGCATCTTCATCGCGATGGTGCTCAGCGCGATCATGTCCACCATCGACTCGCTGCTGGTCGTGGCGTCGAGCGCCGGCGTGCGTGATTACTGGCAGAAGACCCGCCACCCGGACATGCCCGACGAGAAGCTGGTCTCCCTATCGAGAAAGGTCACCGTCGGGCTGGCGCTGGTCGCCTTCCTCATCGGCATCGGCATCATCGCCTACGACAAGGAGAACGGCGTCTTCTGGATCATCATCTTCGGATGGTCCGGCATCGCGGCGACGTTCTGTCCGACGATCATCCTCAGCCTCTTCTGGGGCCGGCTCACGGCGATGGGTGCCAAGTGCGCCATGGTCGCGGGCTTCCTCGCGGTGCCCATCTTCAAGTTCGCGGCCCCGCCGGCACTCCGCGCGGCCGGGCTCGACGACTACGTCGGGTACCTCGCCGACCTCGACGTGCTGCTGCCCAGCTTCGTCGTCGGCTTCGCCGTCGCGATCGTCGTCAGCCTGCTCGACCGGGCGGGCCAGGAGAAGGTCCGCGGGGCGCTGGACGACCTGCGCGAGGTGGTCGAACAGGCGCCCGACGAGAAACTGCCGCCGCCGAAGGACCTGGCCTGACCGGGCGCCCCGCTTATTCCTCGGTGAAGGACACCGGCTCGTCCCAGCCGCGGTAGTCGGACCCGATCCAGACCGGGTAGAACTGGTCCGGCTTGCGCTGCACGGTGCCGACGGGCGTGACGGTGTCGAACGCGTGCTCCCAGAACGCTGCGGGCCACTGCACCAGCACGCCGGGCCGGCCAGCGAGCGTGGCGTGCGTGTCGGGGTGTTCGAGGTCGGTGTGGGTCCACAGGTCGTACTGGCGTCCGGAGCCGCCGGTGCGGTAGCGGGCGGCGCAGTAGGTGGTGGGCTGGCCGGGCAGGTAGAAGCTCAGCAGGGCGGTCCGCCCGTAGGTGACGCCCATCGCGAAGGCCGGGCGACCCGTTTCGTCCTCGGCCCGCTGCATGGCCTCCGCGGCGGTGTCCGCGATGGCCCGGAAGCCCATCAGCCGATGTGCCGGCAGGCGAAGACCGAAACGTTCCTTCAGGTGGAACCAGGGCAGCACCACGAAGATGGCCGGGATGGCGATCGCGACGAGGGCGGTGGCGACCCCGCCCACTCGCAGCCCGCGATCGCGTTCGCGCACGCCGGTCGCGATGGCCCAGCCCGCGAGCGGGCAGGCGGTGATCCACGCGGCGACGGGCCAGTTGCCCTCCACGCGCGTGAAGAAGCTGACGAGCAGGTAGAAGGCGAGCAGCGGGGCGGCGATGCAGGCCGCGTATCGAACGGAGCGCCACGTCGCGCCGTCCACGCCGGAATCCGCGATCACGCGCCGTTTCCAGAGCTTCGCGAAGGCGATGATCGCCAGCACGCCCACCGTGCCGGAGGACACCAACTGGATCGGCAGGTACTCCAGCGTCCACAGCGGGCTCCACCCCCCCCCGGTGGTCGCCTGGGGCTGTTGCTGCAACGCGGCGCCCGGGAGCGAGATGCCGAGGTGATCGAGCAGGTGGCCGGCCTGCACCCAGCCGTGTGTCGCGTTGTACAGCAGCGTCGGCACGAGCGAGGCGAGCAATATGGCGACGGCGAGTGCGCCCCACCCGCGCACGTGGCGACGCGGTGGATTCTCGTCGGGTGTGTGTGAGCGGTCACGCGTGTGCAGCCAGGCCGCGAGAGCGAGCCCGGGCAGGATCAGCAGGATCGTCGGCTTGAACTGGAGCCCCAGCCCAACGGCGAGTGCCAGCCAGGCAAGGGCCCCGGGGTCGCGCCGCATGAGTGCCCGGTGCCCGGCCCACGCCGCGACGCTCCAGCAGGCGAGGTACGGGGCGTCGATGGTGATCAGCACGCCCAGCACCGCGAAGGCGGGGACGGCGAGGGCACACAGCGTGGACCAGGCCGCGGCGGCGTGGTCCTTGAACATGTCCCGCGCCAGCAGGCCCGCGAAGAGGGCGGTCACGAACCCGGCGAGCACGGTCCCGACGCGCACACCGAACTCGGTGTGCCCGAAGGCCTCGGTGCCGAGCCGGATGACCCAGGCGATGCCGCCGGGCTTGGTGTAGTACCCGAGCGCGAGGTGGCGGGACCAGTCCCAGTACATCGCCTCGTCCTCGGAGAGCTCCAGCGGCGAGAGCCACAGGTAGACCAGCCGCCACAGCGTGAAGAGCGCTGGGATCGCCAGCACCCACCACGGGCTGGCGAAGATCGGCCTGGCGGTTGTGGTGGGGGACCCCTCGGAAGACATGCGGCCAGTGTAGGAGGTGGGGGCACGGGGCCTGCTGTGCGTGGGTGCCACGCGCAGGGGGGGTGCCACGGCAAGGGGGGGCGGGTTGACCGAAGGACAACCCGTGCTCGCTGATGTCAACGCACGGCTTGCAAGTCAAGCCGTGGCACCCCGGGGAGGCGGGTGGCGTGGAGACGGCGAAGCCTTCTCCACGTGTGGGCGTCAACGCACGATGAAGGCTTCGCCGTCATCGGGGCACCCGGTTCCTTGAGATCAGTCCGGGTGCTTCTTGGTGCCGGCGTACAGCTCGTAGCTCAGCAGGCGGCACTCGATCTGCGCGTTCATGAAGGGCGTGCGAGACGCCGTCTTGAGCCCGACCCGCTTGGCGAGCGACTTGTTGCCCGTGAAGACATGCCCGCTGTAGCCGCCGCACTCGTTCTTGAAGTAGTCGCCGATGGCGCGGTAGATCTCTTCCAGCTCGTCGTGCTCGCCGAGGCGCAGGCCGTACTCGGGGTTCAGGATCACCACGCCGCCGGGGGTCTCGTCCGCGGCGGGCTCGGGGACGGGCGTCCGGCTGAAATCGCAGACGGAGAAGTCGATCAGGTGCTCCACGCCCGCGGTCGTGGCGTTGCGGACCGAGGCTTCAATCGCCCGCGGGTCGTGGTCGGTCGCGACGATCGGGGGCGGGTCGGCCTTGATGGTCTGCTTGCGGGCCCGGGCCCGGGCGTCCTGCCACGCGTCCTCGAGGTCGAGCAGCGTCTGCCGGAAGGCGTAGTCGCTACGGAGCAGGCCCGGGGCGCGGTTGGTCGCGATCAGCGCGGCCTCGATCGCCAGCGTGCCCGAGCCGCACATCGGGTTCACGAAGGGCTGGTCGCCCGTGTACCCCGTCGCCAGCACGACCGCGGCGCCGAGCGTCTCGCGCATCGGGGCGTCGTGCGGCAATTTGCGATACCCCCGGTTTCCGAGGCGCTCGCCGTTCACGTTCAGGTAGAGCCACGCCCGGTCGCCCTTCCAGAACAGGTGGATCACCGCGCCCGTCCGATCGGGGCCCGAGTCGGGGCGCCGGCCGGTCACCTTGGTCATGCGGTCCACGATCGCGTCCTTGACGACCAGGTTGGGGTACATCGAGTTGTCGATCTTCGGGTGCTCGACGTTGGAGGTGATGGTGACGTACCCGTCGTTGGGCAGCAGCTCCTCCCACGGGAAGGCCGCGATCTCGGTGTAGAGGGCCTTGGGCGAGGGGCAGCGGAAGCGTTTGAGCATCCACATGACGTGCTGGGCGGTGCGGAGACTGAGGACCAGGTCGAGGCACTCGTGCAGAGTGGCCCCGATGTCCACGGCCGTGTGGTCCTCGTGCTGCACCTCGTAGCCGAGTTCCTCCAGTTCGGCGCGCAGGAGCGGCGGGACGAAGCGGGCGCACGTCACACGCGTCAGGGCCTTCTTGAATGGATCCACGGCCGGCATCTCCGCGAGTGTAGGGGACGCCCGAGAACCGGCCGAGCCCGAATCTTCTCGTGACAGCGAAGCCGTCCGCCCGTAGGATCCTGTGAGGGGAACACCGAGCGGACCGGAGGGATGCCATGAGCGGATTCGTAGAGCGGGCAATGCGAGGCGGCGTCGTGTGCGTCGGGGCCCTGCTGGCCCTGCTTGCCCCGCCCGCCGCGGCGGACGAGATCACCTTCCGGGTGTCGGTGCCGAGCGAGACGACCGGAACGGTCTACATCGCCGGCGACTTCCAGGGCTGGAACCCCGGCAGCCCGGCCCACGCCCTCACCGAGGTCCAGCCCCACGTCTGGGAGATCCTGCTCGACCTGCCCGCCGGCACACCCATCGAGTACAAGTTCACACGCGGCGACTGGGGCACCGTCGAAAAAGGCCCCAACGGCGAAGAGCTCGCCAACCGCCAGTACACGCCCAACGGGCCCGCGACGCTCAACCAAACCGTCGCACGCTGGGCCGACGGTCAGTCGGGCACCATCACGGGCGACGTCACGCGTCGCACCTTCCCGCAGTTCCTGAACGGGCGAGGCGTCTGGGTCTACCTGCCCCCGGGATACCACGAGACCACGCGCAGCTACCCCGTGCTCTACATGCACGACGGACAGAACCTGTTCGACGACGCCACCAGCTTCGCCGGCGAGTGGGGCGTGGACGAGACGCTCGAATCCCTCATCGCCTCCGGCGAGGTCGAGCCCGTCATCGTCGTCGGCATCGAGAACTCCGCGGCCCGAATCAGCGAGTACACCCCCTGGCCCAGCGCCGGCTTCGGCGGGGGCGGCGGTCACGCCTATCTGAACGCCATCAAGTTTGACCTGCTGCCCGCGATCGCCGGTGCCTACCGCGTCAACGCCGGGCCCGAGCACACCCTCATCGCGGGCTCGTCGCTCGGCGGGCTCATCTCCGCCTACGCCGCGTACGAGTTCGACGACGTCTTCGGTCGCGTCGGCGCGGTCTCGCCCAGCTACTGGTGGGACAACGGGCACATGATCACCCACGCCCAGCAGCAGGGCACGCCGGCCAATATCGACCGCTTCTACCAGGACATGGGCACCAGCGAGTCGGGCAGCGCCATCCCCAACCTCCGCGCGATGCGCGACGTGCTGCTCGCCCAGGGCTTCGTGCTGGGAGACGATCTCGCCCACGTCGAGGCCGCGGGTCACCAGCACAACGAGTTCTACTGGTCGATCCGTCTGCCCGGCATGCTCCGGTTCCTGCTCGACCCGCCCTGCCCGGCCGACCTCAACGACGACAGCGTGCTGGACAACGGCGACATCGGCGCGTTCGTCACGCTCTTCCTCGCAAGCGACCCCGCGGCCGACTTCAACGCCGACGGCATCCTCGACAACGGCGACATCGGCGCCTTTGTCGCGGCCTTCATCGCCGGCTGCGGCTGACCTGGGATTCCCTGCTGGACGGCAGGCTCACTCGGCGGTCAGCACGTAATCCTCGCCCAGACGCCACCCGTTGCTGAAGAAGCCCGCGCCAACCACGCCGCCCTCACCTTCAAGGTAGATCGATGGTTTCGCCAGGAACCAGTCCGGGTAGTGCACGCCGGAGACGAAGTACGGGAACTGGGCCGTGAGCCGCATACCGGTGAGGTCCGTCCCACCGACGACCCCGACCATCGCGACGTCCGAGCCCGGACGGGGCAGGGCCATCAGCAGGGCCAGGCCCGCCCGCCCGATCTCCGCCGCGTCACCCGCCCCGGGATGCTGCGGGAGCAGTTTCAAAGACCCACGGTCCATCCAGAACGGTGTGCCGGTCAGCAACTCGCCCCACGCCCCGTTGGTCGCGGCGTTCCCGTACAGGATCACGCCCCGGTCCGGCTCGGCCTCCGGGTTAAAGTCCGTGTCGCGCACGATCTCGACCGAGCCGTTGCCCCGGTACCAGAACGTCTCGGCGTCGTACCGGGCCTTCGCCAGCGCCCACGCGTTCTCCTCGTCGGTGCCCCGCGTGCCGACCACAAACTGCATCCGGTTCCGGAACGCGTCCTTGAACGGGCCGTTCCGGGTCGGGCTCTTGTTGCACCCGCCCCGATCGATGGGCAGCCAGGTCCCCGCGGGCGACAGCATGTACGTCCACTCATCGGTGCTGCGTTCGTACCCGGGCAGCTTGACCGTGGGGGGGTCAGGCAGTTCGTCGCTGACAAACACGCTCAAATCGAGCGAGAGCCCCTCGACGTTCTCCGGCGTCACCGTCACCGTGTGCGCGTCCGCGTCGTACTCCGCCACCACGCGGCTCGGCTCGCGCGCCATGACCTGACGCTCGATCGTCACCCACGCACGCGAGGACGCGATCCCCGGGTCCACCGTGGTGAAATCAACGCGATGCGGGGCAGCGTTCAGCGCGGACTGCTCGAACATCGCGAAGATGGGCGGCCAGTCCACACACCGATTCCCCCACCAGTGCCCCGCCCCGGGCTGTTCGTAGTACCCGAAGTTCGAGTGCGACGGGGCCAGCCGCTCACGCATGAAGCGGGCCTGCGAGACCGGCACGTTGTTGTCCGCGTCGCCGTGCAGGATGTACACGCCCAGATCGAAGTAGTTGTCCTCCATCAGCAGCGTGCGGCTGGCGTTCGCGCTCCGATCCAGCAGGGCACCCATGGCGGTCTCGGTGTCGAAGACACCGCCCCCGCCGTACGACCAGAAGTCCCGCCAGCCGGCGCTGGGCGCGATGCCCGCGAATCGCCCGGCGTGGTAGGCCCCGAGGCTCCACGTCCCGTGCCCGCCCATCGAGTGCCCGGACAGGTACGTCCGCGATGGGTCCGCGTTGAACCGGGCCGAGGCGTCGTCGAGCACCTCCATCGCGTCCAGCCGCCCCCAGTCCTCCCAGTCGAACCCGAAGGGGCGTCGGTTGGTCGGGGCGACGATGTACCAGCCGTCGCGCTGGGCGTAGGCGTTGGACTGGCCGCGTCCTTCGACGCTCGCGCCGTGCAGGGTCAGCAGCAGGCGGTGGGGGGCCTCCGGCGCCCCGAGGTCGGCATCCGGCGGCGGGGTCACGCCGTAGTACTGCACCGACCCGTCGATCCGGCTGATGAACGTCCGCGAGTGCTTCTGGTTGGGTGCCCGCACCGAGAGATCGAACCCGACGGGATCGCCCGTCTGGGAACCGTCCTTCAGCAGGTGCAGCGTCACGCGGGCCGCGTCCTGTCCGTCCGGCACGGGCGGGCAGGGGGGCAACTGCACCAGCACCTTGCGGCTGGTGTGCGGGGCCAGCATCGGAACCGCCGTCTCGACTTCCACGACGTGCCCCTCGACCGTCGCCTTCACACGCAGCCCGCCGACCCATTCGCCGGTCGAGTTGGTGAGCAGCACGCCCGCGTTCGCCAGCGAGGTGTCGCCACGCAGGTAGTCCGGCAGGGTCGGATCGCGCGACTCCAGAAAGACCGGAGCGGGCGGGGTCTCGAACGCAAGCGTGAGCGCACCCCGACCCGCCTTGAACAGCAGCGTGTTCTCGCCAGCCCGCAAGCGCACGGGCACGCGCGTGATGCCGAGGTTGTACAGGTCACCCACGCGGGGCTCGCCGTTGACGTACACGTGCCGGTGCCCCCGCGCCACCATGATCCAGTCACCGGCCTCTGCCGCCGTGACCGTCGTGAACAGCCACCCCCCGCCGGGCTGGCGGAACCCGCCCCGGTCGTTTGCCTCGACGACCTCCCACGCGTGCTCCTCGCCGTCCGGATCGACCACAACCGTGCCGGCAACCGGGGCCTTGAATTCGCCCGTCGCAACCAGGTACTCCACCGCGTCCGTATTCACGGTGGACCGGCGCCCGACGCCCACGCGATCGAGCCCGAGCACCTGCCCGATCTCCGGCTGTTCCGGCTGGGCGAACGCCCCACGGGGTGCAACACACACAAACAGCACGAGCGAGACAACACACAACACAACGCGGGGCATGGCGGATCCTCGGGTGACAGCGGGCCAGAGTTCCCGAGTGTACCGCCCGGGTGCTCGCGTCACGCCCGGTTCAGGAACCCCTCGATGGCCGCGTCGATCCGCGCCGTGGGGTCGCCCGACGCGGCCTCGGGCGTCGAGCCGGTCAGACGCTCGCACACCTCGAGATACCGGCGCCCGGCCTCCGCGAACAGCTCCGGCGGCAGCTTCTCACGCTCGTCGTCCTGCCCGAACTCCGTCAGCCCGAGACGCTTGAGCTCCAGGCGCACGTGCTCCTTGTCGTAGTAGCTCTGCTCGGCGCCCGCGTCGAAGGCCGCGTGGTAGGCGTCCGCCTTCCAGTAGCGGGACGAGTCCGGCGTGTGCACCTCGTCGATCAGGATCACCTCGCCCTCGGGCGTGGTGCCGAATTCGTACTTGGTGTCCACCAGGATCAGCCCCGCCTCGCGGGCCAGCTCCTGCCCGCGGGTGAAGATCGCCATCGCCGCGTCCGCGGCCTTCCGGTACACCGCCGGGTCGATCCCCGCGTGCGCAATCAACTCCTCCGGCGGCACCGAGCGGTCGTGCGCCATCGCCCCGCTCTCCTTGGTCGAGGGCGTGATCACCGGCTCGGGCAGACGCTCGTTCTTCCGCAGCCCGTCGGGCAGCGTGATCCCGCAGAACGTCCGCTCGCCCGCGCTGTACGCGTGCCACATCGACGTGCCCGTCACACCCGTGATGTACCCCCGCACCACCAATTCCATCTTGATCGGCTCGCACGCACGCACCACCATCACGTTCGGGTCGATCACCTCCAGCAGGTGGTTCCCGATGAGGTCCCCGGTCCGCTCGAACCACCACGCCGACAGACTCGTCAGCACCGCCCCCTTCCGCGGCGTCGCCCCCACGATGATGTCGAAGCAACTCGTCCGGTCCGTCGTCACGATCAGCCGCTCGTCGCGCCCCGCCAGCGATGCGCTCTCACGCACCTTGCCCGAGTGCACCGGCCCCAACCGACCAGCGACCGACTCGGGAAACCGGTACGCCCGCAGGGCGTGCGGCAACTGGCTGACAAGCTCGGCGATCTCGGTGGAGGACTCCGCGTGCATGCCCGAGCGTACCCCGCAGGAATCCCCCCCGCCCGGGTGATCGAGCACCGAAACTGCGAGAAAGTGGGGGGGGTGCTAATCTGGCCCCACGCGGCCCGCCCGCGGAAGGGAGTCCCACGCCGTGGTCATCGCCTCGTTCCTCTTCTTCACCGCCCTCGTCGCCGTCATCACCATCCTGAAGACCCGCAAGGACGACCACTCCACCCCCGAGGGCTACTTCCTCGCCGGACGCAAGCTCGGCGGCGTCGTCATCGCCGGCTCCCTGCTGCTGACCAACCTGTCCACGGAGCAGCTCGTCGGCCTCAACGGGGCCGCGTACAACGACGGGCTGGCCGTGATGGTCTGGGAGGTCTTCGCCGTCCTCTCGCTCGTCGCGATGGCTCTGTTCTTCCTGCCCCGCTGGCTCCGCTCGGGCATCTCCACCGTGCCGCAGTTCCTGGAGGAGCGGTACGACGGGCGGACCCGGACGATCGCGGACGTCATCTTCCTGGCCGCGTACGCCATGATCCTGCTCCCCATCATCCTCTACACCGGCGCGACCGGGCTGATCGAGATCATCGACGTCCGAGCCCTGCTCGGCATCGAGGACCGCACCACCGCCCTCTGGATCACCGTCTGGGGCGTCGGACTCATCGGGGCCTGCTACGCCCTCTTCGGCGGCCTGCGCACCGTCGCCGTCTCCGACACCCTCAACGGCGTCGGACTCCTCATCGGAGGCCTGCTCATCACCTACTTCGGCCTGCAGGCCGTCTCGCACACGCTGGGCGACGGCGCCGGGGTGATGGATGGCTGGAGCACCGTCAAAGCCAACGCCGAGCCCGGCAAGACCCTCAACTCGCTCGGCTCAACCGACACCTCCGTCCCCGTCGGCACCATCCTCACCGGGGTCGTCCTCCTGCACATGTTCTACTGGACCACCAACCAGCAGATCATCCAGCGCACCCTCGGGGCCCGCTCGCTCGCCGAGGGTCAGAAGGGCGTCCTGCTCTGCGGCTTCCTCAAGCTGCTCGGGCCCCTCTTCCTCGTAGTCCCCGGCATCATCGCCTGGACGCTGTACGCACGCGACCCAGGCCTCAAGGGCGACCACGCCTACGGCCGGCTCGTCGCCGACGTCCTCCCCGGCCCCCTCACCGGCTTCTTCGCCGCGGTCCTCGTCGGCGCCATCCTCTCCTCCTTCAACTCCGCCCTGAATGCCACCTGCACGCTCTTCTCCACCGGCGTGTACGCCAAGCTGAACACCGACGCCCCCGACGCACGCCTCGTCCGTTCCGGCAAGGTCTTCGGCTGGATCATCGCGGGCGTCTCCATGGCCCTCGCCCCCTGGCTCGCCAAGACCGAGAGCATCTTCAGCTACCTCCAGACCATGAACGGGATCTACTTCATCCCGCTGCTCGCCGTGGTCGTTGTCGGCATGCTCACGAAGCGCGTCCCCGGAAAGGCCGCGACCGTGGCCCTGCTGACCGGTCTGGTTGTGCTGCTCGCCGGCTACTTCGTCCCGCTGGGCCAGAAGGAGACCGAGTCCACGCGTGTCGTGCTCATCGAGAACCTCGCGGCCGAGCTCGAGCAGGACGGCGTCTCGATCGTCGAAGAGTTCAGCGTGCAGCCGGTCGCCGTCCGCACCGGGAGCGACGCCGCCCCGGAACAGCCCGAGCCCATCGCCTACGCACGCGTGCTTCAGACCGGCACCGCCACCCGGTACTTCGCCCCAGACGTGATGCACACGTTCCACTTCCTCGGGGCCACGTTCGTCCTGCTCATCGCCATCATGCTCGCGTGGGGCGTGGCATCGCCACGCCCCGAACCGTGGGTCCACCAAGACGCCAAGGCCGTGGATCTCACCCCCTGGAAGGGCAGCGTCCCGGCCGGCATCGCGCTGGTGGTGCTGGTCGTGGCCATCTACGCCGTCTTCGCCGACTTCTCTATCTTCTCAGCCTGACCCCCCCTCTCTCCCTCCCGGCATAGTCCCGTCGGGCACGGCACGCGAACGAGTCACCCCATGACCAGCCCCTCACACGCCACCGAGCAGTTCCTGAGATTGCTCGCCGAGCGTTCTCAGCACGCGCCACTCGCCGTTGCCCGCGCCCCCGGTCGCGTCAACCTCATCGGCGACCACATCGACTACTGCGGCGGACCCGTCCTCCCCATCGCCCTCAACCACGCCTGCCACGCGGCCATCCTGCCGCACGCCGCGCCCCACGGCACCATCCGCCTCGCCAGCACCAGCCACGACGACACCGTCACCATCCCGGCCGACCACCCCCTCGAACCCGGGCACGACGCCCCGATCGGCTCGTGGGCCTCATACGCCATCGGAGCGATCGCCGAGGTGCAGGAGATGACACCCCTCACCCGCCTCGCCGGCTGCGAGCTCCTCGTCCAAACCGACATTCCGATCGGCGCCGGCCTTTCGAGTTCCGCCGCGCTCGAGGTCAGCGTCGCCCTCGCCGTCTCAGGGGCACTCGACCTCGACATCGCCGGTCTCGACCTCGCCCGACGCTGCCGCCGGGCCGAGCACCGCTTCGCCGGCATGCCCTGCGGCCTGATGGACCAGGCCGCGAGCGTCCTCGCCAAGGCCGGGCACGCCCTCCTGCTCGACTGCGCCGACGAGACCTTCCGCCACGTGCCGCTGCCCGAGAGCGCCGGCCTGATCGTCATCGACTCGGGCGTGCGCCACACGCTCGCCGGCGGCGCCTACGCCGAGCGGTGGGCCATGTGCGTCTCGGCGACCGAGCGACTGGGCGTCGAGCACCTCGTCCGCGCCGAGCTCGACGCCGTCGAGACCCTGCCCGAGCGCCTCCGCCCGATCGCACGCCACGTCATCACCGAGTCCGAACGGGTCCGCCGTGCCTGCGAGGCCTTCGAGCAGGCCGACCTCCCCCGCGCCGGTCAACTCATGCTCGAATCCCACGCCTCACTGCGAGACGACTTCGGGGTTTCGTGCGCCGAAATCGACACACTCGTGGACCGCCTGCAATCCTTGGATGGCGTCCACGGCCTGCGCATGACCGGAGGCGGCTTCGGCGGCAGCGTCGTGCTGCTGCTGAAACAGGGGTCCGAAGACGCCGTCATCGCCCACGCCGAGACCTGCCGCGACGCCTGCCCGAATCTCAAGGCCATCCCCGTCACGCCCTCCGACGGCGCCTCGCGTCTCGCCTAGCCCTGCTCGGCCCGGTCGAGCAGCGCCACCGCCATCCGCCTCGCCAGCCGACTCGCGGCCCCGGGGTCCACTCCCCCATCGGTCACCTGACCCACCACGCGCGCCGTGACGATCGACCCCTCCAGCAGGATGTTCAACTGCTCCGCCACGTCCGCGGCATCGGCCAGCCCGGCCGCCTCGCACAACTCACGCAGGTACCGCACGATCTCCTGCTTGTGCTCCGCCGCCAGGCGACGCGGGGCCGACTCGGACGACGAGAACTCCGCCGATGCGTTGATGAACATGCACCCGCAGAACTCGTCCCCGGTGAACCAGTCCTCGTGAAAATCGAACACGGCCTCGAGCTTCTCGCGAGGCGTCTTCCCTTTCGAGTCCACGAACTTCATCAGCTTGTTCCGGAAGATCTCGTCCCGACGACGCATCGCCGCGAGGATCAGCTCGTCCTTCGACTTGAAATGGTTGTACAGCGTCATCCGGCTGATCCCGCCCTCCTTCTGGATGTCGTCCAGGCTCGAGGCGTGAAACCCGTGCTTGTAGAACACCCGCATCGCGGCATCAATCAGCTCATCTCGACGGCTCGGAGGCATGGGATCGTTCTCGCAGCGGACAGTCGGACACAAAAGTACTGACTAGACAGTATGCATAGCGAGCGATGAAAGCCCACAAATCCGAAATTTTCACGACTCAAACCCCCGCGTATTGGCAGAAAAACCGCATTTGATTCAAAAATACGCAGATTCCAATGAAGGCGCGTTGCTTTATACTGATTAGTCAGTATACTTGGGCATCGCCTCTCCCCGGCTCCGAGTCGGAGAGTCAAACTCAGTCACCACGGCGCACCCGCGCCAGAACACACACGCGACCACCCACCCACGCCGAGCGTCTCGGCGTGACCGGTATCGCTCGCACTCAAAGGAGACCAGCCATGCCCCGCTTCCCCCTCCACACCGCCCAGTCCGCCCCCGATGCCAAGGAACTCATCGAGGGCGCCACCCAGGCCTTCGGCTTCCTCCCGAACCTGCTCGCCACCATGGCCGAGGCCCCGGCCCTACTCGAGGGCTACACCACCCTCGCGAGCATCTTCGACACCACCGACCTCTCGCCCACCGAGCGACAGGTCGTCCTCATGGTCAACAACCGACTGAACGGCTGCACCTACTGCATGGCCGCCCACACCGGCATCGCCAGGTCGCAGGGAGTGCCCGACGACGTCATCGAGTCCCTCCGCGACGGATCCGAGCTCTCAGACCCCAAGCTCGAAGCGCTGCGACTCTTCGCCGTCCGCATCAACGAAACCCGCGGCTGGCCCGGGGGCCAGGACATCGAAGCCCTGCTCGACGCCGGGTACACCCCCCGCACCGTCCTGGAGGTCGTCCTCGGCACCGCCCTCAAGGTCATGTCGAACTACACCAACCACATCGCAAGCACCCCGCTCGACAAGGCCTTCAAGCCCTTCGAGTGGGCGGGCGCGGCACACGCGTGCCCCGCCTGCTGAGCACGCACCCGCTCCAAGGAGCACGCAAGAAACCCGCAACGGCCCCCGGCGCCGAGGCGCCCGCGCGATCGCTGCGCCAGTCACTCCCCCCCCCCCCCCCCCCCCCCCCCCCCCCCCCCCCCCGCCCCCCCCC
>Ga0209578_10002642_pt1 | contig 14549 bp, 14 predicted proteins | sample tdAd472_FD_187127 | JGI IMG/M metagenome (GOLD analysis project Ga0209578, IMG submission 187127) | Marine sediment microbial communities from the Atlantic coast under amendment with organic carbon and nitrate - tdAd47.2 (SPAdes)... | ecosystem: Environmental > Aquatic > Marine > Coastal >...
GCAAGTGGGCGGTTCTCGTAAGCAAACGGGACCTCGCCAGGCGGCACGAACTCGTGGCGTTCGACTGTGTTCAAGGCCTCCAGGACCGTATCGCTGAACGGCTCGTCGCCGGCATAGCCTGCATACTGCCGCACCTCGTCGACGAGCTGCTCTCGCAATACGGCGAAGTCGGGCTCACCGGCCACGACACTGCTCGCGAGAAACAACAGACCCAGAAGCGTCGTCTTCATTCGCAGAGCATCCACGCGCCGTAGCCGACGACGAAATCCTTGTCGCCCGCCGTATCACCCGAATTGCGCAGGTCGAGAGTTACGATCCGCAAATCCCTGTCTCGTGCCGCGAGCAGCAATCCCCGGACCGGTGTCGCGCCGCAGGCCGCGTTGTGATCGATGTGCACATCGAGTTGCTCGATTGACCGGCACGTCGCTGTATCGAGCGTCACGGCACTCTCGTAGTCCAGGTAGTGGCTAAGATCCGAGCTGACGACAATCAGCGTTTCGTCGCCTCCCCACAAGACGTCGAGGACTCGGGCAACGGCCCGGGCCCTGGCATCGCCGACGACGATCGGCACGATTGAGAAGTCCTCGAGCACTGTTTGCAGAAACGGCAAGTGCACTTCGAGGCTGTGCTCATACTGATGCGATATGTCGACATCGTGCACGCCAGGGAGGTCAATCTTCGAGACGGCCACGGAGTCGACCGGAACGTCGCCGAGCGGCGTACGAAACGCATCGGCAGTACTCAGTGCCATACCGCTGACCGGCACTCGGTGGCAGGGACCGAGCAGGACGACGCGGGAATAGCGACGGCGGTAAGGCCTCAGCAAGGAATACGCGGAAGCTGCCACCGGGCCCGAGTAGACATAGCCCGCGTGCGGCACGATCAGGGCCTTGGGCGGACCCTCACCCCGCTCCTCCGCTTCGTCGAGCAGCGTCGTCACTGTCGCCGCCAGCTGGGTGGCATTTGCCGGGTAGAACTGGCCGGCGACAGCGGGATTTCGAATTACGGCCATCTGCTGTCCGCCGCGTATCTCGGGTGTATTGTAAGCTCCTGAGTGCAAATGAAAATAAGTACGTATACGGGCCGTCGATGTTGATTCCGGGGCGGCCTGGCGCCATATTTTCGGCTGGCCGATCATGAATACCGTACACGACATCGAAGGCATACCGGGGCGTTACTGGCATCGCCTCGACGATGGCCGCCTGCAATGCGACCTGTGCCCGAGATACTGCAAGCTGCGTGACGGGCAGCGCGGTCTCTGCTTCGTCAGGGCGCGTAGCGGCGACGAGGTCCTGCTCACCACCTATGGGCGATCCAGCGGGTTTTGCGTCGATCCGATCGAGAAAAAACCCCTCAATCACTTCCTGCCCGGCACACCGGTGCTGTCGTTCGGCACATCAGGCTGTAATCTCGCCTGCAAGTTTTGTCAGAACTGGGATATTTCGAAGTCGCAGGAATTCGACCGTCTGCAAGCAAAGGCAAGGCCTGAAGATATTGCCCAGGCCGCGCTGGATACCGGCAGCCGCAGCGTCGCCTACACGTACAACGACCCGGTCATCTTCCTCGAGTACGCCGTTGACACGGCGGCGGCGTGCCGTGAGCAATACATAAAAAATGTTGCCGTGACCGCTGGCTACATTACCGCCGCGGCCCGCGAAGAATTATTCCGGTACATGGATGCCGTCAACGTCGATCTGAAGGCATTCAGCGAACGTTTTTACTGGAAAATCTGCGGCGGCCACCTGGAACCGGTGCTGGATACGCTGATCTACCTGAAGCAAGAGACAAGTGCCTGGCTCGAGTTGACGACGCTACTGATCCCGGGTGAGAACGACTCGGATGCCGAAATCGATGCGATGACCCAGTGGATCGCCGCGAACCTCGGATCCGAAGTTCCACTACATCTGACTGCTTTCCACCCGGACTGGAAAATGATGGACACACCGCGGACACCGCGTAAAACATTGACGCGGTGTCGCGATATCGCGCTTGGTAACGGGCTGCACTACGTGTACACAGGCAATGTCAGCGACCCGGGTGGGCAAAGTAGCTATTGCCCGGGTTGCGGCACGAAGATCATAGGTCGCAGCGGCTATGAGCTCTCCGCGTGGGGTATCGAAACCAACAGTGGACACAATACCTGCAGTACTTGCAGCCACCCGATCGCCGGCGTGTTCGAGCCACATCCCGGCACGTGGGGCGCGATGCGCCAGCCGGTCAGCATCGCTACCTGTTAGTACCGGTACTCAGGCCTTCTTGCCGGACGGTACGGCCCGCAATTGCGCAGCGCGCTTCTGGCGCAGTTCGTCGAGGCTCTTCATCCGCTTCGTATCCGCAATCGTCGCACGGCCTGCTGCTCCGCTGTCTGCCGCCGGCACGTTCACAACCTTCAGCCGGTGATGGCCGAGGGAGATGATGTCATTGTCGAGCAGAAGCGTGCTCTTGACCTTGACCGAGTTGACCGTTGTGCCATTGGCGCTATTGAGATCGAGAAGCACCAGGCCATCCGCGTACAACAGCAACAGCAGGTGAAATTTACTGCAGAATTCATCGTTTATTACGATATCGGCGAAGTCGGAGCGACCGAGCAGCACTTTCCTGTCGTTGAAGACGTATTCCTGGACGGCCTTGCCGTTTTTCGAAATGATGATCCGCGGTGGTGTGCGCGCCTGCCGCGTATCCTGAGGTCCGGCGAACTGCGCCACGCTGATCGGAAATGACTTCGCTGCTTTTATCGCCGCCAGCGCCAGCGCGTTGAGGTTACCTGGCCAACCTAACGACAATCCGAACAACTTGTCACACACATCGCCCGGGAAGATGGAATCGGGCGTACCGATACCACAGGCTTCGAGCCGTGCATGCAGGTAGACCAGCGCATCGTTGACCGACATGGGTGCGAGCCGCAGTACATCGAATGCCCGTTCGGGAGCACTTTTCTTGCCATCCGTGAATGCGTCGATTGGCCGGCTGCAAGTCAGGATGATTCGCATTGCCGGCTTGCCCTGCTCCGTGACTGCCGAAAGTTTGCTCACTATCTGCAGCGCACTCGGGAACATCTGGTCAGCATTGTCGATCAACAGGATCGGTGCCTGGTAGGTACGCGTCTGCTGGCACGCAAACATCGCAATCATCTGCAGGAGTTCTTCTGCAGACTGCAGGTCCGGAGCGTAGCCGTATCGAGCCAGTACTTCCGACAGCAAGCCCCGTGGCTTGATACGCGTGCCATCGATAACGGCCACTGCCGCATCCCGCGGCAACTCACTAACGAATTGTCGCACCACGGTGGATTTGCCGGAGCCCGCCGGGCCCTCGATCAATCCCACCGCGCTACCGTCGCCCAGTACGCTCCATATGAAGTCGAGCGCATGCTGTTGCGATTCGTATTTGACCGTTACAAGCGATTCTGACTGTTCGCCAAACGCCTGCTCCCCGAATTCGGCCCGTTTTGGATCCATCTTCAACGTCTCTTTGCCTGAAACCCCATTACTAAGACGAAACTCACACCAAAAAGGTTCCCGCTTACAGCAGGCCCTCGAGTCCGTCCAGATCATTGATGACGCGCCACTGCCCACCGGCCTTCTCGACCCTGCCCTGCCATTCCTCGAGTCTGCCGAGGTATTCGCGGGGATCCATATTGTCGGTCCGCAGCTTGGTGACGTTTAGCGCAATAACATCAAACCCACCGAGTTCGAAATCCATGTCACGCACATATCCTGCATCCAGGTCCTCCTTGAGGTCCGAGAAGATCAGAATCGTCTTGTTACCCGTGCCCTTTTCATTCAGGTACTCGACCGCCTGCAACATCCCGCCGGTGATGTCCGTGTACGGCGCCGACTCGGCGCTGGACACGAAATCCGCGACCTGCTGTGCGAACACGCGCTTTTGCCTGTTGACCGCACTCGGCCGGTCGTCGAACGATGCCTTGGCGATGATGTCCTTCTCGCTGAAGCTGCCCGTGTCGATTCGCGCCACAGCGAACGTATCCGTCGCGTCGAGGCGGGACAAAGTGAAGCGAATGATGTGCTCGGCCTTGTTGAGTTCCTCACGGTAGGTGCCGGATGTGTCCAGCAACATATAAACGCCGTTGTTCCTCGGAGCCTCGGCGCTGCAGGACACGAGAATCGTGCACAGCGCTGCCATGACAAATCGTTTCATGTCAGATCTCCCCTGTATACGCCGGCCGGCTGCCACCGTCCTCGCGTCGCGCCATGCGCTGTTCCAGCCAGAGCGGCACGAACAGCGGCAAATCGTAGATCTGCTCCAGCAGCGCACCGAGATACAGCGAGGCATTGCCGATCAGTCGCAAGAGTAGCGCCGTGAAGCGCAACATGCCGATGCCTGTCACGCCGAGAACCGTGCGCAGCGAATGCACGAAAGTCTCCAGCGGGATCGCCACGAATACCAGCGCGAACGGCAGGATGAACCCCATTCCCATCTGCGCTGCAGTTGTGATCCACAGGTACTGGCTCGTTGCCGTTGCTGTAAGGTCGCCCCGCAGCAGTGCGCTTGTCGCGAGTTCGTCGTGCAACAGCACTTCGCGCATGTAGGCGAGCCCCGCTTCGACGGTCGCAAGCGACAACAGGATTGAGAACGTGATCCAGGCCATCCGCACGCGAGTCTTGTCAGGCAGTGCACTGATTACCGGGAACAGCCGCGTAATGCGCAACGATTCCATCAGGAACAGTCCCATCGAAATCTCGACCATAATGATGACGAGGGCCGCAATATCCGCGGTCCGGAAATTTCCGATTGCGCTCGTACCGCCGACCATCTCGGCCATCGGCCGGGCAATCAGCGAGAAGTTGATGGCCGCACCGCCGATCGCGACGCCCAGCACGAATGCCGAGACGAAGAAATTCACCAGTGACGACGATGACAGCACCGATATGGCACGATCGTGCCCACGCACGATGTCTTCGTATTCCTGCATGAGCCGGTCGATGGTCACCGACCGTGACAGGAGGCTGTCGACGTTCTTGCCGACGCGGTTCAGAGTGGTCTGAATCCCGCGCCAGTCGGGACGCATCCTGCCAAGCGATTCGTACCGCTTCTTGCTGGCGGACTGGTACACCGTCATCGCTTCCTTGTGGGCGCGCACGACGGATTTGTGGATGTCGCTCAGGATATTGCCGATACCGAAGCGACCCTCACGCTCGTCGATCTTCGCGATCGCCTCGACGGCCTTCACCCATCCGGGCGGGTCCGGAGGTACGTTGATCGATTCCTGGTGATCGTCCTCAATGCGGCCGATCGATTCATCGAGCGCGCGATGCAGTTCGCCGTAATTTGCGAGATCCTTGCGAACCGTGTCATTGATGCGATCGAACTCGCGCTCAATGACCCGTTCCTTCGCCTCCCGGCCCGCCGCGAGCAGAACATCGCGATTACGCGCCGCGAGATTTCCCTGCGACCGCGCAACGGCCTTTGAAGCCGTGCGAAAACCACGATGCAGCGCCTTCGCTGTCGCATGGATGGCTTTATGAGCCGTACCGCGCGCCAGGTAAAGCGCAGAAACGATGAGAATTATCCAGAGTAATGCCGAAGCGACTGGCCAGGGCGTAATGCCCAGCATAAACGTCATGGTGGTAACCCCGCTGCCATAGAAAAGTCCGTAGACCGGTGGTTTTGCGAAGCGTCCTTTCGGACGCCGTGCCTTTTTCATCCCTACGCAAGCGTTCCACAACGCCTTCCGCAAAGCAATTTCATTGGCAACTCATAGCCAAGCCCGCGGTTTATAAGGACAAGCGGGGCGGAAGCACATAATATGTTCAACGCACGACATTCTGATAATGACAATAAACTGGAGAAATACATGCAAAAGCTAATGGCATTGTCCCTGGCCATTCTGGGGCTGGGAGTTTGGGGGGTTGCGTCGGCGGATGTTTTTGCCAATGTCTATACGTGCACGTTGAATGACGACGTCGAAATGGAAGCCGTACAGGCCCAGAACAGCAAGTGGCTGGCCTGGGTCAACGCAAACGTCGAGGGCGGCGGAATAACGAGCGCCGTCGGAACGGCCGTTGTCGGCAACCAGCAAGTGTTTATCTTTATCGACACGTATCCGAGCTTGTCATCCTGGGCCGCCACGACCGAAGCATTGGACAGCGATGCGGCGGACGAACTCGAGGACCTGTTCGAAGATACAAACGAATGCAGTAAGAATAACCTCTGGAAGATCGAAGCAACCGAATAGATAGGTGCAAAACGAAGCCCCGCCGTCGTGGCGGGGCTTTTTTTATCGGGATTCAGCGATCTATGGGTAGCTTCTGAAATTGTAGCGTGGTACCACGACGTCGTAATGCGGCTGCAGGAACATGACGAGATCCACGAGTTCCTGCACAGTCATGTAGCGATTGTAGATGTACATGTTTGACTCGCCGTTTTCGGCGACGACTTCCTCTGCATAGCCGGAAGCCAACTTGTGCGACGGGTTGATGATGGACGTGACCAGGTCGCCGTAAGTTTTGACGCGCGTCACCGGACCGCCCAACTCAATGTAGGGTGAATCCAGTCCTTCCAGTACCGGAAATTCCTCGCCCGCGATCGTGTGGCATTGGTGACATTGCATGTACTGGAAGGTATCCCGCCCGGCGACCGGATCGCCCGGCGGCAAACTAAAGCCCCGCTCCGACATGCGATCCCGATCACAGCCACCCAGGACGGCGATAGCGAGAACCAATGGCACCAGCATCGAAGTAAGTTTCATCACGAGCCTCCTTGAGCTCCATACGTTGCCACGCAAGTCATTAATATCATGGCAACTCTGGCTACAGCATCAGGGAAAACCGCAGACAACAAGCGGCTTGCGAAGGTGCGCCTTGAGCCTGGATTTATCGCCGAATCGGAGACCTGTCACGCGGCGTCCCGCAGGGACAGCAGCCTCAAGAATGGCCTGCCAGACGAGCATTTTGAAGTTACCATGAGCATTCTCTGCACTATGGACGATTCGACCAGGGACATGGCGGTTAAAGTAGCGGTGATCCCCGGCGACGGTATCGGCAAAGAAGTCCTGCCTGAAGGCATGCGCGTGTGCGAGGCCGCCGGCAAGAAACACGGCATCGATATCGATTGGCGGGAATTCGACTGGTCCTGCGAGACCTATTTAAAGACCGGCCGCATGATGCCCGAGGACGGCATCGCCCAGCTGCGCGCATTCGATGCGATCTACCTCGGCGCAGCGGGCTTTCCGACAGTACCGGACCACGTCTCATTATGGGGACTGCTGATCCCTATCCGGCGTGAGTTCGACCAGCACATCAATCTCCGGCCGGTTCGGCTTTTCGAAGGCGTCCCCTGCCCGCTTGTGGGCCGCAAGCCGGGCGATATCGACTTTTACGTCGTGCGCGAAAACGTCGAAGGCGAGTATTCAGACGTTGGCGGCATCGAGAAAGAAGGCACCAACGACGAAGTCGTGACGCAGCAAAGCATATTCACGCGCCGCGGCGTCGATCGTGTCCTGAAATACGCCTTTGAGTTGGCACAAAGCCGGCCAGCCAGGCACCTGACTTCGGCAACCAAGTCCAACGGCATCGTCCATACGATGCCCTACTGGGATTCGCGCGTTGCCGAAATGGCAAAGAGCTATCCGGACATCGAGGTCGACCAGTATCACATCGATATTCTAACCGCCAATTTCGTCCGCATGCCGGATCACTTCGACGTCGTCGTGGGCAGCAACCTGTTTGGCGACATCCTCTCGGATCTCGGCCCGGCCTGCACCGGGACGATAGCGATCGCGCCATCGGCCAATCTCAATCCGGCGAAGGACCACCCTTCGATGTTCGAGCCGGTGCATGGTTCGGCGCCCGACATTTTCGGCCAGGGAATTGCCAACCCGATCGGCGCAATCTGGGCAGGCGCCATGATGTTGCGGCACCTCGGTCACCATGACGCACATCACAGCATCATGGCCGGAATCGAGATGTCACTGAGGGAAGGTAACAACCTCACACCGGATATGGGTGGCAAAAGCACGACCCACGACCTTGGCAAGGTGATCGCGTCCTCGATTTAACACGTTGCAACGCTGAAACAGACCTCGTTCATCCAAACGACCGCGAGTTATTCGGGAGTCCCGGAAGGCGTACAATGACGCCCAATGGACTGCAAAGAACTTTGGGAAAACGTCTATCAAAGCAAGCCAGCTGATCGACTCGGCTGGTACAAGCCACAACTGCAGACCTCCCTCACCTGGATTCGCGAACTCGATCTCGACAAAGACGCGCCGATTATCGATGTCGGTGGCGGTGCCTCCACCCTGGTCGATGATCTGCTTCACGATGGCCATCGGTTCATTACCGTGCTCGATCTCTCCGGGAGTGCGCTTGCTCAATCGAAGACGCGGCTCGAGGACCGGGCGGATTCAGTGACCTGGCTCGTTGGTGACATCACTACCGCCGAGTTGCCTTCGAATCACTTCGAGGTCTGGCACGACCGCGCCGTTTTCCACTTTCTGACCGATGATCAACAGCAACGGCAATATCGGGACAACTTGCTGACCGTGCTAAAACCGGGTGGTCACCTGATCATCGGCGCGTTCGCTCCCGAAGCACCACCGAAATGCAGCGGCCTGCCCGTACAACGCTACAGCCTGGAACTCCTCATCGAGACGCTCGGTGACGAACTCGAGTTGCTGCGCCAGCACAAAGAAATGCATATTACGCCGGGCGGAGTTGAGCAGATGTATCTGTACTGCCAGTTTCGCCTCAGATAGATCCGCGTACCAAAATGTCTTTATCCTTTACAGCGACTTGAACATGCATAAACGCGATTTCGGATTCTGGAGTGTGCAAACTCCAGGCTGGTTATTGCTGGCCTATCTCGTCTACGCGCAGGCCATCCCGGCCTTCGACTATCAACTCGGCGTTCGCATGGGGACCCAGGAATCGGCTGAGCAAATTACTGCCGTGGGTACGGCGTTCTTCTACGGGTTCGCGTTCGCCGACCTGGTCGTCTACATTCCGCTGCTCGCGGCCGGGTTGATTGGACTACTTAAAGAAGCCCGCTGGGGCCGCGTGGTGGCAGCCTCGGCGTTCGGAATTACGGTTTACTGGCCGGTCGTCTGCCTGGCCGCAGTGGCCGATGCGCGCGGCGCAGAAGGATGGGACATCGGCGATGAAACAGCGTACTGGATCGTCCTGCCCATGATTGCACTGTGGGGACTCTGGGCCCTGTTTCGGCAGGCGTTTCCGCGGTAATTTTTCTCGAAATTAGATCAAGTATCGGATGTAAGTCATTAAATTAGATTTGTGACTCCACCGTCACTTATTGATGCTCATCAGTTCGTAATGCCCGCCCTTGTCGAGCGCCGCTTTGTACGCAGGCCTCTCCCGGATGGCATGCAGAAAGTCCGCCAGGTTCGGGTAGTCGCTCGACAGGTCAGTTCGAACCTCCGCCGCCTCGAGGGCAAAGCTCATTTGCGCGTCGGCAGCCGTAAACCGGTCGCCGCAGAACCACTTCGACTCGCTGAGCGTCGCCTCCATGAATTCCAGGTTTCTTTTCACATTGGGGTCGAGATAACCATCACGGACTTTGGCCGCGATGCCCTTTGCGACCGGCTTCAGAAAGAACGGCAGCGGTGCGTTTTCGATTCGGCCCATGACCAGGGACAGCAGCATTAACGATGCAAACGTGCCTTCGGCATAATGCAGCCAGTAGGTGTAGGCCAACTGCTCGGGCGTGCCATCGACCGGCTTCAAAGTACCGTCGTCATACTCATATATCAGGTATTCGATGATCGCGCCGGATTCGGCGATAACCTTGTCGCCATCCGTGACAACGGGTGCTTTGCCGAGCGGATGTACTTCGAGCAACTCGGGCGGCGCCAGGCCGGTTTCCTTGTCGCGGCCGTAACGATTTATCTCATAGTCGACGCCAAGTTCCTCAAGCAACCAGACGATACGATGCGAACGTGAGTTTTCCAGATGGTGGACAGTGAGCATGCGGACCTCCCGGAGTGGGTCCGCTGATTATACGACTTGCTGCCGCGCCAGGATGTACGGGGATGTACCGGCGCTAAAAGCGAATACTGAAACCCAGCCGCATCTGCTGCTCCCCTCGAACCTCCTGCTCACCGTCCTGCAACAGGACTATGAGACAATAGGGCCTACTTCGGGTTCATCGCCAGCAGCGACCGGCGCGCCCGAAACCTGTGGAGGAAAATAATGAACAAGAGCGTGACCTTCCTGGTCTTTTTCGTAATCGGCCTACTTCCGGCCTCAACGTTTGCCGCGGACGCACAGTCCATCATCGACAAGGTTCTCGAACTGCAGGACGAACGTCGTGAAGGTGTCGATCGCTACGTCATCGAACAGAAAGTGATGGGGCAAATCACGACAATCATATTCGAACGGATGACCGTAACCGGCCCTGACGGCAATCCGGTTGAGACGTTCCGTGTGGTGCTGCCGGACAGCCCCACGTCAGCGGACGAGGAAGAAGTGATTACGCGTGAAGATTTCGACAACATGGCTGAGGAGGCCGTCCACACGATCGCCGATTTTGCCGACACCGCCACGCTCGAGGGCAACGAGTCCGTTGACGGCAGGGATGCTTATCACCTGGTCGCGAAGGACCTCAACCGGAAGCGGGAATTTGGCGAGGGCGCTACATTCACGCTGCAAACCGTCAATGCCTGGGTCGATACGGCCAAGTACGTCACATTGCGACTCACTATGGATGGACTTCTCGACACTGACGGTACCGCCAGGCCCATGACAATGGATATGACCAACCAGGACTACCGGAATGTTCCGGGCAGCAACATGTACGAGCCCTACCGACAGATCATGCGCATGAACGGCGTCATGTCGGACGAAACCCGGGCGCAGGTCGAGCAGGCCCGCGTAGGACTCGCGGAGTTCGAGCAGCAGCTCCTGGAAATGCCGCAATCGCAGCGCGACATGATGATGAACATGATGGGTGACCAGATCGAGATGATGCGCAAACTCGCCGCAGGCGATGGCCTCGAGATCATTACCGAGGTCGTGTCGATTACGGTCGAGTAACTGCAAGGACACACTTGCCCCTGAAGACTGCCGCCGTTTGCAGCGAGCGCTGCAAGGCAACCGGCGAGACCGATATCCCGGTGCAACAAGGCCGCTCCCGGGGCTGAGAGGCCCGCCTACCACCAACGCGCAGTATTTTTACGTATCGCACGATCCGGCCCTGACGGTTAACGTCCTCCCTGAACTCGCCTCAGCGGCGGGCGGGGCCGTGTAAGCGTATGAAAACCATCATAGAACCGCATCGAATCAAGATGGTGGAGCCGATTCGGCTCACCGAGCGTGCCGAACGCGAGGAGTTGATCGAGGCGGCGCATTACAACACGTTCATGCTACGCGCCGATGACGTCATCATCGACCTCCTGACCGACTCCGGTACCAGCGCGATGTCATCCGAGGCGTGGAGCGCCATGATGCGCGGCGACGAGTCGTACGCGGGCGCCAAGAGCTGGTTTCGCTTCCGTGACACCGTAAAAGACATTTTCGGTTTCGAGCAGGTCATCCCGACGCACCAGGGCCGGGCCGCCGAACGCATCCTGTTCGGCGTCATGGTACAAGCTGGCGACATCGTTCCGAATAACACGCATTTCGACACGACCCGGGCCAACATTGAATTTCGCGGCGGCGAGGCACTCGACCTGGTCTGCGCGGAGGCCGAGGACCTCGACTCCGCCTACCCGTTCAAGGGCAACATGGACATCGCCGCGCTTGAGAAAGTCGTGGCGGAGAATGGACCCGACAAGATTCCACTGATCATGGTCACCATTACGAACAACTCGGGTGGCGGTCAGCCCGTATCGATGGCGAATATCCGTGAAATCAGCCGCGTCTCCCGAGCGGCAGGCATTCCTTTTTACATCGATGCCTGTCGTTTTGCCGAGAACGCCTATTTCATCAAGCGACGCGAGCCGGGCTTCGAAAATACGGCCGTCGTCGATATTGCCCGTGAGATCTTCAGCTATGCCGACGGCTGCACGATGTCGGCCAAGAAGGACGCGTTCGCAAACATCGGCGGCTTCCTGTGCACCAACGACGCCGACCTCGCACAGCAGGAACGCAACATCCTGATCCTCACCGAGGGCTTCCCGACCTACGGCGGACTGGCCGGGCGCGATCTCGAGGCCATCGCCGTCGGGCTGCGCGAGATTCTCGATGAGCATTACCTCGACTACCGCCTGTTGTCGACACGCTATGTCGTCAACGGCTTGCTGGATGCGGGCGTCCCCGTGGTGTCCCCGGCGGGCGGCCATGCCGTCTACCTCGACGCCAAACGATTCCTGCCACACATCGAACCGTTGCAGTATCCGGGGCAGGCTCTGGCTGTCGAGCTCTACATCGAAGCGGGCATACGCGGCTGCGAAATCGGCACGGTGATGTTCGGCGCCGATCCACACACGGGCGAAGAACACCCTGCCCGGCTGGAACTTGTGCGTCTCGCCATTCCGCGTCGTGTCTACACGCAAAGCCACATGGACTACGTGCTCGAAGCCATCCACTACGTCTGGGAACGGCGCCAGGACATCCGTGGCATGCGTATCACGAAAGCACCCAAATTCCTGCGGCACTTCACCGCTCAATTCGAGCGGCTCTGAGCCGTATCATTCCTTAAATCAACCATTCTTGTGGAAATACGATGAGCCTGAAAGAAACCGGGAAACGAACCTGGGCTGAACCCTACAAAATCAAGTCTGTCGAGTTGCTGAAAATGACGACGCGCGAAGAGCGCGTGGCAGCAATCAAGGAAGCCGGCTACAACACATTTCTGACGCGCAGCCGCGACGTTTACATCGACCTGTTGACCGACTCTGGCACCTCAGCGATGAGCGACCGGCAGTGGGCGGGTCTCATGCTGGGCGACGAGGCCTACTCGGGCAGCGAGAACTTCTATCACCTCGAGGAGGTTGTCAGGGAGTACTACGGCTACAAACACCTCGTGCCCACACACCAGGGCCGCGGCGCCGAGAACCTGATGTCGCAGATCCTCATCAAGGATGGCGACTACATTCCAGGCAACATGTACTTCACGACGACACGCCTGCACCAGGAACTCGCAGGCGGGACATTCGTCGACGTCATCGTTGACGAGGCGCACGACCCGGAGTCCGATTTCCCGTTCAAGGGCAATGTTGACCTCGAGAAGCTCGACAAGCTGGTGCAGGAAGTCGGCGCCGACCGAGTGCCTTATATCAGCCTCGAGGGCAACGTGAACATGGCAGGCGGGCAGCCTTTTTCAATGGCCAACCTGAACGAGCTGCATGCCTACTGCCGCAAGCACGGCATCCCGATCATGCTTGACGCGACACGCACGATGGAGAACGCCTGGTTCATACGCGAGCGCGAAGACGGTTATGGCGAAAAGTCTGTTCGCACCATTCTCAGGGAGATCTGCGATCTGACCGATGGCTGCACGATGTCGGCGAAGAAGGATGCACTCGTCAACATTGGCGGTTTCTTTGCCTGCAATGACGACGACGTTTTTGCGAAAGCACAAAATCTCGTCGTTGTGTACGAAGGACTGCACACCTACGGCGGCCTTGCCGGGCGCGACATGGAAGCGATGGCGCAAGGTATACGCGAAGCCGTTACCGAAGAACACCAGCATGCGCGCATCGGACAGGTGCGCTACCTGGGCCGCAGACTCGAGGCTAATGGCGTCCCGATCGTCAAACCGATCGGTTCACACGCGGTATTCATCGACGCGAAGCGCTTCTTGCCACACATCGACCAGGACGATTATCCGGCGCAGGCACTGGCTGCGGAATTTTTTATTGAAGCCGGGATCCGTACGATGGAGCGTGGCAACGTCTCCGCCGGACGCAATCCGGAAACCGGCGAAAACCGTCGCCCGGCGCTCGAACTGGTGCGGCTGACGATACCGCGCCGCGTTTACACACAGGCACACATGGACGTCATCCTGGAGTCCGTCGTCGATGTCTATGAGCGTCGAGATAAGATCCGGGGTCTGCGAATGGTGTACGAGCCCGAATACCTGCGCTTCTTCCAGGCGCGTTTCGAATTGATCGAATGAGTTCGGACAATAGTACGAACTAGGACCCGCCGCCGAGCTGATCCCAGAGGTAGCTGTATATCAGTGCCTGGACGCGGGCGACCTGCTCGTTGTCCGAGGCGCCTGCATGCCCGCCGACCGTGTTCTCGTAATACAAAAGGTCATGACCCATCTCACTCATGCGGGCGACCATTTTCCGCGCGTGACCCGGATGCACCCGGTCATCGCGTGTCGACGTCGTAAAGAATGGCGTCGGGTAGTCCGCGTCGGGATCGAGATTTTGGTACGGCGAGTACTCCTTAATGAAAGACCAGTCGTCGGTGTCGGGGTCACCGTATTCGCCCATCCATGACGCACCGGCAAGCAGCTTGTTGTAGCGCTTCATATCGAGGAGCGGCACCTGGATCACGATGCCGTTCCATAGGTCTGGACGCTGCGTCAGCATGACGCCGGTCAGCAGGCCGCCGTTGGAACCGCCCCGAATACCAAGATGCGCCGGACTCGTGATGCCCCGCGCAATGAGATCCTCACCGATTGCG
>Ga0209578_10002644_pt1 | contig 14546 bp, 12 predicted proteins | sample tdAd472_FD_187127 | JGI IMG/M metagenome (GOLD analysis project Ga0209578, IMG submission 187127) | Marine sediment microbial communities from the Atlantic coast under amendment with organic carbon and nitrate - tdAd47.2 (SPAdes)... | ecosystem: Environmental > Aquatic > Marine > Coastal >...
ATCCGCGTGCAGGGGCGTGCGTGTCATCGGTGCCTCGGCAAACTCGGCCCCGGCGGCGCGAACCGCGGCGTCGAGATGCGCGATGCTGTCCGGGTTGGTGGTCGTGTGCTCGACGACGATCTTTCCGGGGCCGAGATGATCGAGCGCGGCGAGAATCACTTCCTCGCTGTCGTCCGCCGTATTGACGCACACCATCAGCACGTCGCTGCTTCGCGCCAGATCGGTCACTGACTCCGCCGCCCGGGCGCCGCGGCCGACAGCAACGTCTACGGCTTCCGCGCGCCGATCCAAGACCGACACCGGGACGCCGTGAACGAGTAGATTCTTAACGAGCCCCGCGCCCATGCCGCCGAGGCCGACAAATCCGACGGAGTCGGTATACGCCATCCGCGTCCCCTTTCGTTTCCTTCTACTTGATTCTCAGACTCTCGACGGCGTCCCGATCGAACGTGAAACCAAGACCGTTACCTTCGGGCATCGCCACGCGGCCGTCGGTGATCCGCATCTGTTCCCGATAGAGGCTCTGGAACCACGGCATGTGCTCGAGGTAGATGCAGTTCGGCGCGGAGCCCGCGATACACAGGCTCTGCTCGCTGAAAATGTGGGGAGACACGGGCACGTCGTGGGCCGCCGCCAGATTCGCCGCGCGGCGAAACTCCGTGAGGCCGCCGATACGCTGCAGGTCCGGCATGAGGATGTCCGCCGCCCGCGCCTTCAACATGTCGCCCATGCCGTAGCGGGTGTACTCGGTCTCCCCGGAGGCGATGGGCGTATCCAGCGCCGCGGCGACGGCGGCATGGCCCTCGAGATCCCAGGCGGGCACGGGCTCCTCGAACCAGAAAAGATCGAACTCTTCCAGGCGCCTGCCGAGGCGGATAGCGTGACTCGTGTTGAATCCCTGATTGGCATCGGCCATCAGCTTGACGTCCGGCCCGATCGCCTCGCGCACCGCCGCCACCCGTTCCACGTCCTCGTCGATACGTTCCTTGCCGACGCGGACTTTCATCGCGCGGAAGCCCTCGGCGAGAAACCCGCGGGCTTCTTCCACCAGCTCGTCCGTCGACAGCGACAGCCACAGCCCCCCGCTCGCATAGACCTCGATGGAGTCCCTGCACGCGCCGAAGATTTTGTGCAGTGGCCTCCCGGCGGCCTTGCCGACGATGTCCCAACACGCCGTGTCGAGGGTCGAGATGGCGAAGATCGTGATCCCCTTGTGCCCGAAGAAGTTGATGTCCCGCCACATGGCGTCCCACATGGCCTCGACGTCGTGGGGATCCTTACCCGTGACGTGATGAGCAAGGCTCTCGATCATTCCTTGAAGGACGTCCAGGCGCCCCGCGTTCATGGTGAAGTTGTAAGCCTCGCCGCTGACGCCCTCATCGGTGTCGAGGGTCGTGAGCACGCAACCCACGGATCGGACGTCGTGGATGGCGGTGCGCAGCGGCTTGTCCAGCGGGATCTCCACCTGGACGCATTCGACGCCTGTGATCTTCATGGGCGAGCTCGTTCAGTCCTCGATGTGGGCGGGCTTCCCCGCGACGCCATCGTAGAGAATATCCTGGCGAAGCCTCATGATGCGCGCGTGCTCCGCGAGGGCGTCGGCGTCCATGTCGCGCCGCGGCGGCTTCTCGTGCACGAAGTTCCCGAAGCGATCCTCGCCGCGCACCAGCATGGCGCTGTCGCGCTCACCGCTCAGTTGACGGACGCTCGGGGCGATGTAACGCATCGCGACGCCGATGCGCCGATCGTCGGAGCGATTGGGTTCCGACGCGTGCACCGTGCGCACGCTGTGCAGCGAGATCTCTCCGGGCGCGAGCTCGATGTAGGCGGCCTCCGAGTCGTCGACCTCCACGGCGATCTCCTGGCCGCGGGTCAGCAGGTTGTGCTCGGCGAGGGTGTCCCGGTGGGGGATCTGCTCCCGGGTATGGCTGCCGGGCATCATCTTCATACAGCCGCTCTCCCGGGTGGCGGGGGACAACGCGACCCAGGCGGTGACAACGTCGGGCTTGTCGAGGCCCCAGTAGGTGGAGTCCTGGTGCCAGGAGACGTAGTGAGGATCCCGGGCGTCCTTGACGAAGAGGCTCGTGCCCCAACACATGACGTCGGGGCCCAGCACGTCCTCGACCGCATCGAGGACGCGATGGTTTCGGACCAGCTCCGCGACCCAAGTCTGCAGCAGGTGGATCTTCTGGCCCTTCGACAGCGTGTACCAGCCATCGTGGGTGCGCTCGTAGTCCTCGAATCGGCGCCGGTACGCCGCGGCGTCCGCCTGACCCAGCACGGGAACGGGCGACACGAACCCGTCGCGATGGAACGCGGCGACCTGACTCTCGTCGAGCAGCTTGGGCATGACCTGTGGGGCCTCCTCCAGCGGCAGGTGTCGTTCGATGGCAGGCAGGCATTCTAACAGGCGCGGGATGCAGTACGTATAATGCCGGCAGCCCCAGGGAGCATGCCCATGTCGATTGCAGATTCACGCGCCTCCGTCCGTAAGCCGATCACCGCGCTCGCCATCGTGCTTCTCGGTGCGGCCCTCGCCGCGTGCCAGAGCTCCGCCGGCAAGGGGGCGGCCCAGGGCGCGGGCACCGGCGCCATGGCGGGCGCCGTCGGCGGCGCGGTCACGGCCCTCGTGTTCGGCGGCGACCCGGTGGAGGCCGCCGCCCGCAGCGCGGTATGGGGCGCGTCCGCCGGCGCCGCTACCGGCGCCATCGCCGGCAGCCAGGCGGACAAGCAGGCGGAGCAGCAGACCCATAAGAAGACCGAGGCCGAGCTCGCCAAGCTCCGCGACGAGATCGGCGACGAGAACTACGCCGGCCTCGAGTCCCTCGCCGACTGCAGGCACGACGAATCCCTGCGCGCTGCAGCGAAGGGCAGGCAATCGAACAATCCCAACTACGCCCTCGCGGGCTTGTGGCTCGAGATTCTCAACTACGCGGACAGCGGCCGCGAGGCCAAGGCCCGGGAGCTGTTCCCGACGCTCGTGAAGCAGGATTGGAACATCGAGACCACCGCCCAGGCGGAGAACAAGATGCGCGAGGGCGTCACCGCGCTGGGCAACATCCGCGAAGAGTACAAGCGGCCCCGCGTATGTGCGACGTGAGTCCGACGTGAGCGCCACGTGAGCGCCAAGTGAACGCCAGGGGCCCGCGCACCCTGACCGGCCGTTCCGCCTTCCTCGCGATCCTCGAGGACGAGGGCGTATCCCATCTCTTCGGCAATCCCGGCACCACGGAGCTGCCCATCATGGACGCCCTGGTGGAGCATCCGGACATGCGCTACGTGCTGGGGCTCCAGGAGTCCATCGTCGTCGCCATGGCGGATGGATACTCCCGCGCGTCGGGCCGGCTGTCCGCCTGTAACGTGCACGTGGCGCCGGGTCTGGGCAACGCACTCGGGTCCCTCTACAACGCCGCCTGGTACGGATCGCCGGTCATCGTCACAGCCGGCCAGCAGCAGCTCGGCTTCGGTCTGACGGAACCGCTGCTCTCCGGTCCCCTGGTGGCCATGGCGACGCCGCTGGCGAAGTGGGCGGTGGAGATCACGCGGCTCGAGGATCTGCCGCTGATCGTCCGCCGCGCCGCGAAAGTCGCGCTCACCCCGCCCACCGGGCCGGTCTTCATCTCCCTGCCCGGTGACATACTCAATGACGAGACGCCGCTGGCCCTTGGGGAGGTCACCCGGGTGGAGACCACGACCCTGCCGAACCGCGAGAGTCTCGAGCGCCTCGCCGATCGGATTCTGGCGGCGGACAATCCCGTGATCGTCAGCGGCCACGAGGTGGCGACCGGCGATGCCCTGGACGAGGCCGAGTCCCTGGCCGAGCTCCTGGGCGCCCCGGTGTTTCAGCAGACCGTGCCCTACGGGACCCACTTCCGCTGCGAGCACCCGGCCTTCATGGGCAGCCTCGGCCGGGATCAACCCCGGGTGCGGGAGCTCCTGGAACCCTACGATCTCATGATCTGCCTGGGAGCCGACGTGTTGCGCATGTCCGTCTGGCACGCCGTGGATCCCATGCCTCCCGGCATGAAGGTGATACAGATAGGACAGCGGGACTGGGAGTTCGGCAAGAATTATCCGACGGAGATCGCGTTGCGGGCGGACGTCCGGCAGACGCTGCGCGCGCTCGCGCCCGTCGTCGAGGCGCGGCGCACCGACGCGCGCGCGGCCCAGGCCGCGGAGCGGATGGCCGCCCACGCCGACGACAACTGGTCCTCGCGCCGCCGGCAGCTGCGCGAGCAGGTCCTGGCCCAACCTCCGTCGACACCCATGAGACCCGAGCGCGTCATGCTGGCCATCGCCGAGACGCTGCCTACGGATGCCGTGGTCGTGGAGGAGGGTTTGGTATCCGCGCGCAGCCTCGCGAGCTTCCTGCCCTTGCGGGACGCGCAAGGCTTCTTCGGACTCGCGAGCGGCGGCATCGGCTTCGCCATCGCCGGCGCCATCGGCATCCAGCTGGCCCTGCCCGATCGCCCGGTGGTGGCGGTCATCGGTGACGGCAGCGCCATGTACAGCATCCAGGCACTGTGGACGGCGGCCCACCTCGGGCTGCCCATCACCTACATCATCTGCAACAACCGCAGCTATCGCATCCTCAAGGAGCGCCTGCTCGCCTTCAAAGGCATGGCGGCCACCAATCAGACCTTCACCGGCATGGACTTCCACGATCCGCCCATCGACTTCGTCGCCCTGGCGCAGTCCATGGGCGTCGCGTCCCGGCGCGTAACGGAAATCGACGACTTCGTGCCGGCGCTGGAAGCCGCACTCGCCCACGACGGACCCGACCTCCTGGACATCGTCGTTCACGACGGCTTCGAAGCCTGACCTTGCGCTGATCCGCGACCGCAGCCGCCGGCGCCGGCTGTGCTATCCTCCCCGCCCTCACCGAATCGACCAGGAGCAGACACTCATGTACGAAGAGCTCGCCATGTATATCGACGGCGAATGGTGCCAGGGCAGCGACGGCGCCGGCGAAGAAGTCTTCAACCCGGCAACCGAGGAGGCCCTGGATCATCTTCCCCACGCCTCGATCATGGACCTGGATCGCGCCCTCGCGGCCGCGAAGAAGGGTTTCGAGCTGTGGCGCTCCACGTCCGCCTACGATCGCGCCGCCGTCATTTACAAGGCCGGCGAGCTGATCCGCGAGCGCGCCGATGCCATCGCGCGCATCCTGACCCTGGAGCAGGGCAAGGTCCTGGCCGAGGCGCGCATGGAAGTGCTGGTGTCGGCGGACATCTTTCAGTGGTACGCGGAAGAGGGTAAGCGCGCCTACGGCCGCATCATCCCGAGCCGCATCCCCGGCTCCCGGCAGATGGTCGTGCGCGAACCGGTCGGGCCGGTGGTGGCGCTGACCCCCTGGAATTTCCCCGCGGTGACCCCCGCGCGCAAGATGGCCGGCGCCCTCGGCGCTGGCTGCTCCTGCATCATCAAACCCTCCGAGGAGACTCCGGGCACCACCATCGCCATGATGCGGGCGCTGGAGGACGCGGGGCTCCCGGCCGGTGTCATGAACGTCGTGTTCGGCGTGCCGTCGGTGGTATCCGAGCATCTGATCGCTTCGCCCATCACCCGCAAGGTGACCTTCACGGGATCCATCCCCGTCGGCAAGCTGCTCACCAAGCTGGCCGCCGAGGGCATGAAGCGCACCACCATGGAGCTCGGCGGCCACGCGCCGGTCATCGTCTTCGACGACGTGGACGTGGACAAGGTGACCAGCGTCGCCGTGGCCGGCAAGTTCCGCAACGCCGGTCAGGTGTGCGTGTCGCCGACCCGATTCTTCGTGCAGGACAAGGTCTACAAGAGCTTCGTTTCCCAGTTCGCCGAGAAGGCGGCGGCGCTCAAAGTCGGCAACGGTATCGAGGACGGCATGCAGATGGGACCGCTCGCCAACAAGCGCCGCGTGGAAGCCGTAGAGAGCTTCGTGTCCGACGCCGTCGAGTGCGGCGCCGGACTCTCCACCGGCGGTGAGCGCATCGGTAATCAGGGTAATTTCTACGCGCCGACGGTGCTCGACGACGTGCCCAACGAGGCACGCATCATGAGCGAGGAGCCCTTCGGCCCCCTGGCGCCCATGCAGCCCTTCAGCAGCTTCGACGAGGTCATGGAGAAGGCGAACGGGTTGCCCTTCGGCCTCGCGGCTTACGCCTTCACTACTTCCAACGCGCGGGCCAACGCGGTCTCCGATGCTCTCGAGAGCGGCCTGGTGGGCGTGAACCACTGTGCCATCTCCTTCGCCGAGACACCCTTCGGCGGCGTGAAGGAGAGCGGGCACGGGGCGGAAGGCGGCATCGAAGGCCTGGAAGCCTACCTGACCACCAAGTTCATCACCCAGCTGAACAGCTGAAGGCGGGGACCCCGCTTTCGGTGATGCCGGTCACGGCGCGGGAGAGAATATTTCGATTATTCCAGAAATACCGTTGACTTCCCCGCCTGCCGTCACTAGGATCCCGTCCATGGCACTGGATCTCGACACCGCCGCGCTGCTTCTGGACCAGCTGGGTAATCAAACCCGGCTGCGCATCGTGCGCCTGCTGGTGCGCGCCGGGGACGAGGGCCGCACGGTGGGGGATCTGCAGCGGGACATCGGTATTCCGGCGTCGACGCTCTCACACCACCTGAGTCATCTGCGCAGCGCCGGCATCGTCTGGCAGGAGCGTGAGGGCACCGTGCTGCATTGCTTCGTGGAATTCAAGATGATCTCGGAGCTGGTGAACTTCCTGACCGCCGAGTGCTGCAGCGACAAGTCCGGGACGACTACGCGGCGCCGCGCGGCGGGCTGAAATTTTTTGAAGAGGTTTTGTCGATGAGCGTACCCACGGAAAGACTCGAGCGCCCCCGTTGGCCGGAGATGCTGATGGAGGTGTTGAGCGATCGCGTGGTCATCGCTCTCGGCATCGGCGTGCTGGTGCTCGCCGCGTTCGACCCGGCGCAGGTACTGCCGACGCTGGTGTTCACCGGCCAGTCGCTGCTCGAGATGGCGCCATTTCTCCTGCTTGCCGTCGGCATCGCCGCCTACGCCAAGGCCACCGGTTCCGACAAGCTCATCGCCCGGGCCTTCTCCGGCAACCCGGTCGTCGCGGTGGTGGCCGCGTCGCTGATGGGCGCCCTGTCGCCCTTCTGCTCCTGCGGGGTGATCCCCTTGATCGCCGCCATGCTGATGGCGGGCGTGCCGCTGGCGCCGGTGATGGCGTTCTGGATCGCCTCGCCCATCATGGATCCCGAGATGTTCGTCCTCACCGCCGCCGGTATCGGGCTCGGCTTCACCATCGCCAAGACCATCGCCACGGTGTGCATGGGCGTCATGGCCGGCTTCGCGGTCTACGCGATGGAGCGTCGGGGCTGGCTCGCCAACCCGCTGAAGAGCGCGCCTGCCTGCGGCGCCTGTCGCCCGACCTTCGACGCATCGGCGCCGATCACGGTGACGTGGAAATTCTGGCGCGAGCCCCATCGGCGCGATGAATTCACCGGCGAGATCCGCGAAACCGGCTGGTTCCTCGGTAAGTGGTTGACCTTCGCGTTCTTCATCGAGAGTCTCATGATCGCCTACGTGCCGACGGAGCTGATCGCCCGTGCGGTTGGCGACGGCAACGCCTTCGCGATCCCCCTCTCCGCTCTCGTGGGTATCCCGTCCTATCTGAACGGCTACGCCGCTATCCCGCTGGTGGCGGGGCTGATGGACCTCGGCATGTCGCCGGGCGCGGCCATGACCTTCATCACCTCCGGCGCGGTGTCGTCGATCCCCGCGGCCATCGCCGTCTACGCGCTGGTGAAGAAGTCGGTGTTCGCCTTGTATGCGGTGCTGGGCCTGACGGGGTCGATCATCGCGGGCTATACGTATCAGCTGAGTCTGTCGCTGATCTAAGGGATCAGCTCCGCGGCTCGACCCACGTCTCCGACCACGCCAGCACGGCACTCGACGACGCCCGGTCTCCCCGCTCCTCTTCCCAGGGCAAACCCGCGGCGAACTGTCCGTTCAGGGACACCTGGGCCGAGCGCGCCGGGAAAAATGTGCTGAACACCCCGATGGCCCGACCGTCCGTCCCGGGCGGCATGTTCAGGACGAAGGGCTCGATGCAGTCGTACCAGGTCATGCGAATCAGATCGTCGTCGGACTCGATCAGCTCCACGACGCTGGAGCGGGGATCGCCGAAGCGATCGAATGCCGCGGCGATCACCGGGATGCCGGTGTCGGCGAAGTCGGGAAACAGGACGCTCTCGATGGTCCGTTGCAGCCAGCGCGCGACCGCGGCATTGTCGCTGTAGACGCGCACCTCACCGCCCGTGAGCTCGCTCTTGATAAAGAGCGCATGGCCCGCGCCCGCGGGGCACCACAGCACGCGCCAGTGACTCAGGCGATCGCTCATGGCCTTGCCTTGATCGGGACTCAGCCGGATGAACGAGTTCTCGCCGGTCATCAGCACCTTGTTCGGGTCGACGGGGGAATTCATAGGCGTCTCCTCACGTATTCCTGTGCGCCTCGACGAAGGCCGCCATGCTCGGGAAGTGGAAGTCGATACGCACGTCCGCCTCAGGCGGCACGGTGGCACCGTAGCCTTCCGAATCCCGACGCCGATCGATCCAGTTGGTGGCTAAACCGAACGCCGTCGCCTGCACGTGATCGTGGTGCAGGCTCTGGGCCGTGTGCAGGATATCCTTCTTCTCCAGGCCGCGCTCCGCGAGATGTTTCAGCAGGTATTCGAAGTTCCGCGGATCCGGCTTGTAGGAGCCGATGTCCTCCGCGGTGTAGATGGCGTCGAACGCGACCCGGAGCTTCTCGTTGCTGGCGGCGAAGCTCTGGCGGTCGATGTTCGAGAGGATCACGAGCTGATAGTGTTGCTTGAGATAAGCGAGCGCCTCGGCCGAATCCGGGAACGCGGGCCAGTCCGGGACCGATTGCCCGAAGCGCTCTTCGAGCGCGGCGTCGCGATTCACGCCCCAATGCTCCGCCATCCGCGCGTGCACCTCCGCCAGGAGCTCGGGATAGCGCAGGCTCGGTGTCGCGCGTTCCTGTGCGGTCTCGTGCACCGCGAAGAGCTCGAGGGCGGCGTCGCGTCCGGGACTCTCCGGCACTCTCTCGAGTAAGGGCTGCAACGCGGCGAATATCCCGCTCTCCCAATCGATCAACGTCCCGTAGCAGTCGAAGGTCAACACTTTGTAGTCGGTCAGCTCCATGGTCTCTCAGGGTCCTCGATAGGGACACACGTCGAAGGCGATGCTGATGCGCCGGCCCGGTGAGTCGAAGGGGATGGTGCGGTGATAGAAGTAGGACGGGAACAGGACCAGCAGTCCCTCCCGGGGCTTCTCGAGCACGAGCTCCGGCGGCACGCGGCCGTGATAGTGTTCCGGCGGCTGTCCAAACTCTATCCAACCGGCGCTATCCTCCTTGGACGCCGCCACTTCCTCGGGGAGCGCCACGTAGTAGACGCCGCTCATCCAGGCCGATGGATGGATGTGGGGAATCTGATGCCCCTGGCGTTCCAGCACCACGCTCCACGCCGTCAGCCGGTAGCGCGGCGGCCGCGCCTTGACGAAGGGATGGGCGGCGTCATCGGGGAGGGCGTCCATGTAGGCGCCGATGGCTTCCCGCAGCGAGGTCTCCCACCCGGCCATGGGCCCCTTCGGTTCGATCAGCAGCTCGCCGGAATGCTTGCCGCCCCGCGTGGCGTGGCTGGCCGGCGCCTCCACGAGCGAGGGATGCGCGCAGATGTGCTCGGCGAGGGCCTCGTTGAAGGCGCCGCGATCGGCGAACTCCCCCGGCACCGCGAGCTCGCCGGTGCGCAGGAAGCGCCCCGTGTCCACCAGGGCCCGGGCCCCCGCCGCGTCTCCCGCCTCGCGGAGCGCGATGGACTCGAACGCCAGCATTCCGGTATCGCCGGGATGACTGTCCAGGAAGCGCCGGCACGAGGCGAGGGCCTCGCGGGGTTCGCCGCGGGTGAGATAAAGATCACCGAGGTTCGCGTGGGCCTGGGTGTGGTGGGGATCGAGCTCGATGGCGCGCTTGTAGGCGCTCTCGGCCTCGTCCAGCCGGCCCAGCGAGTGCATCGTGTAGCCGAGGTTGACATGGCACTCCGTGTAGAAGGGCCTCGCGGCGATCGCGCGCTCGTACGCATCGATCGCTTCGTCGTAGCGCTCGACCTCGTGCAGTAGGACGCCGAGATTGTAGAGCGTGTCCGCGTGACCGGAGTCGATCTCCAGCGCCTTCCCGTAAGCGGACTCGGCCTCGTCGTATCGGGTGAGCTCGTAGTAGACGGCGCCGGTGTTATTGTGCGCATCGACGTTGCGCGGCTCGTTTTCAAGCACCCAGCGGTAGTAGTCCAGCGCCTCGTCGAACTTGCCCAGGGACTTGAGCGCGTTGCCCGTGTTGAGATACGCGAGAAGGAAATCCGGCTGGATGTCCAGGGCGTTCTTGTAGGTGTCCCGTGCCTCTCCCGGCCGGCCCATGGCTTCGAGCACGATGCCGAGGTTGAAGTGGGCGTCGAAGTACATCGGCGCAATGTCGATGGCACTCCGGTACGCCTTCTCGGCGCGCAGCAGATCGCCCTCGGCCTTGAACACGTTGCCGAGATTATTGTGGGCGTCCACGAATTCGGGCTCGCGTTCGAGCGCCGACTCCAGCAGGCTGACCGCGGTGGCGGGGTCTCCGGTCTGAAAGCAGGCGATGGCGCCGAGGTTCAACACCTGCGGGTTGTCCGGCACCTTCTCGAGCAGCGATTGGCAGAGCTCGCGCGCGTCGCCCGGGTGGCCGCCCTGGAGCAGCGCGGTGATCTGTCCCAGCGACGACGTGATGTCCTTCGGGCGCCCGCCGGATCCGTTACCCTTCTGGCGCGCCTTGCTCAGGCGTTTCCGATCCTTGCGATTCATAGGAGAACGGCTGGCCCGTCGCGGGCCGTCAGCCGATGACCGAGAAGCTGCTTTCGGGATTGATCTCCCGCAACCGCGAATAGAAACCCACGTCGATGCTGCCGTCCACGTAGTGCAGGGGAAACTGCAGCGGGTTTCGATCATGATCTTCGCCGCCTTCGCAGTATTCGATGAGCGCCGCCATCATGGCGCCCGCCACCGGCGCATTCTTGAACTGATTGCCGCTGGTGCCGATGGCCATGTAGAAGCCGTCCACCGAAGACTTATCGTAGATGGGGATCCAGTCGTCGCTGACGTCGTAGAGATCGACGCAACCCTTCATGCGGCTCGGGATGCCGAGGCTCGGTATGCGCTGGCCCATGCGATACGCCTGGGTGGTCCACTGGTCGGTAAACTCGCGGTTGTAATCGTCCGGATCGACCCACTCGCGATCGTCGCACTCCGGATCCTCGCTGCCGACGAGGATGTGATTACCGGTCTCCGGCCGGCAGTAAACGCCAATGTCGCTGTCGGAGACCACGAAGCCGGAGCGCTCGAAGTTGAATCCCTCCGGCGACGGCACGTGGGTGACCTCCTGGCGCAGTGCGCGGGTATGGATCTTCATGTCGCCGTCGGCGCCCGCCAGGCGGTTCACGGGTTCGGAGTGAGGACCCGCGACATTTACCACCACGGGTGCATCGATGTGGGTGCCGTCGTCCAGGACCACGCCGGTTACCCGGCCGTTCGACTGCGGGATCTCGACGATGCGCCGGTTGAACAGAAACTGCGCGCCCTTCGCCTCGGCCGCCCGCTGCAGATTGTGGGTGGCGAGCTGGGGGTCGCTGATGTAGCCGGCGGTGGGGAAGAACACGGCTCCGCCGACGGTGCCTCCGGTAGGCTCGCAGAAGCCCTCGTCGGCGGGCAGCTTCGGTGGAGCGAAGCGCTGCATGTCGTAGATGGGCAGGCGCTCGACGATCTCTTCCGGTCCCCAGTCCTCGTAGGGGATCCCGAACTGATCGGCAACCTCGCGAATCTTCGCGAGATGACCGTTCACATCCGTCTTCATCACCATGCAGCCGGTGTCGTGAAAGACGGCCATGCCGCTCTCGTCCTCGACACCGAGATAATCCTTCCAGCTCTTCCAGTAGAAGTATCCTTCGTAGGCGAAGACCGCCCCCTCCAGGGTCGAGTAGTGGACGCGGATGATGGCGCAGGAATTGCTGGTGGGGCCGTAGCCGGCCGCGGGCAGCTTGTCGATACTGAGCGTGCGGAAGCCTTTCCTGCTGAGCTCGTAGGCGGTGGCGGCGCCGATGACGCCGGCGCCGATGATGATGGCGTCGTATTTGTCGTTCATGGTGCCGGCCATTCTCCGAGAAAGCCGCGCCCGCCTCAACGGTCGGCGCGTTCCTCCAATATTGCCACGGCCGGCAGCTTCTTGCCCTCCAGGAACTCCAGGAATGCCCCACCGCCGGTGGAGATGTAGGAGATCCGGTCGGCGATGCCGTACTTTGCGATGGCCGCCAGGGTGTCTCCACCGCCGGCAATGGAGAACGCGCCGGACTCGGCGATGGCCTCGGCGATGCGCCGGGTGCCCTCGCCGAACTGATCCAGCTCGAACACGCCCACAGGACCGTTCCAGACGATGGTGCCGGCGCCGCCCAGCAGGCCGGCGAGGGCGTCTGCGGACTCGGGGCCGATATCCAGGATCATGTCCTCCGAGCCTACCTCGTCGACCCGCACCGTGCGTGCCTCGGCGTCGGCGCTGACGCTGGTGCCGACCACCACATCCACGGGGAGTGGAATGGCGTCTCCGGTGGCGTCGAGCAACGCGCGGGCCGTGTCGACCAGCTCGTCCTCGCAGAGCGAGCGCCCCACCTCGTAGCCCCGGGCCTTCAGAAAGGTGTTGGCGATGCCGCCGCCCACCACGAGCTGGTCGACCTTGTCCAGCAGCGACTCCAGGACGGTCAGCTTGCTCGAGACCTTGGACCCGCCGACGATGGCGATCAGGGGCGGGGCGGGGTTCTCCAGGGCCGCGGCCAGGGCGTCGAGCTCCGCCGTCAGCAGCGGGCCCGCGCACGCGGCCGGGGCGAAACGGGCGACGCCGTGGGTGGAGGCCTGCGCCCGATGAGCGGTGCCGAAGGCGTCCATCACGAAGACGTCGCAGAGTTCCGCCATCTTTTTCGATAGCGCATCGTCGTTGTCCTTCTCACCGGGGTTGAAGCGCACGTTCTCGAACAACACCACCTCGTCGTCTCCGGCGTAATCCCAGTCGACCAGCGGCACGTTGCGCCCCAGCAATCCCGAAAGCGCGCGCGCCACCGGCGCAAGGGAAAATGCGTCGTCGTACACGCCCTCCCGGGGTCGGCCCAGGTGGGACATCAGCATCACGCGGGCGCCGGCATCCAGGGCGTGCCGGATGCCGGCGAGGCTGGCCCGGATCCTCGTGTCGTCGCCCACCTTCCCGTCGGCCAGGGGAACGTTGAGATCCAGGCGCATGAGCACCCGGCGGCCGCGCAGATCGAGATCAGTCATCGCGAGAATCGGCATTGTTCGCCCCCGAAGGATTGCGAGACGCGACCGGCTGGTCAGCGCCCCATGGCATAGCCCGCGCGCCGGAAGTCGGCCCCCGCGTGCAGGAAACCCGCCTCTGCATCGATACGTATTCCACACAACGCTCCCGCCTTGCGGGTCCGCTCGGGCCAGGCTTCCACCGCGTGGCCGAGGGCCGCCAGCGCGTCGCGGGTCTCGGCGGGGATGCGCGCCTCCGCCATCAGCAGCCCGGGGTAGTGCGGATTCGGCGCGAAGGACGACGGGAAGCTGAAGCTCGCGAAGCGGGGCGCCTCGATAGCGCTCTGGATGTCGAGGCCGAAGGTGACCACGTTGACGAGCAGCTGCGTCATGGCTTGCACCTGCACGTCACCCCCGGGCGATCCGAACACCATGAATGGCCTGCCGTCCCGCAGTGCCATGGCCGGGTTCGGCGTGAGGCGCGGGCGCTTGCCCGGCGCCACCGACGAGGGATGTTCGGGGTCCGTCCGCGACTGGGAGCCCCGGGAAGACGGACACAGGCCGGTGCCCGGGATTACCGGGGTCTGATAGGAGACGTCGCTCGGGGTAGCGGAGAACACGTTGCCCTGCCTGTCGACGGCACATACGTAGGAGGTATCCAGGGTCGGCGGCTCGCCGCTGCCCACACCGATCGGGTCCCGGAGCCCGGCGTTAATTGCGTGGGCGCGCGACGCCATGGGCCCGTGGGGATCCCCCGGCGGCGGCAGGTCCGGCCAGGCTTCCCGCTCGCGAATGAGGCTCCGGCGCAATTTCAGGTACTCCTCCGACACGAGCTTCTCCATGGGCACGTCCACGAAGCGCGGGTCGCCGTAATAGTGCTCGCGATCGGCGAAGGCGAGCTTTATTGCCTCGACCATGGCGTGGATGCAGGCCGTCGAGTTGTGGCCCAGGGCCGCGAGGTCGACGCCGTCGAGGATACCGAGGGTCTGGGCCAGCGCCGGTCCCTGGGACCAGGGACCGCAGCAGTGGATGTCGTAGCCGGCGTAATGTCCCCGCACCGTCGGCTCGAATCGGGACTCGTAGCCGGACATGTCCGCCATCGTGAGCAGGCCGCCGTTGTCGCGATGGAAGTCCGTAATGGTGCGGGCGATGTCGCCGTTGTAGAACGCGTCCCTGGCTGCGGCGATGCCGGCGGCGCGTCC
>Ga0209578_10002647_pt1 | contig 14528 bp, 14 predicted proteins | sample tdAd472_FD_187127 | JGI IMG/M metagenome (GOLD analysis project Ga0209578, IMG submission 187127) | Marine sediment microbial communities from the Atlantic coast under amendment with organic carbon and nitrate - tdAd47.2 (SPAdes)... | ecosystem: Environmental > Aquatic > Marine > Coastal >...
CGAGAAGTCGCTTCGTTACTGGAAAAGTATGGGATACACGTGACGATGCTTAAGACTAGTAGGCCGGGTTATATCGTTTATGAGAGTGACAACCAGATAGTCGCCGAACCCTATAATGATACAATCACATGAGCAGGTTGAATTCCCCATTCTATAACCACAAGAAGGCGCAGGACGCAGCAAAGGAAGTGCTTCGTAGGTTGTCCTCGTTTATCTCCTCTCAAGAATCTGAACGCACGATTGCTGACTTTGCCGTGGGCATGCTGAAGGACTACGGAATTCATAAAACTTGGTATTACGAAACACCAGCACTGGTACTCTTGGGAAGTAGAAGTTGTACTTCAATTTCGGGTAAAGATTACAAGCCGCCAGATGAACTGGTGGGTAATGAGAACCTGGTTACGGTTGATCTAAGCCCGATGGTTGATGGGTGTTGGGGTGACTGTGCTCGTTCTTATGCCGTTGAATATGGTGAAGTTACAGAACAACCTTCTAATCAAGAAATCGCTAATGGTCTGAGGTTTGTGCGGGAACTTCACACCTTGATGAAAGAATTCGTAAAACCATCTACAACGTTTGCCCAGCTCTATGAATTTGGCAATATGCATATAGAACGGAATAGATACGAAAATCTGGATTTCCTTAAGAACCTTGGGCATAGCATCGAGCAAAATCTAAAGGATAGAAGGTTTATTGATAGAACATGTGACGAGCCGCTTGACTCTGCAACTTTCTTTACATTCGAACCACATATTAGAAAGGTCCAGGGTAAATGGGGATTCAAGCACGAGAATATTTACTACTTCAGTGAAGCAGGACAGCTAAGGGAGCTTTAGGGATTGGGGATGCGAAACTGCAAGACTTGTCATTCGCTCGTTCACTGCCGAAACCATTAAACAGTATGCTGCTATTGTGGCCAAACAAGAAGTCGCAAGGTTTCTTCTTAATAACACTCCTCATACGTTCGTATCTTTGAACAGGAAACGATAATGAAACGAGGCGTGCTTTTTGATCTTGATGAAACTTTAATCGAGCGAAAAATTAGCCTGCTGGAATACGCCAAAAAGTTGCATTGTGACTATCAAGATAAGGCAAAGGTCGAATTAGAATCGTTTGTAAAGCTGACCGAAGAACTTGATGGAAATGGTCGAGCGCCGCGAGAGGTATTTTTCCAAGGCTTAAAGGAACATGGTCTAGATATACCTCTAGTTGAAATTGAGCAGCATTTTCTAGAAACAGCTTGGCTAAGTCCAGTATTGTGTCCCGGGGCGCTTGATCTCCTTGAAGCTCTTAAATCTGCTGATATCCCAACTGGTATTGTCTCCAATGGTAGAGGCGTGATGCAACGCTCTAAGATAGAGAATAGCGGGATTAGCCCATATATTGATGCTGTCCGAATTTCCGCTGAGTTCGGTGTGCGGAAGCCTGAGAAGCAGATATTCACATCCATTTCAGATGAGCTTGAGATTGATCCCAGTCGAAGTTGGTTTGTGGGAGATGATCCAGTCGCAGATGTGGTCGGCGCATCAGAAGTTGGATTTAGAACAGTCTGGCTGGAGAAGCATTTGCCTTGGCCGGAGGGAGTAAATAGCTGTTACGACTTCAAGTTAGCTGGGCTAAATCCAATGAGGGGAATACTTGGGATATGAGTCGGTATTCAAATTTGGCTTGAGATTGAAATAGCTCCGGCTTAGAAATTACTCTACTCTGGACAATAAACATGGCCGCAAATCAAGGAGAATCAGTTAATGCTTGCCCCGAATGCGGGACAGTAGTTGAGGGAGGCCTAGCCGGGTGCCAAAAGATGTTCGACGAAGTCCTGGCGAGAGAGTTTAGTGACTTCAGGTACGCAAGGGAACATCGCCTGACGGTCGATGCCTATTGTCTTCAGCATCCCACCAAATACATGCGGTCGGCCAAGTCATATGCCGCACACCTAACTGGGATGTATGCTGCCCTGGAGAGCGAGGCAGCAGCAGAAATTAATCGCGCCGCGCAACAATGGTTGAGTGGCCCAAGTGATTTGATCCGCCCAGACCACCCGCAGCCCCAAGAAAGGGGTACACTAACGATCTCACATGTCTATGAAGCCAAAAACCCAGACGAACACGTTCACCGAGTGCGCCAGTGGGCTGAATCAACTTGGGCAGCGTGGCGTGATTACCATGATATGGCTAAAAACTGGGTTGTGGAAGCTACACGCAAGTAAATGGTCTGACAGCGACTAGTTAGAAGATTAGCGAAACCCGTATTCTGCCACCCGCAAATCCAACTCAAAACATTTTGCACAAATTTGCTGGCCTAAATACTCTTCACTAGTAGGAGGACGTTAGGTGAGTAGCAACGATCTAATAAACGAACTATATGCAATCTTTGCTCAAAAGCAGAGGCAACTTTATGTCGCTGCTCTGGCAATAACTCGAGAACGCAGCAGTGCTGAAGATTCGGTTCACGACGCACTTGTTGCGATGGCATCGTTATCAGAAAAACCTGAAAATCTCGAAGCCTATCTATTTCGAACTGTACGCAACAAAGCGTTACACGTGATAAAGCAAAGAAATAGAGTAGACAGCAATACTGATCAAGACGAATTTCTTGATGTCGAAGAGTGTTCTGCGTCTCAGAAAATATTCGTATCCCAAATTGCAGAGCGTATGAACAAGCTCGACGAGAACTCTCGCCAAGTACTGATAATGAAACTCTTTGCAGACCTCACGTTTAAAGAGATTGCCTCCATCATGCAAAGCCCACCTAATACTATTGCTTCATGGTACCGACGAGGTATCGAAAAGTTAAAGGAGGAAGTCTATGAACAACATATCTGACAACGATCATAATGAATTTGAGAAAGAGCTAGGTGCAATTTCTTTGCTCGATCCGACTTCCAATTATAGTAAACGTGCCAGAGCACTGCTCTCTGCAGAAAAGCAGCGTAGTTTCAGCTTGCGGCCCTTTTCTACCTGGCTTTCTACTGTTGGAGTGGTAGTGGCAACAGCCATAATTGGGATATTAGTATTCTGGAGACCGGTCGAATCTCCCAATAAATTAGTTGAAAACGACTCATTTGACTTGCCGCTTGACGCAAGTCAGGTTGCTGGCCAACTAGACCCGTCCTATGAACCAGGCGTGCACTACACCGAGCTTGACCCCCCTATTCCACTCGACGAAATGACAGAAGATGAGATCAGATATTTCTTCTCATATCCTTGTAATCCCTGTTACGAGTTCGAAGAAATACTCGAGGATTGGTATGAAGCTGAACTGAATGAGTACTCGCTGATTCTTACGCCAGCTATCTGGTCAGATGAAATGAGACACTACGCACAAGTTTATTACCTGGCACAGGAGTTCGGTGTACTCGATCAAGCACACAGACAGATATTCGAATCATTGCATGACTCAGGAGAGCATCTCGACGACCTCCCAAGCTTGATACGATTCTTTGGACGCTTTGGTATCTCGCGACAACAAGTGATTTCAGATTTCAACTCGGAGAAAATCTTAGAACAGATTCAAGCCGCGGAACAAGCCAATCAAGACTATTCAGTCCAATCCACACCGATGTTGGTTGTCAACGGGAGATTTATCGTAAAACCGGGACGAGAAATGGGACAGAGGGAGATACTTAAAGTTGTTGAGTATTTGATCGGGGATGAAGAAGTTTCCGGGTTATAAGAATGAATTGAGAAAAGTTTTCATCCGGAGCCAAAGCGCTCCCCCGACTCTAAACGGCCGTGCCAGTCGCATAACAATCGTTTGAAAGTCACTTATGAGAAAGCTCAAGATTTTGCTTATGCGCTAGTTTTCAGAATTAAAATGCTTGACTAATCTGTTATAGGTGTCACACTACAGGCATGACACCTTTCAAGATCAATACAAAATCACCACTGTCGATTTTCGATCAAGTCGTTTACGAAGCAACCAAAGCCATTATTGGTGGCACGCTCAAACCTGGTGATTCATTCCCTTCCGTTCGCACCCTCGCCTCTGATTTAAAGATACATCCAAATACTGCCCACAAAGCTATTCAGCACTTAATCCAGGAACGATGGCTAATTTCCATCCCGGGCAGAGGGACAATCGTTGCGGAGCCACCTTCCGCACGATCTGAAGAGCGAAATAGGCTATTGAGCAATGAAGTCGAAGCCCTGGTTGTCGAGGCAATGAGAGTTGGAGCAACCTTGGATGAAGTAACAGATTCCATAAGAGAACATTGGAAAAGTCTTAAGAATATCAAGGCCGTTTCTAATGATAATTAATACAGAACACGTCAATAAAACTTACGGTAACGTTAGTATTATTCGAGATCTCAACTTGTCCGTACCGGAAGGTAGTGCGTATGCGCTTGTGGGAACCAATGGCGCGGGCAAAACAACAACAATTAGAACATTGCTCAATATCATCAGCCCGGATTCTGGCACAGTTAATATACTGGGGGTCGATTCCCGGGCTTTGTCTTACATTGACTTAGAGAAAATTGGGTATGTATCGGAGAATCAGAAACTTCCAGAGCGACTAACAATTGGAGAGTTCTTCAAATACCTTAGTGGACTTTACCCCACCTGGGATCGGGCACTCGAAAAAGAGTTGATTGAAAAACTGGACCTGCCCGTAGACCGCAAGCTAGGCAAACTGTCACATGGCATGCGAATGAAAACCGTCCTTATTGCCGGCATTTCTTTTCGTCCAAAACTCTTGATTCTTGATGAGCCACTAAGCGGGATGGATTCCTTAACCCGTGACGAGGTAGTGGAAGGGATGCTAAGTCAAGCTCACGAAACCACGATCCTGATTTCTTCCCACGAGCTTGCCGAAATAGAAAACTTCACTACCGATGTTGCGTTTATGGACTCGGGAAACCTTCTCTTTCAAGAGTCTACCGAGTCACTCAAATCCCGGTTCCGGAATATCCAAGTCGTCCTCTCGTCTATAAAGACTTTGCCGGATCAAGTGCCAGAAAACTGGCTCTTCCCGCAAATTAGCGGACACTTGTTGAGTTTTATTGATTCGGATTTCAAAGAGAGAGAAGTTTTATACCAGCAACTGTCTGAACATTTTGGCGCAATAAGTTTCGAAGAAGAAGCGATGACTTTACGACATATTTCAACAGCTCTCATTCGTCAATCAAGAGAAATACGACGAGGAGCTACTCAATGAACAGGCATCTGAAAGTTATACAGTCGATTTTTTGTAAAGACTCTATCTCCTTGATCCCGCTGCTAGTAGTTGTTTATCTGGTAATTGCCTTTGACGCAATCGTAACCAGGGTCGACCCAGAAGTTACAGTTCCTTTTCTCGCCAACCTGATCGAAATGCTTCCGGCAATAACTTTGCTGACAATCGGACTTCTGACACTGGCGGTTGTCCAGCTGGATCCAGCAGCCAGTCTTGACCATGACTGGCTTGTTCGCCCCATTCCGAAGTACGACCTGATTATCTCCAAACTTGTATATCTTATTGTTGTTTTGACACTGCCAATAATGTTAATCCGGGCGGCAGTAAACCTTGCTTTGGGCGATCCATTCATGCCTGCGCTTGTCGACGCCAGTATTGCCGAGTTTCCTTTTACTATCCCTGCCATACTGTTTTTTGTGGCTGTGGCAACTTTGTCTGCCACTCTGTTTCAGTCTGCTATCCTGGTTGTAACAGTGATCCTCTTATTCACGGTATTCGCAGTTGCTTGGGAAGCGTTCACGCCCCAACCAGGTGCATTAGGTGATAACTCAGGAGCCACCCAAGCTACATTGCCTCTAATGGGCACGATAATGTTTATTAGCTTTAGTATTATTGCGATGCTCATTTATTGGCTTCAATACTCGAAACGGATTTCCTGGTTGGCACGTGTTGTGTTTGTGTCAACCGTGGTGGTCGGCACGTTTATCTTTATCCTTCCTTTTAACTTTGGGTTTTGGGGTTTCTTTCTAAATTCGATGCGTTCGAATTTAGTTGATGCCGATTTTCCGATAGCAGAAGATCTGGAGCTAAGTCCGCTATATGGCTGTTATCCCTCTGCGAGGCTGGTGGGAGAAGGTAGCGAGGATCTAGCTTTTGATCCACCCGAATTTTCCCAAATTGCTACTTTTCAAGATAGAGATATCAGAGCAGCGGGAAGTGGGGCATTGGCATTCACCTCACGCGTATCAGCATGGGGAGTTGCAGACACAACCATGATTTATCCTCTGAAAGCCGTTGCTCATATTTCTTCTGAGGAATTATCCGAAAAGGTGAGTCTGCGTTCATCCCAGATAACTTCATACGAACTGAGGAGGCACTACACAAACTTCTTGGACAACGATTGGATTATTCCTGCTGACGTGGTGAATAGCGTCAAGTCTGATCCAGATACCAGAGTATCGATAGACTACTCCCTTCTGCTATTGACCTCGTTTAGAGCCGAGCTTGAAATGGACGGTAAAACTAGGAAAATACCAAAATTCGGTTATTGCAGCGCCACCCGGGATTCAGTAGGCAATAGAGTTGAAGTAGAGTGTATCAAGCGCGGCGTACGTCCAACCTTAGTAGGCGCACAGCTGTATGGGATTGAGAGCAGCCATGTTTTTGCGAGAACGCCAGAATTCACTTCTCAATTGAGTCAGCTCATCAGCGGCCGCAAGTACAACATAGTCCTAGAGAATCCTTCTCTAACACAGTCGTCAACTATCGAATTGGTCGGCTACGAATCTCGGGCTATCGTTGAACGGTCAACCATGGGTCAGAGATTACTGGGCGGCACAAGAAGTGACTGCTCTATTCCCGAAGATCAATCACAGCCCACTTACGCGCAGAATAGCTGGAATGACGCATCACCTCATCAGATACTTTACATACCGATTGAGGACGACGTGAATCTGGAGGTCTTGGATTGGGGCGGGTCTGGCTCGCCACTCGTGTTCCTCGCTGGATTGGGAAGTACGGGCCATTCATTCGACGAGATCGCGCCTGAATTCACTGACAACCATCGAGTGATTGCAATAACTCGCAGAGGATTTGGTAACTCCAGCAAACCCAATAGCGGCTACACGATGGATCGATTGACCCAAGACATATTGCAGGTTTTAAATGCCCTTGAAATAGAAGCACCTATACTGGTAGGACACTCAATTGCTGGGGACGAGTTGAGTACATTCGCTGCCAGGTATCCAGATCGTGTTTCCGGCCTTGTCTATTTGGATGCAGCGTATGACAGAACACTCTTAGGTCAAGAGTCTTTATTACTTCCCGAGTACCCACGACCCAGCCGTGAAGACTTATCATCTTATGAGCAGGTAAAGGAATATTACAGTGATCTTGAAATCGCGATTCCCACAGAAGGTTCACTCATGTCCATAATGGACATTGGCAGTGGGAGGCGTATTGGGGATCCCAGCATTGCTGGTGCGATAATCTCGCAAGTTGAAAGCCCACCCTATGCCGAGATCGCTGTACCTGCTATCGCTTTTTATGCAGTTGCCTCATCACCGCAGTATTTTATGCGCCCTTGGTATCCTAATTCTGATGCTCGCATAACATCCGAAATCAACAAACAATTTGACATATTAACCGGCTATCAACTAGACCAGATTGCAAAGTTCGAAGCCGAAGTTAAAAATTCAGAAGCAGTGATAATAGAAGACGCAGATCATGCGATTTTTATTTCTCATAAAGAAGAAGTGGCTTCCAGCATCTTGCGATTTGTCGAAGAAATAAATATCGATCAGTAAAGCCTCCAAATTTACGGTGATATAGCATCCATTTAGACTCCAACAACTTAGCAGATCCCATTAGAAATGTTTAATCCAGTCCTTTCTAATCAGCCGATTACGCACAAACCCAGCTGGTGAGTATCGACTAGGAAGTGTTCTCGCGACACGAATTAACCTTTCCAGATCGACATCACTGATTCCAGATTTTTTGATAATGTGAGACCAAATAGGCAACCATTCTTTCTTTGCGTAGCCCTCGTCAATAACCATTCCCATCATGGCCTGATGTGCGCAGCTGCGTATTCTGCTGAACATGAACATCGATTCTGGTGAACGTGAACACTTCTCTTTACTACGTATTGGCTCGTGTTGATTTTTAGCTTAAGTGTTCACGTTCAGTCAACTGATGATTGTGATTTCCGCATGGATTCTCCTTTTAATTTGATTCGATGGGCGTTGTGCATGAGCCGATCCAGTATGGCATCCGCCAGTGTGTTATCGCCGATCGATTGATACCATTGATCGGTGGGTAATTGGCTGATGATGACGGAAGAGGAACTGCCATGCCGGTCATCCAATTATTAAGAATCGGCAGGCAATATTTCGAAGTGAATCAACTTTCAATCTAATTACTCAAACGTAATCGGTTGTATAAACCAGCTTTCTAATAGTTCCTGGCTCACAATGCCGCTGTGAGACCGCATGTTGTGGTTTTCATCGAAGAAGTAACTGCGGGGCAATTCGCCGTACCAACCTGGATCGATACTGAATCTTAGCCGTTCTACGAAGCTGTCAGCAAACATCCATGACTCGATGTCAGCTAACTGGAAATCTTCAAGAAAGTCTGCTGCGAACTCGCGCTCCTCAATCGGATCGGTAGACACCAGGACGTAGGGAAGTTCCGGGTTTAGTTTCAGCAACTCACCCATGAACATGAGTTCCGCAAGGCATGGCGGGCAATCAACGGACCAGAGTCCAAGCAGGAACTCCTTTCCTTCAAAACCCTCCTTAATCTGCGCGAACGAATCTACAGAAAATTCTTTGAAATTATCCGCCCAGGTCTGAGATGCTGAAAGCACTATTGTACTTAGCAATACAGCCTGCAACTGAGTTTTCAGTTTATTTTTCTTCATTGAATCCCTACTCGTTAAGCGATACAAACTGCTCGAATATGTACCCTTTTTCATCAGTTAGCCAGCTGAGAAACAACCCTTCATCGTTCTTTACAACCAGGGGGTGGTCGGAACCCTGAGTTGTTGAATGTAAAGTAACCTTTTCGGACCACGTGTGACCATTATCGCGGGAAATCATCAGATTGATCAGCGATTGTTTACCATCGAAACCTTTCCAGATCAGGTACAGCGCATCTTCAAAAGTTTGCAGAAAAGGATGACCCGCACCCGGCGTCCCATCGACCTGAACAACATCGAGAGTCTTTTGTTCCGCGAAGGAGTAGCGACCGTAATAAATTCCTTGGTGTAAACTGCCATTGGTAAACCAACTCACATGGTAATCACCCGGTTGATCGGACTGTACCATGGTGGGCCCATGGTGGGGACAGGCATCGATATGCCATTCATCATAACTGGCCCGATTCATGTTTAGTACGCTTCCTTTCGGAGTCAATTCAGCTATCGCATGATCCCGAGTGTCTTCACCGAAAACGTGACGCCAGAAAATAACAACGTTGTCAGGTCCATTGGGTGCAACCGCTATGCGGCAACATTCACAGCTGTGATTAGCGACCCGAAAATTTTCTGAGAATGTTTCCCCCTGATCTCTCGACACGGCGTAGTAAACAGCCGCGCCGGTATATGCTTGTCCGGCCTCAGTGCTCGCTTCAAGATCCCTTTTGTCAATCCAAGTGAGATAAAGAAGACCAGACTCGGTTTGATACAGGCTTTCGAACCTATGCCCCGTGAATAGTCCATCGTCATTAATCGTCCGTGGGTCAGAAAACGTATTCCCGCCATCAGTGGATCGACTGAACCTGATTTCTCCGGTAAACCTTGGTGAGGTTTTAAGTGTCCAGGACACGTATAAGGTTGAATCTCCATCAATTAGAATCTTTGGTCGATTTTCGCCATTGAACTCCGCATCTTCTGGAACCGGGTTTACCGCTACTGGTTTCGAATAAGTTTTGCCCATATCGACCGAGTGACTTACAAATACTTGCTTTTCCTGAACGAAAGCTATCCATACACGACCGCGATTATCAAACGTTGCGCTGGGAGCGCCTCCGCAGTGAACGGAAATAATACTCCGGGATTGTGTTTCACAGCCGGCAGTTTGGGAAATGGCAGACGGGGAAAGAGCAACTCCTATTAGCACTAGCACTAGACAAGCCGTCAGGAACCGCAAGACTTTTTTAGGAACAATAACTTTCAACATAATTGAGAGCTCATCATTTTTTGTTAGTTAGTTTGATTTCTACATCTTCAGGATTATCAAGCGACACTTGTCTATTTCGACTCGTTTCGGATCTGCATCTAAAAATCGTAAGCCATGTTCAGATACAAAGAACGAGCGGGCCACGGATGGGCCACGTAGGCGACTTCATCACTAATATTGTCCATCCCAAATCCCAGAGACAGGCCGTTATTGAAGCGATACGTGGACTTAATACCTATTCTGCTATAACTGTCCTGCGCGCCGTAGACGTTATCTTCCATGTCAGTATTGTCAATACGCCCGAAACTGTCATCGGCATATTGGTAGTTCGCGCCTATATCCCAGCTGTTGTTTATATGATAAGTCGCCAGCAGATTAACACGCCATTCAGGCATCCGAGGGTACACATTTCCTTCCAGAGATGGGTTCGGGTCATTTTTAACTATTTCAGAATCCGTATAAACCGCATTGAATCGAACATCCAGATTAGGAACAAACATATCCGTCGCGTTGGCGATAAATTCGACCCCACTGGTTTCCAGTTCATCTACCGGTATAAAGGTCCGAAGCCCGATTCCGTTTTCCAGGGTAGTTGATTGGGATTCGATAGCGTCTTTAACCTCTTCATAGAAATAGTTAATCCTGACATTACCGTTTGGGATTGCCCTTTCGATCATAAAATTATGATGCAGACCATCTTCCGGGCTCAAATCGGGATTCGAAAGGGCGACGGCATTGAATGCCTCGAATTGACTGAACAATTCTTCCACAATTGGAAAACGATAGGCTTTCGCGACAGAGTATCGGAACGACCAATCCTGATTTGGTTGAAATCCCAGCGAAAATTTAGGGGAGATTTCACTGTCAGAACGAGATGGCACGTGTGTCAGATCGAATTCAGGTGTCAGAGGATCGTCGCTATCGAAGTACCCGTTGCTGCTTTCGAATTCCTCCCAACGTAAGCCAAAAGCTGCATCCCATCGGTCCGTGAATTGCCAGTTTAACTGGGCGAACGCTGCGAGAACCTCAGTTTCTCCACCGCTTCTGGAACTAAATGCGTCTTTACTGCCTGCCGAATAGTTACTTGAGTTGAAAATGTCGAGGTTCAATTCGTAAGATTCACTGCGCAAGCCGGTCACCAGCCCAAGCCCTGGAATTCCGAGATCATCAATATAGACTTTCACTTCTGCTGTATCCCAACCGGTATCCCCGAAGTCAGTTACTTGGCCGTCCAATGTATGCAGTGGGTCATTCGGGTGGGAAGCAGATGCGCGAGTTTCGTCTTGCAATACTCTAAATTGATTAATATTTGCCTCCAGTTCTACGGTGTCAGTCAACTGCCCCCGCAATCTCAAGCCCGCGGAAAGACTGCGTCGATCAAGATCACTGGTGGCAAACCGCCTTGCCGGAACTGAAAACTGTCGTCCATCGTCGATAACGTCGCCACGATATACCGGTTTGCCATCCAAATCTCTAAGATAGGTATTGGCTGAATCTTGTACGGTATTACGATCTTCGTAAGCCACATTAAGCAATGTAGACCAGCGACCGAAATCATGGCTTAACTTAAACTTGTAATTGTTGGTCTCGGCATTTACAACGCCTGTATCCATAAACCAGTTACGAGATCTGCTGCGTTCGTCATTGCCTGCAATGGAACCTGTCACAGCTAAAGGGCTTAAAGCATCGCTTGACCCACCGAACCTGAAGGTCTGTGGCTGCGACTCATTGTTCAGTCTGTTTATTGAAATATAGTAGCTGGTATCCCCAACCTTATCTCCGTAAGACATGAATGTCTTGTACCCGGTAACTGTGTCGTCAAAGCCGTAATCATCAAACGTCTGACTAAAGTAAGAACCGTCGAAATGAAACTCGCTCTCCTGTGGGATGGCAGTCTCGATCTCGACCACTCCGCCCATGGAGTTTCCGCCATACTCTGCCGAGAAAGGACCATACAGGACTTCTACCCGAGCTATCTCACTGGCTGAAACCATCGTCCACCTGGGAGCCCCGTTCCAACGAGACTGCAGTAAATAATGCAGCGGCACACCGTCAGCAAACACCATAGAGCGAGAAGTCTGGAACATGTTCGAGCCGCGCATGCCTAGCACACCGTTGGAATCGCCGATAAAACGGCGGCGAATCACGAGGCTAGGTTCGTATTTCACCACATCTTCAGTTGTGGCTATGTTTATGCTGGCAAAGTCGACCTGAGTAAGCACGCTGTTCGGACTGAGGTTCGCGAAATTTCGATCACTCTCGGTTCCCCAAACTACGATTTCATCTACTGCCTCTTCGGCAGCAGATGCTAGCTGTGTACAAAGATAAGTAAAGGCGAATATAAACTGGGCAACGGTAGATCGCTTTATCACTAACACGACTTAATCCTTTCAAGGTAATGAAATTGAATAACGTGGTGGATTCTAGTGAAAGCAAGGTGGCTTGGGATGTGACATAGTGTCGCATCAAACCTTAAAACGTCAGCACTTTATGATCTAGATCAATATAAACAGTGGAAATTAAATGGGAGAAACTGAAAATGTTCGATAGCTGCGATAATTTGCCGCATGGCTAACTATGCACAGCTGTATTTAGTACGTCCGTATATGGACTCCACCTATTTTACAACTCTAACTCTGCATAAAAATGTAATCGCGTCCGTATATACGGCTTCTTGTTGAGGAAGCTAGCCTCTAGCCTTTGATGTGGGCGCACCTACCATCCTACTCGCTTGGGTAGCCTCTTTGGGCATTTCGGACGTAACAGGTTTCTGGCAGGTTGGTCTTACCTTTTATGCCGCGTTATCGTTGTGAAATTTTCTTCGTCAATTTTCAATCAATCGGGTATCTAATGGCTCCAACTTGCGCATTTGTCCACTTAGCTTCTAGCAAATAGGTCTCTGAGGACAGTTGGAAACTCCCATCTATTTGTTCTCCTTGAAGTCTAAACGACGCGCGTGGAGCTAGACCATGAGCCTCGAACAAGTCTTTTAAGAATTTTTCGAATGCAAATCCCCGAGGCTGAGGTTCTAACTGACTTATTTCAACGAGTTTGGTTTTCAGAGCGTTCGCATCAACCGTCGTGACAGTTTCTGAATTTAATGCGTCAGTATGTGTAGGAGCAGATTGCGAGCCACCCAATCTTTCGATTAAAGAATAAAACTCAGATTCCGCATCTGGATAGGATTCTTCAAGGCGGCTGCGTCGCATGTGGGCTTCACGGTACTCCCAAAGGGCCAAAAGTGTCTTTATTCGTGTTTCATCATCAACATTATTAAGAAAATATCTCAATCGTTTTGCTTTACTGTTACCGTCTACCGCATAGCGAGCGTCATAAATGTCTATTTCCATCTCGTCCGTAAAAAACTCAGCAAAAGTCCTGTTGCTGAAATGAAGTACATAGCCATCTCCCATCTCAAATAAATCTTCGATGAGCTGCATGTCTAAGGCCCTGATTTTGCGAATAGATTTCATGTGTAACTAAGTATACTCCAATGCAAGAGTCACCCCCTCCTCGATGGCGAAGAAACAACATTTTAAGATTTTTGTTGACAAACCAATCCTAGATGTTATTTTATTAACATCATGTTATTTTAATAACACCTCTGATTCTGAGGTAAAGCCAGCAACCTAAAACTAACTGACCATGCCAAAATCTAATCAACTAAGCCGCAGAGAACGCCAAATTATGGACGTCTTGTACAGATTGGAAAAAGCTAACGTGGCGGAAATAATGGAAAATCTACCAGACGCCCTAAGCAATTCGACTGTGAGGACGGTTTTGAGAAAGCTGGAAGAAAAGGGACATGTTGGGCACGAAGAAAAAGGATTGAAGTACGTTTACTTTCCAACTGTTGATCCTCAAAAAGCTTCTCAAACAGCATTGTCTAGTTTGGTAAAAACCTTTTTTAAAGGCTCTCCGTTCTTAGCTGTGAATTCATTGCTGGATTTACCCGACAACGATATCTCTGACGAGGAGCTCGAACGGCTCAAAGAGCTAATTCGAAAAAAAGAGAACAAGAATAAATAGGGAGAGGCTAGATGACTATGGGCACTTCAATGCTACAAGAACTTTATACGTTGTTATACGAACATCCGTTTTTCTTGATTAGCCTTGATATTGTCATTAAGTCTATTCTTGTAGTCAGCCTAACCCTGATTGTCTCTAAGGTGTTAGTGAAAAATGCTGCACGTAGCAGCAACCATTTATTGTGGGTGAGCTGCCTGTTCTGCGTGGCACTAATACCCATAATAGCGATAACGCCTGGTATCAATGGGAAAGAGACCTTCGTAGGGAATTCAATATTTGTATTCGCAGTTCAGCCAGAGATAGTTAGTGCTGCTACATCCGCTCCTTCAACCACCCTGCCCTTCGGCGTAATATTCTTCTTGCTCTACTTTGGGCCATGCTTACTACTATTGCATCGGCTACTTGTTTCTACAATTGCCGTGTCAG
>Ga0209578_10002656_pt1 | contig 14479 bp, 9 predicted proteins | sample tdAd472_FD_187127 | JGI IMG/M metagenome (GOLD analysis project Ga0209578, IMG submission 187127) | Marine sediment microbial communities from the Atlantic coast under amendment with organic carbon and nitrate - tdAd47.2 (SPAdes)... | ecosystem: Environmental > Aquatic > Marine > Coastal >...
ATCAGGTGCGAACGATGAAATTGCTTCAGCAGGGACCCGGCCATCGGGAAACCGCGTGGCCGATACAAAGGCCACATCCGGAATGCGCACGCTTCCAGCAGCGAGTCGATACATCCCGTCCGGGACCGTCACGATTCCGAGTTTACGCGGAAGAACGAACGTGTTGAGAAAGGTGACAATGACTCCTGCGATCACCGACTCAGGAGTCTCCATCACTTTCTCCACGAGTGTGCCATTTACCAGTTCACACAGCCGGTTGTGCTTTGCCTCAAGTTCCGTCACATCCTGTTCCGTGGCGGAACCCGGAGCCGGATTCAGAAAGACGCGGTCGGGAGCGACGCCCAGCTCGTCCAGCAGGTCGGCCAGTGTGGCCTGTCCTGTGTTTGCAACTTCAGAAACAGCCATCTGTCTGTCTCCTAAAATCCGGCCCTGGCCAGTGCTTCGCTGATCTTGCGAGCGTCGGCGGCCAAGGCACTTTCCGGATAATCGCCGATCAACTGGTCAAACCGACGACGAGCGTCGGCCCGCTTGTTCATGCGGTACAGGCAGCGGCCATAGTTGAACAGGATGACGTCCAGAAACTTCGCGTCCGGGTGATTGGCCAGCACGGTCTCGAAGGTGTCGATCGCGCGGGCGTAGTCCTTCTGGCGGTAGTAGTGGTTCGCCATGCGGGCGACGGCCTCGCCGACGCGTCCGCTGTCCGGAAACTGATCGAAGACTTTTTTGTATTCCTGAAACGCGCGGTCGTAGAGCTGAGTCGCTCGAGCGTCGGTCGTGGCGTCGGCCATCTTTTCGAAGCATTCGGCAACACCGAACTGAGCCTCACCGCGCAGCTGGCTCGTCTGCATGTTCACCAGCCGGTTGTAAATACCGATCGCCCGGTTCAGGTTGCCCTGCTGGACGGCGACATCGGCAAGCTGCAGCAGGGCATCGTCGACGAAGCCGCTGTTCGGGAACTCGCGCTGCAGCCGCTGAGCCATTGCGGCAGCGAGTTCCAGACGATCCATCTCGAAATAGATTTTCCAGAGCTGCACGTAGGTTTCTTCGAGTAGCCGGCCACCGAGCTGCCGGGCTTCGGTCATGATCTCTTCGCAGAGTGTCAGAGCAGATTCGTACTTCGCGTCGGCGTTCTTCTTCAGCCCGAACTCCTTGTAACGGTTCGCGATATTCGTGAGCGCGTGAGCGGTCTTGAGCTTCGTCTGAACTCGAAGTTCCCGATCGGAAATCTGCGTTCGCGTGACACGAACGCCGCCGAGGTTCCCTTCAATGCACTTCACCTGAGATTTGACGATCTGTGGTTCGTCCCGCGTGTTCCGTTCGTCCTGATAAACAAACCGGACGACATCGCCGGGCAGCGCCTGCAACGCGTTATCACCCGCGATGACTTCCTCAGCACGGGTCAGCGGAAACGTTGTCCGGAACACACCCGAGTGGATGGCGTCAGGATTCGCAGGGCCGGCATCGACAGCGATCGCTTTCTCGCCGCCGTCCGCAGCCGACTCTGCGGCTGCAGCAGAGGTCGTTTCAGACGCAGCATCAGCGGTTTCCGCTGGGGCCTGAGAATCTCCCGCCGGGGCCACTTCGTCGACCGGGCGAATGGTCTCGACAATGGCTTCCGTGAGGGTCAGCTTGATCTCGTCAATCTTCTTAAAGCGGTCGATCTTCAGCTCTTCTTCGTCGTCCGCGTCGGCATTGTCTGCTCCCAGAAGAGCGATCGTTTCCTGTTCGATCTCCTCGTCGGTTTTCGCCCGCAGGAGTTCAACAAGGACCTCGACCTGGTCGGCGTCGTCGGTCAGATCGCGATCGGCGTCGATCGTCTGCAGATTGACGGTCTTGCCGAGCACGACGCCCTGCAGTGATTCAGCAAACGCGCCGTCAGTGACCGAAACGATCCCGTTCCCGACAACCGTCACCTCGTGCAGCACCTTGCGGTCGAACTGCTTGTCCGCCGTGTGCTGGTCGATGTAGACAACCTTAACGGTGTCGTCGCCTTTGACTTCCAGCCGACCGTTGGCCTTCTGCGGAGACCCCAGCGCCGTCGGAATGCTGCCCAGGACGATGCGGACATTGCGGCCAACCGAGAAGCACTTCAGCTGCTCGATATCGCCACTGGTCGCTTCACACTGCACGGTGACCGGCGTGCCAGGCTCCAGGGCGGCCAGATCAGCGTCTTCGATCTTCACGAACAGACGCTTGCCGGCTTCGACCTTCAGCAGTTGTTCGTCGTCAGCTCCCATTGAGGTGCCGACCTTTTCCAGAGCGTCGATTGCTCGGCTGTAATGGCCCAGCTGAAAGTGACCAAGCCCGATGTAGTAGTAAGCCTGGTTGACCTGTTTGCTGACCGGGAAGTGCTCGATGACGTCACGCATCACGGAGAAGCACTTGCCGAAGTTGCGGGCTTCGTAAAAGCACATGCCCATCTTGAGCGTTGCTTCGGCCCGCTGTTCCTCGTCGCGGTTCTCTTCGGACGCGACTTCTTCGAACTGCACGCGTGCCTTGTCGTACGCTCGATCACGCTCCAGGAAATAGTTTCCCAGCCGCATGTGAGCTTCAAACCGGACGCGGCTCGAAGGGTAGCGTTCCAGCACTGACTGCCAGATTTCGACGGCCTTGCTGGTTTCGTCAGCCTCGTATCGCGCGTCGCCGGCTTCCATCAGCTTGCGAGCGGCGCGGTCTTCGATGATCGAACCCCGCAGCGGCCCCTGTGCCTGGGCGGCGACGGGGCCGAAGAGCGACAACGAAACGAGGAAGGCACACAGGGCGGGGATCGCGATCCGACTCATAAATCAAAACCACGAATAGTCAGGAAAAAGCAGGGGAGACAGCGGTGGGAACTCACGGTAGGCAGGGTTCCGGAAGGCGTCAATCAACAGCGGATAACGTGAAAAGAAGCCCGGCTTCGCGGGAAACCGGGCTTCGGATAAGTCAGTTAAGCAGCTCCTCAGCCGAACAGTTCGAGGACCGGTGAGCCGTTGTCGACAAGCTTCATCGGACGCTGCAGCGGCGTCATGACTTCCTTGTCCGGATCGATACCCAGAGCGTGACACAGTGTCGCGTGCAGGTCCGGAATCTTCACCGGGCGATCTTTCGGCTGGTAGCCGTCTTCGTCGGATGAGCCAATGACCTGGCCACCCTTGATTCCGCCGCCGGCCATGAAGCAACTGAAGACTGCCGGGTAATGATCGCGACCGCCGTCCTTGTTGATCTTCGGCGTGCGACCAAATTCACTGAGCATGACGACCAGCGTCTTCTCAAGCAGACCGGAATCCGAGAGGTCGGCAATCAGCGAGCCGAGCGCCGGGTCCATGATCTCGCCGTGATTCCGCATGGCGTCAAAATTGTTGCTGTGCGTGTCGAAGCCGCCCCGGTTGATCTGCACGAAACGGACGCCGGTTTCGACAAGCTGTTTCGCGACCAGGCAGCCGCGACCAAACGGCGTGTCGCCGTAGCGTTCAAACTGCGTCAGCGGGATGTGGTCCAGCTCAAAGGCTTTCAAGGCCGGGCTGCGCATCAGCCGCACGGCTTCGTCGACTGAGGTGCGGGTCGCGCCCAGTTCCTCGCTGGTCGTCTTACTGGCGAACCGGGCGTTGAAACGGGAAAGCGTTTCCAGACGCTTGTTGCCGCGGACGCTCGTAATGCCTTCCGGGAAGGCGAGGTACGGATCCTTGTCACCAGGGCTGCCGACGAAGTACGCGGCGCACTTCTGGCCGAGGTAGGAAGCTCGCGGAGCCTGGCCGCTGATTGTCACGTACGCCGGCAGGTCGCCGAGCTGGTCCTTCTCGTGAACGACAACCGAACCGAAGCCCGGATGAATGACGTTCGGCGACTGGCTGTAACTGGTCTGCACCTGATAGGTCGCTCGACCATGAGCCCCCTGCGTTCCGGCAATGGAACGAACGAGCGCGACGTTATGCATCTGCTTCGCGAATTCCGGGAAGATCTCGCCGATCTGCATCCCCGGAACCGACGTGTCGATCGGCTCGAACTCGCCCTGTGTGGGACGGCCCGGTTTTGGATCCCACGTATCCAAATGAGTCATGCCTCCGCCATTCCAGAAGAAGATCACATGCTCTGCCGTTGGCGTGTGATCCCGTCCCGTCGCAGCCAGCAGGTCGCGGATGGAGAAGCCCATCAAAGTAGCGGCGGTCGAACCGAGCATGGCCCGACGAGAGAACTGGTAATCGAGGCAACCCTTCATGAGTGCGTCCTTTTGAAAGGCAGAGTGGAGGTGGTCTGAGAACGTGGGATCGCAGCTCGGATGAGTTCCGAACCGCGGCGTCGTTGAATTCGTTAAGGCAGGTACCGGAACTCGTTCGAGTTCAGCAGAACCCAGCGCAGATCGGCCATGCCTTCCAGCACGGATTCACCCTCGTCGACGATCGACCGGGCGAGTTCGACCTCTTCGTCCTGCGGCTTCCGGGTCAGAATCTCGAGATAGGCCAGTTCAATCGCCTGATCGAGTTGCGGCTCTTTGCCACTGAGCAATTTATGCATCGGCTCGAACGGTCCGACACGCGAAGCTTCATGCGTCATCTTTCCGTTCAACATCATTAGTGCCTGCCTCATGCTGGGAGCGTGGTCGCGCGTGACGCCGACCTGCGTGCGGTCGGTCTGGCCGAAGATGCGGATGAAGTGTTCGGGATTCGCCGGCGATGCCATGCGGAATGACGACCCGAACATTGGATTGTCATCAAACGTTCGCTCGACCGTCTTGTAGACATAGCGAAATCGGCGGCGGTTGCTCGTGTCGGTCAGCATCCGCTCGGCTTCCAGTTCCTCGGCGGACTTGACGGCCATCTTCTCAACCTGCACGGCTTCAGTCGCCTCTTCTTTCGCCTTCTTGAGTACGGCGTCGAAGTCGAGTTCGATACCGGATTCGAGATTGTAACCGGGGCCTCGCATCTGCGGCTGACCGGCCATCTGGCGTTTCATGGCGGCGCCCTGGCCAGCCGTGGCTGCCAGGTCCTGCGGCACAGCGGCCAGTTCTTCACCCTCGCGCGGCACAGCCACTCGAATGCGGTCGGTGACCGTCTTCATGTTGGCCCCCTTCGGATGCTTGTAGTCGAAGAGATGGCCAGCAGTGATGATCGAATCGTACATGACCTCGCTGAGCATCCGGCGGGCGGGAGCGGCCAGAAACGCGGCCCGCAACTCTTCCTGATCCAGTTCCGGCAGGCCAACCGCCTGCCCTCGCTGGTAAGGCTCACTGGTCACCACCATCTTGATCAGCGGTTTGAACTGAAAGCCGGTAGCGACGAATTCATTGGCCAGAAAGTCGAGTGTCTGCGGATGAGTCGGCGTGTTGCTGTCCGAGAAATCATCGATCGGTTCGACAAAGCCACGACCAACCAGATCAGCCCAGACGCGATTCACGAAGCTGCGAGCGAAGTAGCGGTTTCGCGGGCTGGCGATCAGGTCTGCGAGTGCCGTGCGGCTTTCGCTGGCTTTGCTCATCGCGGCGTTGAGATCGATGGCCTCGCGATCCTTTTTCGCTTCAGCAGCAATGTCGAATGCCGACTTGCCGCGACCTTTTGACGCCTTCAGAGCTGTGTCCGCAGCGTCGAGCAGCAGATCATCAATCGAGTCGGCCTTTTCCGTTGCGGCCAGAGCCGCTTCGGCGAGTTCAGCTTCCGTCTGACGCTTGCCATCCAGGCGGGCGATGAAGTCCGGTGTCGCGCTGGCTTCGATCAGGCCGACCAGAAACTTTGGATCGACCGGTTTCCGCTCACTGTCAGGAGCGTCTCCCTGCGGTGGCCAGAGGACTGACGACGCATTGACTTCCTGCGTGTAGACCGTGTTCGTGAAGTCGTTTTCGTAACGCCGCGTCTTACCAAAGTAGGCGGCGAAGCCGTAAAAGTCCTGCCGGGTCCACTTATCAAACGGGTGGTCGTGGCACTGAGCACACGAAATCCGCAGTCCCATAAAGATCTGTGCGGTCGCTCCGGCGAGGGCCATCGGGTCGGCATTGTCACCGAGTACGTAGGCGACTTCCGGGACAGCGCCGGCTTTTCCATTCGCCGAGATAAATCGCTTCGCCAGCTCGTCGTACGGCATCTCGTCCTGCAGAGCCTGATGTACGAAGGCCAGAGCGGCGGCTCCACCCGGCGAATTCGATCGCAGACGCAGCATGTCGGCAAAGAAGGTCGTCCAGCGATCGACGAAGCGGGGATCGGACATCAGCTTGTCAACGATCTTCGAGCGTCGTTCGCCCGGCGCCCAGGCCATATATTCCTGAATTTCCTCGTGGCTGGGGATCCGACCGATCAGATCGACGGACACCCTGCGGAGGTAAGCCATGTCATCGACAAGGTCGACCGGCTTGAGTTCAATTTTCAGCTCCGCATTTTCCCGATTCAGGATCTGACTGACGTCAGCACCGGTCGCCCCGGCAGCGGACAGCTCTGCTCCCCGAGTTCCAGTAGCCAGTCCGACCGCCAGCGCGGCCCCGAGAAACAGTCGCATCCAACGAGTATTCACAGTCCTGAACTCCCTCTGTCTGAGGAAAACGCGGCGCTGACAGGCAGACAGTGAGGTGGTCGCGACCAGGTCGGTCATTCCAGAGCGATCAGTTTCGCTCCAACAGACAAGCCACCTGCGGGTAACCGCGTTGATCGTATTTTCGTTCGTTGATTTATCAATCTCAGAATCGTGATTCCGGAAAGTCAAAGCGAAGACTGTTACTACTGCCCGCTGGGCAACCGTCTTTCATATACCCATACAAAGCGAGACACACGCCGTGGCAAACGCCGGGAGCGCCGTGTGTGCCGTTGCGACTTATGCGCGACGTGCGAGCATCGCGACCAGTGCGTGTCCGAACGCAGCAAGTCCGGCCGGACAGTCACGCGGGATGCCTATACCCCGGAGCGGGAACGCCTGGCCGCGACGATGGGAGATCCCGAAAAGAAGAAAGCGTACGACCAGCGGATGCGCATCGCAGAGACGCCGTTCGGGCTGCTGAAAGAGGTGGTGGGTCTGCGTCAGTTTCTGCTGCGAGGCCTGGAGAAGGTTCAGACGGAGTGGCGCTGGGCGTGTCTGTCGTTGAACCTGGACAAACTGGTCCGCGGCATGATCGACCTGCGTTCGCTGCTGCGCGAGGAGTCCGAAATTCCGGCCTGAGAGCCTGACTCAAGGCAATCCCGGCAGTCTGGGTTGCTCTCAAGTCATCTCTGGCTCACACATCGCCCCAGTTTGTCGTGTTCGGCCTTCCGCCATTCGTCAGACTGTCCGCCCCCTGCAGAATCCGCACTCACTGCCATTGAGTATTCCGCGAGTAAATCAACGAGCACCCGGCGGGAGGTGAAACGATGTCTTGAGTAACGCGACGGCCAAGACCCAACGAGAGGTGCACAGCGTTGTGTTCGCGGGTCGATTCTTCCAGTCCGCCTCTCGAATTACACTGCGCCGCCACCAAAGTGCCTGTTCAGAAACACGCGATCGATGAACGAATCCGCCGATCAGAATGCGACGCCCGCGATCGCGACCTCACGCCAGCGAACACTGCTCGACCATCTGGCGGTATCGCTCGGGACGGGCATGGGGATCGGCTTTGCCCCGAAGGCACCCGGCACCTTCGGCAGTCTGCTCGGGCCGCCGCTGGTCATCGCGACGCAGCAGTTCCATCTTTCGCTGCCGGTACTGAGCGTCGTGATCGTCGTCTTCTGCGTGCTCGGCATTCCAATCTGCTCGCGCGCCTCGACCGCACTCGGCAAGCACGATCCGGGCCAGGTCGTTTATGACGAGATCGCCGCCTTCTGGCTCGTCTTTCTGCCGCAGCTTGTGACCGGAACACCCATCACCTGGCAGCAGGCGATTGCCGGCTTCGTGCTGTTTCGCGTGTTCGACATCAGCAAGCTCTGGCCGGTCTCGCAGCTCGAACGTCTGCCCGGCGGCCTGGGCATCATGGCCGACGACCTCGCCGCCGGATTGATGGCCACCGCCGTACTGTTAATCCTGCCGCTCTGAAATGGAGTATCAAGTCTGCTGCCGGACTCCTGTTCGATGTTCCTCCGCGCGTCACCGCTGATTCGGCGGCCGCAGAAGTCGAGCTGAGTTCTCTGGATCTTCCTGCCAATCCATCTTCCTGCCGTTCCCTCTGCAAAGGCTTCTGCTCCGCGACCTTTCCGACCGAGACTCACCCGTGCGTATCGCATTCTTTGGCGGCATCTACAACAACTATCTGGCTCTGGAAGCCGCGATCGCCGATGCGCACCGACGAGGCGCGGAAAAGATCTGCTGTCTCGGAGATCTCGGAGCGTTCGGCCCTCACCCCGATCGAGTCTTTCCTCTGCTGTACCGGCACGAAATCGAAACCGTGCAGGGCAACTACGACAACAGCATCGGCAACGATCTGCAGGACTGTCAGTGCGGCTACACCGACCCGCGCGATAACCACTTCGCACAAATCAGCTACGACTACACGTACGCCAGCACCAGCCCGGCCAACCGCCAGTGGATGCGCTCACTGCCGCCGGAGATTCGCTTCGAGATCGACGGTCTGCGTTTCCTGCTGTGTCATGGCAGCCCTCGGCAGACCAACGAGTTCCTCTGGGAGTCCGCGACCAGCACCGCGTTTCTTCAGCGTCTGGCGGACGAGCATCAGGCCGATGTGATTCTCGGCACGCATACCGGAATTCACTGGCAGCGCGAACTGTCGGATGATCGGCGATTTATTAACGTCGGAGTTCTCGGCCGACCAGAGAACGACGGTACGACGAACGTCTGGTACACGATCGTCGATGTCGAACCGCCAGGCGCGGCGAGTGGCCAGCCCACACCAGACGTCAGCGTCGAGTTCATCCCGCTGCACTATGATCACAAGCGGCTGGCTGCTGAAATGCGTCGCGAAGGTCTGCCGGACGAGTTCGTTGAAACCGTCCTCACCGGCTGGTGGACGACCTGCCTGGAAGTACTGCCCGGCAAAGAGCGACGTCGCGGGCGGTACTGAGTTGTGATCGGAAGTTGAAAGTCATTCCGATCGAGAATCGTTTGCCTCACAGGAAAGTACAGAGTGCGAGCCGTCATCCAACGAGTCAGTCAGGCCAGTGTCACTGTCGAGGATGAAATCACCGGACAGATTGACCGTGGTTTTCTCGTCCTGCTGGGCGTCGGTACTGACGATGCCGAGGCTGACGCGGTGTACCTCGCCGGCAAGGCTGTCGGGCTGAGAGTCTTCGAAGATGCTGACGGAAAAATGAATCTCTCGCTCGCAGACATCGGCGGCGCGATGCTCGTCGTCAGTCAGTTCACGCTCTACGGTGACGCGAGAAAAGGTCGCCGCCCGAGTTTCATCGACGCCGCCCGGCCAGAACAGGCCAACCAGCTTTACGAAAGTTTCTGCGCGGAAGTCCGCGGCCAGGGCATCCACGTCGAGACGGGCCGCTTTCAGAAGCACATGGACGTCGCTCTCGTCAACGATGGCCCCGTCACGCTGCTGCTGGACAGTCGCAAGCTGTTTTGAATCAAGCTGTTTTGAACCGAGCTGTTTTGAACCGAGCTGTTTTGAACCGAGCTGATTTGAACCGAGCTGATTTGAACCGAAATTGTGGAACGACGACGGCCTGACTGTCCTGCTCGAACTGCGCAATGGACGACGGTCTTCGAAGCGGCAAGACAAGTCGAGCCGATCCACTGAAGTGAAGCAAGAACACCCTGGCGGAAACGACCGACTGACCGCCGCCCGCCGTTCCCACAGGGTAGCCGATCGAGAGAACCTGTGTTTTTTCGGGGCAGAAGGCGAGGGCTCTTGATAACGGGAGGGTTGCCCCGCACGTCGCTTGCCCCTGACTCTCTATTTTGACGCGAATGCTCAGATTGGCGGCGGCAGTCCGTTAATCGTCGACTGAGATGGCGACGCGGAATCCGACGAGTGGGCCTGTGTATTTAGCGTCCATTTCTCTTCGCGCCGCGGACCGCGAACTGATGTTCGAGTAGTGTCCTTTTCCTCCGCGACAGGTTCGCAGTTCAAACAGCTGATCGCCCCATTCCGAGCCCGTGGGGTCGATTTCGGGAGACATCTGGTACCAGAGGTGCCCGTAGGGATCGGAACACCATTCATTCAGGCTTCCGTGCATATCTTTAAGCCCAAATGCGTTGGGTAATGCCTGCCCGACGTCCGGTCGATCACTGCTCAGCGATGTGACGGCGTAAAGTGGCAGTTGTGAGGGATCGTCGCCAAACGAGTAGACGGTCGTCGTTCCCGCGCGACAGGCGAACTCCCACTCTGCTTCGGTGGGCAACCGAAATGTGCGGTCGAACTTCTTTGATAGCCAGTTGCAGAAGTCAGTGGCATCCTGCCATGTGACGTGCTCCATGGCTGAGTTTCCCGGAGCGATCCGCAGCAGGTTCGTGGCATCTGAATTGAGGCTATGGTTGGTGTCCTCAACGAACTCTCGAAACTGGCTGACTGTGACTTCGGTCTCCCCCATGAGCCACGGTCTGGAAAGCAGGACTCGGTGCTGTGGCATTTCGGAGTACAGGTTTCTCGATCTCAGCGTGATTCCCGGTCGGCCTTTCGTGTCTGGCAACTGACTCCTGATCTCGTCGATCTGTTCGCGAGTGCTCCCCATCATGAACTCACCGGAAGGAATAACGAGAAAGGCCGTTGATGTTTCCGGTGACAGTTCGAAAACACATCTGACATCGCTTCCGATGTGATCTGCCCAGACTTTCTGATGCTGCCTGGAGTCCGCCAGCCGATGGCCGTTGGCTTCCAGTCGAACGAAATCGAACGGCTGATGCTCATCGACGAGCCGGGAACGCTGCTCCCCACGAAGTGACAACTCCGAAATGAGTGTCAGTTCATCGTTTTTTCAGACATGGACTGACGATTTACCGAAGCAGGCACGCTGCCAGATTGTCATCCAGAATACTTCCGACAGCTCGATTGTCGGACGCTACCCTCCATTCTGCGAATCCGGGATGGTACTCTGGCCGTAAGAACTGGCCAGCAGATTTATTCAGAAACGGACGTCGCCTATTGTATTTGTGTAGTACACGCGGCAGGTTTCCCTGCACCTTTGAAAAATCCTCAGAATTACCGGGACGCGGTCTGACTTAATTCGCCAAACGAAATGGTTGATCACGAAATGAGCGACGCAGATGGAAACCTGGATTCGCTGCTTCAACGAGCAATCAGTGGTGACGAACAATCGCTGGGGCGATTACTGGATGAATTTCGCCCCTGGCTAAGATTGCTGGCGCGGCGTTTCCTGGACCAGCGTCTTGGCGGCCGTATTGATGATTCGGATGTCGTCCAGCAGACATACCTTTCGGCAGTTCGCCGTTTTGGGGAATTCAGAGGAAGCAGCACTGAGGAACTGGCTGCATGGTTACGAGCGATACACGAACGAAATCTGATCGACGAGACCAGAAAGCACCTTGGAGCTGGCAAACGTGCGATCGGTCGAGAAGAGACTCCAAACAAAATCTCACAACTGGTTACGGAAACCAGTCCCAGCCAAAGATTGATGCAAGGAGAAAGTGCAGTTCAGTTGGCAAAGGCAATAACGGCGATTCCGGAAGATCAAGCAACTGCCGTCAGGCTTCGACATCTGGAAGGCTGGGATCTGGACCAGATCGCAGAACAGATGCAGCGAACGGATCGGTCCGTGGCAAATCTGTTGCATCGCGGATTGGCTAATCTCAGAGACAAACTGACTCTTGAAGTACGGAAAGAATAGTGATGCACGATCCTGCCAGAGGTGACCAGTTGACGACGGAGGGAGAGTTTGACGAACTGATTGCCGAGTATCACAGAAAAACAGATCGTGGAGAGCCTGTCGATCCAGCCGCGTTTATCGCGGCGAACCCCGACTTTCGTGATCAACTTAAACAGTATTTTGCGGACCTTGAGGTTGTCGAAAAGATGGCCGGTCCAACCGCGGCCATGGACACGAGCGTTACTGACGCGACGGTGATTAACGGGCTGGTGGCTTCTGCCGAGGCTGCCCAGCAGCCTGAAAGCCCTGAGCCGGCAATCGATGACAGCGGCATTCAGGCGGGGGCGTATGCCGGGGCACCTGTGACGACGACGTCGACAGGCGAGGTTCCAGAACAGTTTGGTCGGTATCGCATCCTGAAAGAACTTGGCCGCGGCGCGATGGGGGCTGTTTATCTCGCCGAAGATGAACAACTTCAGCGCAAGGTCGCTCTGAAAGTTCCGAAGTTTCCCGACGGGATGAGCAGCGAACTGCTTGAGCGCTTCTACCGTGAAGCCCGAGCTGCCGGAAACCTGCGGCATCCGGGGATCTGCCCGGTTTACGACGTCGGTGAAATCGACGGTCAGCACTTCATCACGATGGCGTACATCGAAGGGCGACCACTTAAGAGTCTGACGGAAAGTGGCAGGCCGCAGGACATCACAGTCGTTGCCGGCATCATCCAGAAGATCGCCGAGGCGATGGCGGTTGCTCACAAACAGGGGGTGATTCACCGCGATCTGAAACCGGCCAATGTGATGCTCGACACGGAAGGGCAGCCAGTTGTCATGGACTTCGGGCTGGCTCGCCGTTCGGTCGACAACGAAGAAAAACTGACGCAGACGGGGATGGTGCTGGGATCGCCTGCGTACATGTCTCCTGAACAGGTCGACAGCGACAATGATAAGGTCGGACCTCCGGCAGATATTTATACACTGGGTGTCATCTTTTACGAACTGCTGACGGGTGGGTTGCCGTTTCAAGGTGGTCTGATGTCGATACTGCGACAGATTTCGATGGACCAGCCACGTCCCATCGTTGAACTGCGTGGCGACGTCGATCCGGTGATCCAGGAACTCTGCCTGAAGATGCTGGCCAAACAGGTGGATGATCGTCCCGCATCCATGCAGGACGTCGCTCGACAATTGTCCGACTGGGTGGAAGGCCAACGCGTTGCACGCGGAGAAGCAGCGACACTGGCGTTGCCCAGTGATCGCGTACCCCCACCGATGGCGGAAAAAGTTGGAAAGTCGGACAAACAGCCAGAGACGACGAGCGACAGCAAGGCCAGGTCAGGCATTTCAGATTCCGTGAACTCTGGCAGGAATCGCAAGCTACTGCTCGCGGGCGGGCTGGGTGGGGCTGTTCTGTTGCTTGCTGGTCTGACGTTTTTCTTTCGACTCGGCAAATACGACGTTCAGATCACACTGGAAGACCCGAGCATCACGCTCAGCGTCGACGATGGAGCACTCGTTATCAGTGGTACAGATAACGACACGATTCGCCTGACCGATGGACCTCACAAACTGACAGCCCAAATCGGCGATTTCACGGCGGAACTGGATGAGTTCAACGTGAAAAAGGATGGAAACAACGTGGTGTATGTGGCGCTGATAGAAGACAAACTTGTCATCAATCCGCCTGGCAAGGCGGCTGTTCCGAACATTCCGCCGACAAACACTCAACCGATGCGTACGCCGCTGCCAGACAATGCCTGGATCGAGGTGTTGTCGCAGGTTGACCCCGAAGCGGATTGCCGGTCGGGCACGGTGACACAGACCGAACGTGGGTATCGGCTCACGACTCCACCGAAGGACGAGGAGATAGCCACGCTCGCGATCCCCGTGGAACTCTCCGGCCACTACCGTGTGCAATTGCACGTGACACCCGGTACGTCAGATGACATCTATGCCATCCTTCCCGTGAAGAACCGACTCGTGAGTGTAAATATCAACAATGGCAAGGCTCGTCTGTGTCGCATCGACGACAAGTTCATCGGGGCAGAGTCGCCACTGCCGGAGGGAATGTACGGCTTTCGGGGCGAGATCGAAGTCCGCCCGTTCGACGATCAGGTCCAGGTCATCGTCCGTGCCGATGGCAATACAATCCTCGACTGGAGCGGTCGACAGGATCAGCTCCGGCAAATCCCTATGGGGGGAATGGTGCCGGGGCGCGACAAAACCGCGCTCTGCGTCTGGGGCCAGGAGCCCGGTTACACTGGCGACGTTCACGACTTCCGAATCGCTGCCGTCGACGGCGTGGCGAAACTGTTGCGGCCGCGCGTTGGAACGAAGTCGGTGCGGGCGAATGAAATCACAGTGCCATCGCTTGACGAGAACATTGCCCTCGAATTCGGGAATGGGAGCGATCGAGTTGATCTGCCGACACTCTCCAACGAAGCGGGGCCTTACACGATCGAGGCGTGGCTCGCGCTCTCGGCACAACAATCCACCAGATCTGGCACAATCCTGGAGTTTCGCGGTCCCACCCAGCGGGGCCGATTGGGGCTCGGGAACGACGCGATATTCAATCATGCCGGGGTGCTGGGCGGTCGCTATTGCATGGTCACGTCTCCTGAATCCGAGCGTGTGGGAATTGACTGTCACGTGGCGGCAACGTGGGACGGAAACGAGGGGCAACTGTATGTGAACGGGCGACTGGCCAAAGCCCAATGGAAGAGGTTTCAATCGATCTCGTTGGGTTCCTCGAGTTGCTGGTTTGGCGCCGATCCGGCTGGAAAGCCGAATTCGTTCTTCGGGAGGTTGTATGAGGCACGCATCTCT
>Ga0209578_10002657_pt1 | contig 14473 bp, 14 predicted proteins | sample tdAd472_FD_187127 | JGI IMG/M metagenome (GOLD analysis project Ga0209578, IMG submission 187127) | Marine sediment microbial communities from the Atlantic coast under amendment with organic carbon and nitrate - tdAd47.2 (SPAdes)... | ecosystem: Environmental > Aquatic > Marine > Coastal >...
TGGAATGGGTTTTGACTCCCGGCCCATGTAGTAGCGTTCCACGGCGGGATTCCAGATCATGTCCTGGGCTCGCAGTGCTTTAAAGGCACCGCCCATACTGGCTGCTTCAAGGTAGCCGTCGGTCCACATCATGCTGTCAAGGAATGCCAGCTGGCTGGCGCCGAGGAAGCGTGTAATCTCTCCGGCTTCGGTGAAATCCACCTGTGCTGCCAACAGGGTGACGCTGTTCAGGCTGTCGTCGTCTTCTCTGGCCAAGTAAGCCGCGCCAATGGAAAGCAGGGTACCGCCGATGCAATAGCCCATGGTGTTGATTTTAGTGTCGGGAACCACGGCTTTGACGGCATCTAGAGCTGCGAGAAAACCGTGTTTAAGGTAATCATCCAGGTCCAGCTCGCGGTCGTCCTTGTCAGGGTTTTTCCAGGAGATCATAAATACAGTTTTGCCCTGGCCAACCAGATAATTCACCATGGAATTTTCCGGCAGCAGGTCGAGAATGTAGTATTTCATGATCCAGGCGGGGACGATCAGCAGTGGCTCTTTTGCGACAGTTTCTGTTGCCGGGCTGTACTGGATGACCTCAATAAGGTGGTTTTGATAAATCACCTGGCCCGGGGTGACCCCGAGGTTCTCACCCACCTTGTAGTCGCCCATATCCGGGCGATCATCTTTGAGCAGTTTTTTCTGGATATCCCGCTGCATGTTGCCAATGCCTTCCAGCAGGTTCTTGCCTTTGTTGTCCCAGGTGACCTTGAGCACCTCGGGATTGGTGGGCAAGAAGTTGGAAGGAGAGGCGATATCAAGCAACTGCTCGTTCATGAAATTGACCAACTCGACGTTGAGTCGATCCATGCCGGGCACCTCGGTATCGGCTTCCCGCAACCATTCCAGTACCAGGCTGTGACTCCTGGCCATCATGTTGAAGGGTAATTTCTTCCACAGCTCATGTTTGAACAGGGAGGAAGAGCGGGGCAGGGGTTCCTCGGAACGTTCCGCCAGCTGGCGGGCAGTTGATGTGGTCAGATACAGCACCTTTTCCGCGAAGCTCTGTAAAAGCTGTACCCGGCGCGCCGGGGAAATGGACAGGTGTGCCAGCCAGTCTGTATAGGCGAGGATCATCTGTATGGGCGATAGTCCCTTGGCGCTTTTGCCGATGATGGCGCGGAGGCGGGTATCAACTTTGTTAACGGTGTCATCGTTCAGGCGGGGTATTTCGGCGATCAGGTTGTCGAGCTCATCGATCACCTTGGAGATGGTTCTGTCCGGTTTTTCGGCCACGTATTGATCCTCAGTTTGTGTGGACTTTACCACTGGCCACGTGTCATTTTCGTGGCAATGTCATCAAGATTGCCACTGTGACGTGGTAGAAATCAATGACTGAATTTGTAGCGGTAGCTAAGTGCTTCACTGAGGTGAGTGACCTCAATGGTTTCGCTGGATTCCAGGTCGGCAATAGTTCTGGCCACTTTCAGGACGCGATGGATGGCCCGTGCGGAAAGATCCATTCGCTCGCTGGCCCGTTGGAGCAACTGTTTTTGATCAGCTTGCAATGGACAGTACTGCTGGAGCTGCTGACTGCTCAGTTGGCTGTTAAGCACATTGTTTCGTTGCCTCTGTTTGTCTCTGGCCAGTGTGACCCGTTGCCTCACCACGTCACTGCGTTCACTTTCCGGGTTGCCCTGCATGAGCTCCTTGCTAGGCAGGGCCGGCACATCTACCTGAAGGTCTATGCGGTCCAGTAATGGTCCGGAAATTTTTTCCCGGTAACGGCGCACCTGGTCTGGGGTGCAACGACAGCGTTCGCTTCCCTGATAACCACAGGGGCAGGGATTCATGGCGGCAACCAGTTGAAATCGGGCCGGGTAGCGGGTTTGCGCCTGTACTCTGGAGATCATGATTTCCCCCGACTCCAGGGGCTCACGCAGTACTTCCAGCACTTTGCGGGGAAATTCCGGAAGTTCGTCCAGGAACAGAACGCCGTGATGGGCCAGAGAAATTTCCCCTGGTCTGGGCACACTGCCACCTCCAACCAACGCGGTAGCCGAGGCCGTGTGGTGGGGTGAGCGAAAGGGTGGTTGTGACAGAGCATTGCGAAGTCCCAGGCCGGCCACAGAGTGGATGGCTGCAACTTCCAGCAGCTCGTCTGCCGAGAGCGGTGGCAGGATACCGGGTAGGCGTGAAGCCAGCATGGTTTTACCGGTGCCCGGTGGTCCCTTAAACAGCAGGTTGTGTCCACCGGCTGCGGCAATTTCCAGAGCGCGTTTGGCCTGATGCTGGCCGACAATATCGCTGATATCCCCTGCAGGAACGTCGATTGATCCCGGGATGCTCGTCGTACTGGGTACTAGAGGTTGCTTGCCGTTGAGATGCGCACAAACCTCCAGTAAATGTTGAGCGCCGTAGACAACCGTATTCTTGCTGAGTGCTGCCTCGCTGGCATTGCCTATGGGTGCGATCAGGCTTTTTCCGGCTCTGGCGCAGGCAAGGGCGGTGGGCAGCACTCCGTCAATAGAGCGCAATTCGCCGGAAAGCGCCAGTTCGCCAATGACCTCAGTGTCAGCGAGTTGCTCTGCTGGCAATTGTTCTGAGGCTGCGAGAATGCCTAAAGCTATGGCGAGATCAAAGCGCCCCCCTTCCTTTGGGAGGTCGGCAGGTGCCAGATTGATCGTGATGCGTCGGGCTGGAAATTCAAAGTGGGAGTTCAATAGGGCGCTGCGGACACGGTCCTTGCTTTCCTTCACTGCGGTCTCGGGCATACCGACAATGGTCAGCCCGGGTAAACCGTTGGACAGGTGGACCTCAATGGTAACTGATGGTGCATCAACGCCGATTTTTGCCCGGCTGTGAACAATGGCCAGTGCCATGACTACCCTCCTTGGTAGTGCTCTCTAGCGGTGCGTCATAGCCTGCGATTTTCTCCTTCGCCGGACGATGACGGGTTAGTTTTGCTGATTTTCCAGGCGCGCTTCCAGCTCAGCCAGCAGTTTTTCCATCTGTTCAATTTTTTCGCGACTACGCGCGAGCACAGCGCGCTGGGCATCAAACTCGTCCCTGGTCACCAGGTCCAGTTTGTCAAATGTGGCCTGTGCCGCCGCCTTGATTTTCTGCTGAGCTTCCTTACCCAGTACGTCTGCGCCCGGGGATATCACGGCATTTAACTGCTGCAGGAACTGATGGAGTAACTGGTCTGGCTTCACAACGTTTATTCCATGGTGATAAGTGCTGCCTATTTTAGTGGCTTTGTCGAGGCTGTACAGGATGGGATACGGAAAAGCTTGCGAAAACAGATATCGCGTTATTTTGGTGCTCATCAGTGCCCGATTACAAAATTAATGCACCGCATGTGTGCAGAAAAAGTTTTTTCTGCTGATTTTAGTGTCTTTTCGGGCGGTAGATTGTTGGCACGCCAAATGCATTAACCCTTGGCGTGCGACCTTAAATCCTATCGCACCACTGAATTTATTTAATTATTTGCTGTTGTTTATATTTTTGGAGAAGCATATGAACACTTTTAAAAAATCACTGATTGCAACCTCTATTGCGCTGACCATGCCTTTGGCTGCCAATGTTGCACAGGCTTTTGAAACTTCCGCTAACGTTACTTTGGCTACTGACTATAAGTTCCGCGGTATCTCTCAAACTGATACCAGCCCTGCTGTTCAGGGTGGATTCGACATCGCATTTGATACAGGTATCTATGCTGGTATCTGGGGTTCAAACGTAGACTTTGCTAAAAGTATGGAGCTCGACTACTACGTTGGCTTCGCTGCGGACCTGAACGACACAGTTAGTTACGACGTTGGTTTCGTTTACTACGACTACCCCGGTACTCCAGATACTGACAGAACCTGGATGGGTGGTAGTGAAAGTGTTGAAGATGATTACGCTGAAATCTATGCCAGTGTGTCAGCATTTGATGCGACACTCGGTTTTGCCTATTCAGATGATTACTACCTGGAAACAGGTGAGTTCTACTACGTTTACTTGGACTACGGTTTTGAGCTGCCAGCAGGTTTCTCTGTTGGTCTGCATTACGGCTACAACGATTTCGAATACGCCGATGATGATTCTGATGCCAAGGATGCAGCAAGCGCGTTCCTGACCAATGGCGAAGACAGCTATTCCGATTACTCCATCACCCTGGGTAAATCATGGCAGGGTCTTGATTTTGCTTTGAGCTGGATCGATACCGACCTGGATGACGACGAGTGCTTTAACACTTCCTGGTGTGACAGCTCTGTTGTGTTCTCTGTCAGCAAAAGCATGTAATTGACCGTCGGCACCCTGTCAGCAGACAGGGTGCCGTTTTTTCCTAAGGAGCAATGCGATGAAAATGATTACAGCAGTAGTCAAGCCCTTCAAGCTCGATGATGTGCGTGAAGCACTGGCTGCCATCGGCGTGCAGGGCGTGACCGTCACAGAAGTCAAAGGCTTTGGTCGTCAGAAAGGGCACACAGAACTCTATCGCGGTGCCGAATATGTTGTGGACTTTCTGCCCAAGGTAAAACTGGAACTGGCCCTTGCGGATGAAATGGTCGATAGCGCCATCGAGGCGATTACCACGGCTGCCCAGACCGGCAAGATTGGCGATGGCAAAATATTCATTTCGGATTTGCAAGACGTAATTCGAATCCGTACCGGTGAAACCGGTGCCGAAGCGGTTTAACGAGACGGGAGACTACAACAATGAGTCCTGAGATAATTGAAGTCAAATACGCGCTGGATACGTTTTACTTTCTGATATCCGGTGTACTAGTGATGTGGATGGCAGCAGGTTTTGCCATGCTGGAAGCGGGCCTGGTTCGCGCCAAAAACACCACTGAAATTCTAACCAAGAATGTCGCGCTGTTTGCGATCGCCTGTACCATGTACCTGCTGATGGGTTACACCATCATGTACGGAGGCAGTGAAGGTGGCATTCTGCCTGATGCCTGGTTTGGTAACGCTATTGCTAATGCTACAGCAGAAGAAGTGCTTGCCAGCAACGGTGATACCTATTACTCCGGTGCTTCAGATTTCTTCTTCCAGGTAGTATTTGTGGCAACGGCCATGTCTATCGTATCTGGTGCAGTTGCTGAGCGGATGAAGCTGTGGGCATTCCTGGCCTTTGCCGTTGTGATGACTGGCTTCATCTACCCAATGCAGGGTATGTGGAAATGGGGCGGTGGCTTCCTTGACGCTGCGGGCTTCCAGGATTTCGCCGGTTCCGGTGTAGTTCATATGTGTGGTGCGGCCGCAGCACTTGCTGGCGTACTGCTGCTTGGACCTCGTAAGGGTAAATACACTGCTGACGGTCGTATCAATGCGATTCCTGGTGCCAATATGCCTCTGGCTGCTATCGGTATGTTCATTCTGTGGATGGGCTGGTTCGGTTTCAACGGCGGTTCGGAGCTGAAAGTTTCTGATATCGGTGAAGCTAACGCGGTTGCTGACGTATTCGTCAACACCAACGCTGCGGCGTGTGGCGGCTTGATTGCTGCTCTGATTGTGGCTCACCTGGTGTTTGGCAAGGCGGATTTGACCATGGCTGTGAACGGCGCATTGGCCGGTCTGGTTGCGATCACTGCTGAACCTCTGAACTGGGGTGGTATCGGTGCAACAGTTATCGGTGCTGTTGGCGGTGTGATAGTTGTCTTCGCTGTTATCACCATGGACAAGATGAAAATCGATGATCCGGTTGGTGCTATCTCCGTACACGGTGTTGTCGGTATCTGGGGTCTCCTTGCGGTTTGCTTGTCAGGCAATGAAGACGCCACGCTGATTGGTCAGTTGACCGGTATCGGTGTGATCTTTGTCTGGACCTTTGTGACCAGCCTGATTGTCTGGGCGATCATCAAAGCCACCATGGGTATCCGTGTTGATGAGCAGGAAGAGTACGAAGGTGTGGATATGTCTGAATGTGGCATTGAAGCCTATCCTGAGTTCGCTGGAAGCGGTAAGTAAGTCTGTTCTCGGTTGCAGGGGGTTGGCCGCATGGTCAATCCCCTGTTTTTTTGCCTGTAAGAGACCTCCACAACCTGTTAGTGACGTTCCCAAAAGGTGCAATTTTCAAAAGGAAGGTGTATCTTTTTCCGCTATCCCAATAACAACGAAAAGAGAGCAAGGTAAACTCCTATGAAGCTTATTACCGCCATTGTTAAACCCTTTAAACTGGATGATGTCCGTGAGGCGCTGGCCGAGGTGGGTATCCAGGGTATTACAGTTACCGAAGTAAAAGGTTTTGGCCGCCAGAAAGGCCATACAGAACTGTATCGCGGCGCAGAATATGTTGTGGATTTTCTACCCAAGGTTAAGTTGGAAATTGCTGTAGAAGATGGCCATGCAGAAACTGTGGTGGACGCGATCACCAAATCTGCCCAGACCGGCAAGATCGGTGATGGCAAAATCTTTATTTCAGAGCTTGGGCAGGTAATCCGTATCCGTACCGGTGAAACCGGCAGTGACGCGGTTTAAGTAGTTGCCGGAGCTTAACGTTCACTCAATGCATAGCATTCTTCAAGGAACGCCCGGCACTTCTCTACAGAATCCAGATCAGATTCTTCAATAATCAATAGTCCGGGGCAGGCCTTTTTCAGGTCGCTGACCAGAAGGCCATCACCGTCCCGGCTTATTGATCCAGTCTCATCGTGAACGGGCGTTGACCCTGAACCGCAACTGGGTGAGCGGGACTTGACGATATAAGCACACAATTCCTGTGCCTGTTTTAAGGCAAACCCTTTTGTCCCCTCTTTAAGCGCTGATGTGACATCCAGTTCAGGTGTTTCCACGCCAATTGCGGAGATCGCCCCCTCCGATGTTTCCACCAGCCTGATGGGCGGTCTTGGTATTCCTAGCCCGGCATCAGCTTCAGGGCAGAAAACCTGTAGGTCAAGCCATGGTCCAAGTTCTCGCATAATCAGATCGTGATATTTGTGTCCGGCATCGTAGCGCACCGCATGGCCTGCCAGGCAGGCACTGATACCCACTTTGGGTTGGTACTCACGGTGTGGGGTCATATGTATGGCAGAGAGATCGGTCATGGTAATACTTTATTGTTATGGGTTAATGATCAGGTCAAAGACCACCTGGATATTGTCGCTGTAGGTCAGCTCATCCGGCAGATAAGTACCGGGTCTGGATGATGCGGCGCGCAACATCTGTGCCGACTCCATACCATCCTGCATTTTTGACGCATACATGGGCGTATTGCGGTGGTAATCAATGCGCACGATAGGCCCCAGTTCTGCGCCGTAGGCTTTTGCCAGGGCGGCGGCTTTCAGTTTTGAATCCTCAATCGCCTGCTGGTGAGCCTTCATGCGGTATTCCTCCGCAAGGCTGCTCTCATAGCGAATGTTGTCGATGCCTTCCAGCTTTTGCGCCAAAGCCTGATCCATCACGTGGGTCAGTTGGTCAAGCTTGTGCAGGGTGACAGACAGGGTTCTGATGGCTTCATAGCCACTGAAATGACGGCTACCGTTGCTGTGTTCGTAGCGGGGATAGACGCGCAATGTTGAGGCAATGACATCCTTGCGATCAATGGACATGGATTGCAGTTGGTCGAGAAAATTGTTGAAGCGATCATCCACTTCCTGCTTGGCATCCTGTCCGGATTTGCGGGTTGCACGAATGCTCAGATCGATAATGGCCGTATCGGCACTGGCCTTGATTTCGCCGTATCCATTAGTAGAGATAAGGCGGCGGTTATCATCATCGGCAAGACAGGATATTGAAAAAAGAGCCAGGGTAATAATCAGTAATTGGCGCACGAGGTACTCCGTGTAGGGGTGCAAAGCAACTATGGTTAGAGTCCCCAGCGTGGAAAAAGTTTTGTAAAAATTACTTAAATTGCCATGTAAACAATGAAGGCAAAAGAGAACCGTTTACTCCGGATCGCTTTTGCGTTTAGCGCGGGGATGGGCCTGGTCGTAAATTTTCGAGAGGTGCTGGAAATCCAGATGGGTATAGATCTGAGTGGTTGACAAATTGGCATGTCCCAGTAGTTCCTGGATGGCGCGGAGGTCTCCGCTGGACTCGAGCAGATGGCTGGCAAATGAGTGGCGCAGCATGTGAGGGTGAACCTTGCCCTGCATACCCTGCTGTAAACTGATCAGGCGCAGGCGCTCCTGCACTGTGCGCGGTGCAATACGTTTGCCGCGGGCTGAGATGAAAACTGCTTCCTGATCTGCATCTGACTGGTTTTCCTGGCGGCGTTTCAGCCATTGCCGCAATGCCTTGATGGCATGGCTGCCGATAGGCACCTGTCTGGTTTTGCTTCCTTTACCGGTGACCCTGACTACCTGGTCAGCGAAGTCGATATCCACCAGGTTCAGAGAAATCAGCTCGGAAAGACGCAATCCAGAGGAGTAGAACAGCTCGATGATGGCGTGATCCCGGCAGTCTATCCAGCTATCACCTGGTGTGCTGACAAATTGCGTGGCTTGATCAACATCCAGTGTTCGAGGCAGTTTTTTTGGCGATTTGGGTGCGTTAAGGCCGGCACAGGGGTTGATTTTGACCCATTGCTGTTTCAGTGCGTAGTTAAAAAAAGTTCGCAATGATGACAACCATCTCTGCAGACTGCGCCCACCGAGACCCTGGCGGTGGAGTTCGGAGAGGCAGAGGCGGATATGCTGGCTATTCAGTCGGGACAGATCGGACTGTTGCTGTCGCTGACACCAGTCAGCAAGTTTTTGCAGATCGCGGCCATAGCTCTGCACGGTATAGGGCGACAGTCGGCGCTCGCTACGCAGGTGTTCTTCAAACCGGGCCAGCTGCTCAGGAAGTGTGCTGCCCATAGAGTCGCACTCAGTCCTCAGCGATCCAGCCGGGGAATGACCCGGCTCAGGACCTCGGCAATATAACTGAGAAACAGTGTGCCCATGCTGCTGCGATAGTAGTTGGGATCACTGTGAGCAATAGCGAGGAAGCCAAAAGGGCTGCCCTGTATGAGCGGCACTGCTGCAACGGATCCCACATCGCCGGCCGCATCGCCAAACAGGAAAGACAGTTCATCAGTACCCAGAACCCCGCAGATGGTGCGGCTGTTGCGCAGCAGCGTACCAATCTGGGATTTGGCATCTTCGTGGCTGACAATCCGCGTGTGGGGGGATGGCAGCCCCTGGGCCTGATCTGCAAACAGCAGAACACTGTGGAATTCGACCTGGAAATCACTGGCCAGACTCGTAGAAACCGCCTCGAGCACGGCTTGCCGGTCGCCGGCTTCCAGCAGGGTGAGAATCAGGCGCTTTGTCTTTTCAAACAGCTTGTCATTGACCTTGGCGGAGTCGAGCATGCCGTTCAGACGTTGCCGCATTTCCAGATTGCGTTCACGCAGTACTGCAATCTGACGTTCCACCAGGGAAACCGCCGCTCCACTTTCGTGGGGAAGACTGATCATTTCCAGTAGTTCGGGATGGTCTTCAAAAAAGTCGGGGTGCTGCTGCAGATAGGCTTTGACCTGTTCGGTATCCAGATCGGCCATTGCCGGCGCTTGTTGTTCTGTTGTCATATTCTTATCCGCCCGTGAAACACCGTGGTGGCGCTTCCTGTCATGATGACCGGCTCTCCTTCGCCGGACCAGCTCACTTCCAGGCTCCCTCCCGGCAGGTTTACGGTTACCGTTGAGTCTATCAGGTCTTGCAACTGACCGGCTACCGCCGCTGCGCAGGCACCGGTGCCGCAGGCCAGGGTTTCCCCAGCGCCGCGTTCGTAGACACGCAGGTTGATTTCATGGCGATTGAGTACTTCCATGAAACCGACATTGACCCGGTTGGGGAATAGGGCGTGACCTTCGAGCGCCGGACCCAGTGTGTCTACCGGTGCTGTCGCTGTACTTTCCACGTTGAGCACCACGTGGGGGTTGCCCATGGAAACGGCACCGACCAGCAATTGTTGTCCAAGCACTTCAATGGGGTAGCGGATTTGCCTGTGATCGGCCAGAAACGGTATTTTCTCTGGCTCCAGAATCGGCACTCCCATATTCACTTCAATCAGATTGTTGCGGCGAACATGCAGGGTGATGATACCTGAAGCCGTTTCCACCCGAATATCGCTTTTACCGGTGAGGTGGCGATCGCGAACAAACTTGGCAAAACAACGGGCACCGTTGCCGCACTGTTCCACCTCGCTGCCGTCCTGATTGAAAATACGGTAGCGGAAATCTACGTCATGGGTTGTGGGTGGCTCCACCAGCAGGATCTGATCACAGCCAATGCCAAGGCGCCGATCACCCAGCTTGCGTGCCAGCTCAGGGGTCATGGTGACACCCTGGGAAACGCCATCGATCACAACGAAGTCGTTACCCAGTCCATGCATTTTAGTAAAACGTAATAGCATGCCGTTTTGATTGTGTCGCCGAGTGTTCATTTTGCCTGCCTGACAGTCCTTGTCGTTTATACAGGAAGAATGGTTTCGCCGCGAATCAAATCCGCAAGACTCTCCCGTTGGCGTACTTCATAAGCCTGATCGCCATCCACCATGATTTCCGCGGCACGACCCCGGCTGTTGTAATTCGAACTCATGGTAAACCCGTAGGCACCCGAAGAGCCGACACAGAGCAGGTCGTTGGGTTCAATGGCGAGCGCCCGATCCTTGCCGAGGAAATCCCCGGTTTCGCACACCGGGCCGACGATGTCCCAGTGTCGTGAGCTCCCTTCTTCCCTCGGGATCACGGGATCAATGCTCAACCAGGCCTGATAAAGAGCTGGTCGTATCATGTCGTTCATGGCGGCATCGACGATGGCAAAATTCTTTTCATCCCCTGGTTTTAAATACTGCACCCGGGTGAGGAGCACGCCGGCATTGGCGGCAATGGAACGGCCCGGTTCCAGCACCAGTGTCAGGTTGCGATCGCCCAGCTCCCGACGCAAGGCAGCAATATATTCTGCAGGGTGAGGGGGTTGCTCGTTCTGGTAACGAACGCCTAGCCCACCACCCAGATCCAGATGTTGCAATGCAATACCTCTGGCTGAGAGCTCATCAACCAATGCCAGCACCCGTTGCAATGCATCAATAAAGGGTGAGGTATCCGTCAACTGCGAACCGATATGGCAGTCGACTCCGACGATATTGATGTTGGGCAGCTCGCTAGCCCGTGAGTAGACATCGGGTGCTCGATGAATATCGATACCAAATTTATTTTCTTTCAACCCGGTGGATATATAGGGGTGGGTTTTGGCATCCACATCAGGATTCACTCTAAGTGAGATATTGGCAACGGTGCCACATTCACCAGCCACTTCATTCAGCACTTCAAGTTCTGCCTCGGATTCGACATTAAAGCAGTGAATACCAGCTTCCAGAGCGCGCGCCATTTCATGGGGTAATTTCCCGACACCGGAAAAAATGACTTTACTGGCATCACCACCAGCAGTCAGTACCCGCTCCAGTTCTCCAACGGAGACGATGTCAAAACCGGCGCCAAGCCTGGCCAGAACATTCAGTACCCCAATATTGGAATTGGCTTTGACGGCATAACAGACAAGATGCGGGTAATCGTTCAGGGCTTCGCTGTAGGCCCTGAAGTGTTCCGTGAGCGCGGCACGGCTGTAGACATAGGTTGGCGTGCCATAGCGTTCGGCAATAGCAGTCAACGATACCTTTTCGGCAAACAGCTCGCCGTCACGGTAGGAGAAATGAGTCATGTTAGATGTCTTGTTGGCAATCAGGATGGTTCGGTATCTGTAGGTGTTTCCACCTCAGCGGGAATTTCCTCAACCGGTTCGGGCGGCAGATACAGAGGCCCCTTGTTACCGCATCCAGTCAGGCCAATGAGAGACAGCGCTACCAACAGCACCAATGCAAAAAATTGTTGCATGGAAAAACCCGTAATTTGAATGATGACAAGCCCGCGAGTATACCGGCTGTAGTTGGTTGCACTCAATCGCGTATACTCTGGGAATCACTTTTCTATGCTATCTCGGAGTTGTTTTCATCGTGAATGAAACAGAGTTCAGCGACCTGGCCGATGATCTGATGCTGTTGATCGAAGAGTCGCTCGATAATTGTGGTGTCGATATTGATTATGAAACCTCTGCCGGAGTTATGACGTTGACCATCGAGGCCGACGATTCAAAGGTTATTATTTCCCGTCAGCCGGCCATGTCGCAGATCTGGGTGGCGGCAAAGTCCGGCGGTTATCATTTCAACTTCGATGGTGTTTCATGGCAGTGCTCCACAACCGGCGAGACCCTGCCAGAATTGCTAAGTCGTGTCTGCAGTGAGCAGGCTGGCGAGGCGGTGGAACTGAACTTCTAGGACAGATCCACGGCATCAGCTTTGGCCGGGAAAGCAGGGTTCAGGCCGGCACCTGCATGCCCCGCCAGGTCACAATTTTGCCTTCCTCGTTAAGGCCAATCTCGATGTAGCAGCCGGTAGATCAGTGGTTACAGGTGGTGTATTTCCACTCCTTCACTTTTTTGTCGGAATGACAATGGGCTTCCGGTACTTGCGTCCAACTGGCGTGGCACTTTCTCGGTTCAGTTGTTGTTATACCGGGATCATCCCCTAAGGATTACCTGCCCATCGATCAATTCAACAGGAAAAACCGGCACAGGCGTGTCTTCGTTTTCCAGGCACTCGCCGGTGGTGAGGTCAAAATGTTGTTTGTAGAGTGGCGAGGCGACCACGATTCGCCCCTGGACATCGCCGACAATTCCCCGTGACAGCACGTTTGCCTTGCCGATGGGGTCCCAATTGCCGATGGCGTAGACCTGTGGCTCTTCTTCCGGCAGGTAAAACACGGCGATCTGCTGGCCGTTGACCAGGGCGCAGATACCGGAGTTGGGGATCAGGTCCTCGCGCTGGCATATCACCAGCGCGTTTTCGGAGAGTCTGTTTTCTGCAGTGTTCATCAGCAATTCCTCCTACGCTGACTTGGCGATGATGTTCTGGAGTTCGTCTTCGTTGGCGGGGCGGATCTGGCCGCGCTCCTCAACAAACACGACGGTTTCGTCTTTCGCGTCCGGGACGTTGACGAACTGGCGGAAGCGCTTCAGCTTCTCCGGGTCCTCGATGGTGGTTTTCCACTCGCACTGGTAAGTGCCGACGATGCTGTTCATCTGTTCTTCTAACTCGGCACAGATGCCCAGCTTGTCTTCGATAACAACTTCCTTCAGGTAGTCGAGACCGCCCTCCAGGTTATCCAGCCACACCGAGGTGCGCTGCAGCCGGTCGGCGGTGCGTACGTAAAACATCAGGAAGCGGTCGATGTATTTGATCAGGGTTTCGTCATCCAGATCAGTGGCGAACAGGTCGGCGTGGCGGGGCTTCATGCCGCCGTTGCCGCACAGGTAAAGATTCCAGCCATGCTCGGTGGCGATCACGCCAAAATCCTTGGACTGTGCTTCCGCACATTCCCGGGTACAGCCGGAAACCGCGGATTTCAGCTTGTGGGGAGAGCGCAGCCCTTTGTAACGATCCTCAACGTAGATCGCCATGCCGACACTGTCCTGTACGCCGTAGCGGCACCAGGTGCTGCCGACACAGGATTTCACAGTGCGCAGCGCCTTGCCGTAAGCGTGGCCGGTCTCAAAGCCGGCGTCGATCAGTTCTTTCCAGATTTCCGGCAGCTCTTCGACACGGGCGCCGAACAGGTCGATGCGCTGACCGCCGGTGATCTTGGTGTAGAGGTTGTACTTCTTGGCGACCTCGCCGAGCACAATCAGCTTGTCCGGGGTGATTTCGCCGCCGGGTACCCGGGGTACCACAGAGTAAGTGCCGTTTTTCTGCATATTGGCCAGAAAGGTATCGTTGGTGTCCTGCAGACCCACATGCTTCTCTTCGAGAATGTAGTCATTCCACAGGGAGGCGAGAATAGACCCTACTGCCGGTTTGCAGATTTCACAGCCACGGCCACTGCCGTGGTTCTTGATCAGATCCTTAAAGGACTTGATGGACTCCACCTTGATGATGTGGAACAACTCCTGACGGGTGAAGTTGAAGTGCTCGCAGATGGATTTGTTCACTTCCATGCCGCGGGCGGCCATCTCGTCGTCCACCACATTCTTCAGCAGCGCGGCGCAACCGCCACAGCCAGTGCTGGCGGCGGTTGTCGACTTCACGTCCCCCAGAGAACAGCAGCCTCCCTCAATGGCGTTGATGATGTCGCCTTTGCTGACGTTGTGGCAGGAACAGATGGTGGCCGTGGCGGGCAGGGCGGCCGCACCCAGCAGTGGTGCACCGCCTTCGCTGGCCGGCAGGATCATGGTTTCCGGGTTCTCCGGCAGTTCGATGCTGTTCAGGTAATATTGCAGCAGGGTGTCGTAGTCGGAGCAGTCGCCCACCAGTACGGCGCCGAGCACGGTCTTGCCGTCTGCGCTGACGATCATGCGCTTGTACACCTCGGCGCGTTCGTCGCTGAAGGTATAGGCGATGGAGCCCGGGGTCTTGCCGTGGGAATCGCCGATGGAGCCTACATCCACACCGAGCAGCTTTAGCTTGGTGCTCATGTCAGCCCCTTTGAAGGTATTGTGTTCACCGGTGAGCTGACTCACGGCTA
>Ga0209578_10002662_pt1 | contig 14444 bp, 11 predicted proteins | sample tdAd472_FD_187127 | JGI IMG/M metagenome (GOLD analysis project Ga0209578, IMG submission 187127) | Marine sediment microbial communities from the Atlantic coast under amendment with organic carbon and nitrate - tdAd47.2 (SPAdes)... | ecosystem: Environmental > Aquatic > Marine > Coastal >...
AGTTTAATATGTTCGGCGCTGCCAGGGTGTGGTGGATGCTGCGCGTCATGGGCCATCAGGATGTGAAAGTTCTGGATGGCGGCCTGCAGGCCTGGATCGATGCAGGCGGCGAGACGGAAGACCTGCCCCCCGTTCCGGTCGAGCGCCATTTCACGGCCCGTGTCCGCTCGGATCTGGTCAAGGATGTCACCCAGATGATGGCCGCCTCTGAAGGCAGGACGCACACAATCATTGATGCCCGCTCCAAAGAGCGCTTCACAGGCGAGGCACCGGAGCCGCGCGAGGGTCTGCCCTCCGGCCATATTCCCGGTAGCATCTCTGTCCCCTCCAGTGTGCTGAGCGATGAGGGTGGAAAGATGAAACCGGCTGACGCATTGAAACCCCTGTTCCCGGATACCAGCGGGCCTGTCATCACGACCTGCGGGTCCGGCGTCTCTGCCGCAGTAACGGCGCTGGCTCTGGCCCGTCTCGGCAATTGGGATGTTGCCGTCTATGATGGTTCGTGGACAGAATGGGCCTCCGATTCAAGCCGCCCGATTGCGAAGGGCGAAGCATGAGCAAGCAATTAGAAACACGCATCATCCACACCCGGAAAGACAGACTTCCCAGCAAGACAGTCAATCCGCCGGTTGAGCGCGCATCGACCCTGCTGTTCGATACGGCTGACCGTCTGTATGGCGCAAAGCCCGGCTATGGACGCATGGGCCTGACGGTGCACCGCGAACTGGAAGCGGCCCTGTGCGAACTGGAGAATGCCCGTCAGGTACGCCTTACTTCGAATGGCCTGCAGGCCTGCGCGCTGGCCATTGGCAGCCAGGTCAAAGCCGGCGACCATGTTCTGTATTCGGACTCTACCTATGGCCCGACATCACGGTTCTGCGAAAGGCGGCTTCAGCATATGGGCGTTGAGTCCACCCGCTTTGATCCGCGCATTGGCGCCGGGATCGAAGACCTGATCCAGCCCAATACCAAACTGATCTATCTTGAAGCGCCCGGCTCTCTCACATTCGAGATCAGCGATACGCCTGCCATTGTAGAGGTCGCAAGGAAGCACGGGATCCGCACAGCGCTGGACAATACTTGGGGCGCGGGCCTCCATCACAAGCCGCTGGATCTCGGAGTCGACATCTCCGTTCAGGCGCTGACCAAATACGTGGTCGGACATTCTGATGTGTTCGCCGGCGCGGTGATGACCCGCGACCCCCGCATTGCACAGGAGGTGGCCGACACGTCCGATGATTGGGGCATCAGTCTCTCACCGGATGATGCCTATACGGCGCTGCGCGGCCTGCGATCTCTGGCGACGCGCCTCAAGGCACATGAGGCTGCCGGTCTGGAAGTGGCGAACTGGCTAACCCATCGGCCGGAAGTGGCCCAGGTGATCCACCCGGCCCTGCCGACTCACCCTGATCATGCGATCTGGAAGCGAGACTTTACAGGCGCCTGCGGGCTGTTCTCCTTCATTCTGAAAGACACACCACCGGAAGCCGTCGACAAGTTCATTGCCGCCCTCAGCCTGTTCAGCATGGGCTTTTCCTGGGGCGGCTTTGAAAGCTTGATCATCCCGTGCGACCAGCAACTGACTCGTATGCAAGACAGCTGGACGCAAACCCGCGCAGGCCCGTTGATGCGCATTCACATTGGCCTTGAAGCGACCTCGGATCTGCTTGCGGATCTTGAGGCCGGTTTCGCCGCCATGGCGGACGCCTAGGTGCAGTTGACAGCGCGCAAAATTGGCCTGGTCCTGGGCCCCACCCTGGCAGGGCTGATGTGGCTGGCCGGGGCGCCCGCAGGCCTGAATGACGCAGCATGGGGTACGGCCTGCCTGATGGCGCTGATGGCTGTCTGGTGGGCAACCGAGGCCATTCCCATTCCCGCCACATCCCTGTTGCCTCTGTTTGTGCTTCCGCTGATCGGGGCCGGCAGGCCGAAAGTCGTCGGCGCTGACTATGCCAGCCATATTGTATTGCTCCTGCTCGGCGGCTTCATCATCGCGATGGGGATCGAGCGCTGGAACCTGCACAAGCGGATAGCGCTGAATGTGGTCAGCCGTGTGGGCGCACATCCCTATGCGCTGATCTTCGGCTTCATGCTGGCGACGGCGCTGCTGTCCATGTGGATATCCAACACCGCGTCCACGCTGATGATGGTGCCCATCGCGCTGTCTGCTGCGACGGTTCTCGGCACCTCGTCCAAGAAGTTCAGCGTCGCGCTGCTGCTGGGCATTTGTTATGCCGCCTCCATTGGCGGCGTTGCGACACCGATCGGCACGCCGACAAACCTCATCGCAATCAACTGGCTGCAAAGCGAGATCGACGCCAATATCGGCTTTCCGCAATGGATGGCCTTTGGCATCCCGACGGTCGCGCTCCTGCTGCCCTGCGCTTGGTGGAGCGTGACGCGTGGCGTGCCTCATATGGACGATGGTGATGAGATTATCGCCAATGTTCGCCGGCAATGCCGGGAGATGGGGAAGATCACCCCGCAGGAATCCCGCGCGGCGATTGTATTTGGCATTACCGCCACCTTGTGGGTGCTGCGCCTGCCAATCGAGATGGCCCTTCGCGCGATGGACATCACCCTGCTGGAAGGCTTTGGCGGGGCGGAGATCGACATGATGATCGCCATCTTCGGCGCCGTGCTGATGTTCCTGATCCCGGCGGGCGGCGGCGAGACCCGCGCCATTCTGAACTGGGAAGAAGCCGAACGCCTGCCTTGGGGCGTGCTGGTGCTGTTTGGTGGTGGTATAGCCCTCGGCAATGCGGTCTCCCGCACAGGCCTCTCGACATGGATTGGCGAGAATCTGGAAGTCCTGAACAGCCTGCCGCCGCTGTTCTTCATCGTCAGCGTTGTGGCGCTGGTCATCTTCCTGACTGAGCTGACCTCCAATGTTGCGACCATGACCACGCTGGCCCCAATCCTGGGCGCGCTGGGCATTGCGGTGGGTGTGGCCCCGGCCACCTTGCTGGCCCCGGCGGCGGTCGCAGCATCCTGCGCCTTCATGCTGCCGGTTGCGACCGCTCCGAACGCCATTGTCTATGCAACAGGCGAAGTGCCCATGCAGCAGATGATCCGTCGCGGGCTCTACGTCAATCTGCTCGGAATTGTGATTATCGCCGCTGTCGGCTACTGGATCGCGCCGCTCGTGCTCTAGGGGAATTCAGCGCACTAGCGCGAAATTCCCCCAGAAACACCCGGCGCGGTCCCCGACCCAGACGTTGCTGTGTCCCTTATTATGGGGACAAGCTGAACGCGGCCTGAACCTGTATTGTCTTAACTGGCAGGCGGCTCGCTCACCTCGACGATCAGCTTGCCGAGGTTCTTGCCCTCGAACAGGCGGGAAAGACTGGCCGGCGCATTCTCCAGCCCTTTCACGATATCTGTCTCGAATTTGAGCTTGCCCTCCATCAGCCAGCCGGCCATTTGCTGCATGCCTTCCGGGAAGCGCGGGAAATAGTCGATCACGATAAAGCCCTTCACCAGGGTTCGCCGCATCAGCAAGTTTGAGAAATTGTACGGGCCGGGCACAGGCTCGGTCGCGTTGTAGGTGCTGATCAGGCCGCAGAGCGGCATTCGCGAGAAATCGTTCAGCCGCGCGATCACCTGATCCATGATCTTGCCGCCGACATTCTCGAAATTCACGTCGATGCCATCCGGGCAATGCTTGTCCAGCGCCGCGCCGACATCTTCAGACTTGTAATTGATCGCGGCGTCGAAGCCGGCCGTCCCGGTCAGCCATTTGCACTTTTCGTCACTGCCCGCGATGCCGACGACCCGGCAACCCTGGATCTTCGCGATCTGGCCGACCATGGAGCCGACGGCGCCTGCCGCCGCTGAGACAACAACCGTCTCGCCTGCCTTCGGCTTGCCGATGTCCGTCAAGCCGAAATAGGCCGTCATGCCCGTCGCCCCGAGCGGGCCCATAAAGGCCGTCAGCGGCACGCCCGGCAGTTTCGGCAGCGCGTTCAGCGTCTCTCCCGCATGGGTGGAATAAAGCGACCAGGAGCCGAGCCCCGTGTTCACGATGTCGCCCGGCGCCAGCCCCTCAAACTGGCTCTCGGTCACCACCGCCAGCCCGCCGCCGCGCATCGGATCGCCAATGCCGACCGGCGGCAGATAGGCGTCCACATCGCTCATCCAGATGCGATTGGTCGGGTCCAGCGACAGATATATAAGGCGCGTGCGCACCTCGCCTTCTTTCAGGGGCTCCAGCGGGTGCTCGACCAGTTCAAGATCGCCTTCCTTCACTTCGCCCTCGGGCCGCTTGCGCAAAATCCAGGTCTTGTTCATCTCGGTCATGATTGATCCTCCCTATGCTTGGCAGGGAGGCTAGGCCGAAACTGTATCAGCGCAAGATGCCTCGCCGCGTCAGCCAGAGTGAATAGACGAACAATAAGATCGCAATCAGGATGATGGCGACCGTAAAGACCGCGTTGCTGGTGCCCTCGGGCGCGTCTGTCAGCGTCAGGCTGTAGAGCATGGACATGATCGTGCAAATCACAGACACGGTAAATGCCCAGAGGGCCAGTTTGCTGCGCGTCAGCAACAGGACCGAGCCGATGAACGCGCCCCAGGTTGCCAAGCCCCAGACGATATATTGCCACATCGGAAAGGAATAGAAGAAGTCCTGCTGCTCAGCCGTAAAATTCTTCATGTAAGGCTGCCAGTGCGTCACGGTGGCAGCAAAATCAAATGCGCCAACCGCATTCCATAGCAGTGCAAGAACGCCCAAGACCCAAAGGTGCCATGGGGCTTTTGTTTTCAAAACAGTCATTCGTCCCTCCCACAGGATGCCTCCAATCTACCCCAAGAGCAGGCAATGAACAACATTGTGCAGGGCTTTTGCCAGGCTGGCTGAGGTCCAGGGCCGAGGGTGGGTGACGCCGCGCGCAACAGCGGCTACACCTGCCAGCAACAGAGGATTCTTGACCCATGGCCACTGCCCCCGTCGACAAGGACAGTCATCTCTATCTGGTGGATGCCAGCGCGTATATTTTCCGCGCCTTCCATGCCCTGCCGCCCCTGACGCGGCAGAGTGACGGCCTGCCGATTGGTGCGGTCAGCGGCTTCTGCAACATGCTGTTCAAGCTGCTGGAAGACCTGAAAGGCGATGACCGACCGACGCATTTTGCCTGCATTTTCGACAAATCCTCCATCACCTTTCGCAATGACTTGTACGACCAGTACAAGGCCAACCGCCCCGAACCGCCGGAGGAGCTGCGCCCGCAATTCCCGCTTGTGCGCCGCGCTGCCGAGGCCTTTGCCGCCCATGCCATCGAGATGGAAGGCTTTGAGGCTGACGATCTGATCGCCACCTATGCCCGCCAGGCCGAAGCCAGGGGCGCGCGCGTGACCATCGTGTCTTCGGACAAGGATCTGATGCAGCTTGTCTCTGACAAGGTGGTGATGCTGGACACGATGAAGAACCGCACGCTGGGCCGTGAGGAAGTGTTCGAGAAGTTTGGCGTCGGCCCGGAAAAAGTGGTCGACATCCAGTCACTGGCTGGCGACAGCGTGGATAATGTGCCCGGCGCCCCCGGCATCGGCGTGAAGACCGCCGCGCAATTGCTGGATGAGTATGGCGATCTCGAAACGCTGCTGGAGCGCGCCGAGGAGATCAAACAGCCAAAGCGCCGCCAGACGCTGATCGAGAATGCAGATCTGATCCGCATCTCCAAACAGCTCGTCACCCTGAAGGATGACGTGCCGCTGGAGCTGCCGCTGGAAGACCTGGCCGTTCAAGACCCTGACCCGGACACGCTGATCAGCTTTCTGGAGGAAATGGAATTCCGCACCATCACCCGCCGCGTGCGCGAGATGATGGAACTGGAAGGTGCGATCGAAAGCGCTCAGCCTGCGGAAGACCCGATCGACCGGAGCAAATATGTCTGCGTGCGCGACTTTGAGGTTCTGGAAGACTGGGTCGCCCGCGCGACAAAGCAGGGCTATGTGGCCGTCGATACCGAGACGGACAGCCTCGACTCGATTGCCGCAAATTTGGTTGGCGTCTCATTGGCGCTGTCGCCCAATGAAGCCTGCTACATTCCGCTCGCGCATGTCGATCCGGACGGGGCGGGCGATGGCGACATGTTCGGTGCAGACCCGCCGCGCCAGATCCGCATGAAGGATGCCCTGCGCGCCCTGAAGCCGATGCTGGAAGATCCGTCTGTCCTGAAGATTGGCCAGAACATCAAATATGATCTGTCCATCTTCGCGACACACAAGATTGATGTCGCGCCCATCGATGACACGATGCTGCTGTCCTATGTGCTGAATGCGGGCAAGCACAATCACGGCATGGACACGTTGTCGGAACGCTACCTTCAACACAATACCATTCCGTTCAAGGAGATTGCGGGCACCGGCAAATCCCAGGTCACGTTCGACAAGATCGCGCTGGACAAGGCGACGGAATACGCCGCCGAGGACGCCGACGTCGCGCTGCGCCTGTGGCACATCTTCAAGCCGGAGCTACACCCGGAAAAGGTCACGACGGTCTACGAAACGCTGGAGCGTCCGCTGGTGCCTGTGCTGGCCCGGATGGAGCAGGAAGGTATCAAGGTGGACCGCGACCGCCTCTCCCGCCTGTCGTCTGACTTTTCCCAGCGCATGGCCGCGCTGGAGGCCGAAGCCTATGAGCAAGCCGGCCGGGAGTTCAACATTGGCAGCCCTAAACAGCTGGGCGAAATTCTGTTCGACGAAATGGGCCTGGAAGGCGGCAAGCGGACGAAATCCGGCGCGTGGCAAACCGATGCCGATGTGCTGGAAGGTCTGGCCGCAGCGGGCCATGGTCTGCCGCGCACGATTGTGGACTGGCGCACCCTGTCCAAGCTGCGCTCCACCTATACTGAGGCCCTGCAAGCCGCGATCAATAAAAACACGGGCCGTGTTCACACCAGCTTCTCCATGGCGGTTGCGCAGACGGGGCGGCTTTCCTCAACCGATCCGAACCTGCAGAACATCCCGGTGCGGACGGAAGAAGGCCGCAAGATCCGCGAAGCCTTTATCGCCGAAGAAGGCAATGTGCTCGTCAGCGCCGACTATAGCCAGATCGAGCTGCGCATATTGGCTCATATTGCCGACATTGATGCGCTGAAAAGCGCGTTCAAGGAGGGGCTCGACATTCACGCCATGACCGCCAGCGAGATGTTCGGGGTGCCGATTGAGGGCATGGACCCGATGGTGCGCCGTCAGGCCAAGGCCATCAATTTCGGCATCATCTACGGCATTTCCGGCTTTGGCCTAGCGCGTCAGTTGGGCATTCCGCAGTCTGAGGCCAGCGACTACATCAAGACCTATTTCAAACGCTTCCCCGGCATCCGCGCCTATATGGACGAGACCAAGGCCTTCGCCAAAGAGCATGGCTATGTCACGACCGCGTTCGGACGGAAGATCAATCTGTCCGGCATCCAGTCCAAGGGCCCGCAAAAGGCCTTTGCGGAGCGTCAGGCCATCAATGCGCCCATCCAGGGCTCCGCCGCCGACATCATCAAACGCGCCATGATCCGCATGCCGGACGCGCTGGCCGAGGCAGGGCTGAAGGCGAAGATGCTGTTGCAGGTGCATGACGAACTCGTCTTCGAATGCCCCGAGAAAGAAGCCGACAAGCTGATCGAGGTGGCCCAGACAACCATGCAGGGCGCCGCAGGACCGGCCTTGCAGCTGTCCGTGCCGCTGGACGTCGAGGCGCGCGCCGCCAGGAACTGGGCCGAAGCGCACTAGGCTAGGGCGGAGAGGGCCTTCCTGCCCCGTCCCCCGCCTGACACCTTCCACGTCTGGTCATATGGCTGCAAATTGGGAAATCTTCCCAATTCCGGCTCATCTATGCCGCGAAGTTCACTTGCCTGCGCAGCAAGTGATCGTATCTTTCAGGAAATTTTCTGAATCGCAGTTGTCACATGTTCGTAAGACGCTCAGGCTGCTAGCTATGCAGAGTCGCAATAGAGACCGAGGCAGACTCATGCCATTCAATTCCGCTCCGAATGAGTGTCCCTTCAAAATTGGCCACACGCCCCTCACCCGGTTCAGCATCCAGATTGGCGACCATCAGCATGAATTGCTGATCAAGGAAGAGCGCCTCAATGAATTCGGGTCCATCAAGGACCGTGTGGCCTGGTATATCCTGTCGCGCACGATCGAAGCGCAAGGCCCCGTCACGGCAGTCGTGGACGCCTCATCCGGCAATTATGGCAATGCCCTCGCCTGCATCTGCGAGCGTCAGGGCATTCAGGCGACGATTGTCTCCTCCCCCTCGATCAGCGCCTATAATGCCGAGGGCATCCGCAAGGCCGGGGCGCGGTTGGTGATCGCTGAGGCGCAGCCCGGCGAATCCTCCAATGCCGCCCGGATGCGCGTGGCCGGTGAGATTGCCAAGGCCGAGGGCATGGTGTTCCTGGACCAGTACGCCAACTTCCTGAACCCGGCCTCCCACCAGAACTGGACCGCGCCGGAAGTGTTCGCGCAAGGCCCGTTTGATGCCTGTTTCGCCACGTCTTCCTCAGGCGGCACGGCGCGCGGCTTCACAGATTATCTGCGGGCGCGTCAGGACAAGACGCCGCTCTTCCTGGTCGAGCCGCAAGGCTCCTGCGCCTTTGTCGCGCCGGATGACAGCGATGGCGAAAAGCTGAAAATCCCCGGCTATGGCAGCCAGCGCCGGTCCACTTTCGCTGAGATTACCCCGCCGCCCGCCATGCTGCGCGTGCAGGAACCGGCCGTTCTGGCCGCCTTCGCGCTGTTGCATGAGCACAAACTGGCCGAGGTCGGCCTGTCCAGTGTGGGCGTGATGCTGGGTGCCATGCAATGGTTGTCCGAGCAGGATGGCCCACGCAGCGCCGTGTGCATCTGCGCCGATGGCGATGAGCGTTACGTGGATGAGTTCGAAAGCCGCTATCTGCCGTCTGTCGACCGCGCAGACTATGACGCCGCCTATGCAGAGCTGAGCCCGATTATCGCCTCCATGAAGCAGGTGATGCGGGCCAACGCCTAGCAAATACTGGCCTTCGCACACTCAGGGCCTGCGCCGGCCCCTACCGCGCAGGCAAGCGCGCTGGGCGACAATCACCGTTGATAAACCCCGGACTGGGGTCTATTTGCACCGCAAGGGCATTTGACTGATCAAGTGCCGACACGTCGAGTAAAGAGGCACAAAGTGGCAGTTCTGTATCGTTCCCGCACATCGACCCATGGACGCAACATGGCAGGCGCACGCGGCCTGTGGCGCGCCACTGGCATGAAGGATGGTGATTTCGGGAAGCCGATTATTGCGGTCGTGAACTCTTTCACCCAGTTCGTGCCGGGCCATGTTCACCTGAAAGACCTTGGTCAGCTGGTCGCCCGTGAGATCGAGGCGGCAGGCGGTGTGGCCAAGGAATTCAACACGATTGCTGTCGATGACGGCATCGCGATGGGCCATGACGGCATGCTGTACTCGCTGCCGAGCCGCGAAGTGATCGCCGACAGCGTCGAGTATATGGTCAACGCCCACTGCGCCGATGCGATGGTCTGCATCTCCAATTGCGACAAGATCACGCCCGGCATGATGATGGCGGCGCTGCGCCTGGATATTCCGGTCGTGTTCGTCTCCGGCGGCCCTATGGAGGCCGGCAAGGTCGACATTGATGGCGAGCTGCGCTCGGTCGACCTGATCGACGCGATGATCGAAGCGGCCAATCCGGACCGGACCGATGCCGAGGTTGAAGCCTTCGAGCAGGGCGCCTGCCCGACCTGCGGCTCCTGCTCCGGCATGTTCACGGCGAACTCCATGAACTGCCTTGCTGAGGCGCTGGGCCTCGCCCTGCCGGGCAATGGCTCGACGCTGGCGACCCATGCTGACCGGGAAAAACTGTTCCGCCGCGCTGGCCGCCGCATCGTGGAGCTGACCAAGGACTATTACGAGAATGGCAACAAGGCCGTCTCGTCGCGCGGGATCGCCACCAAGGCTGCATTCGAGAACGCCATGACGCTGGACATCGCCATGGGCGGCTCGACCAATACGATCCTGCACCTGCTGGCCATCGCCCGCGAGGGCGAAGTGGACTTCACGCTGGACGATATTGACCGCCTGAGCCGTCAGACGCCCTGCCTCTGCAAGGTCGCGCCAGCTGTGGCCAATGTGCACATGGAAGACGTGCACCGCGCCGGCGGCATCTTCGGTATTTTGGGAGAGCTGAACCGCGCGGGCAAGCTGGATACGTCCGTTGCGACGATCCATTCCGCGACGCTGGAAGAAGCAATCCAGACCTGGGACATCACGACCTCCAATGATCCGGACGTGCAGGAGCTGTACCTAGCCGCGCCGGGCGGCGTGCGCACGACGCAGGCGTTCAGCCAGTCGCGCCGCTACAAGGATCTGGACCAGGACCGCGCAGGCGGCGTCATCCGCTCAGCTGACCATGCGTTCTCTCAGGATGGCGGCCTGGCCGTTCTATTCGGCAACATCGCCGAGCAAGGCTGTGTCGTGAAGACGGCAGGCGTGGATGATTCTATCCTGAAATTCTCTGGCCCGGCGATTATCTGCGAAAGCCAGGAAGAGGCCTGCAAGCGCATCCTGAACAAGGAAGTCAAAGCTGGCGACGTGGTCATCATCCGCTATGAAGGCCCGCGCGGCGGCCCCGGCATGCAGGAAATGCTATACCCGACCTCATACCTCAAATCGATGAAGCTGGGCAAAGCCTGCGCCCTGATCACCGATGGCCGCTTCTCCGGCGGCACGTCCGGTCTTTCGATTGGCCATGTCAGCCCGGAAGCGGCGGAAGGCGGCCTGATCGGCCTCGTCGAAGAAGGCGACATCATCGAGATCGACATCCCGAACCGCACCATCCATGCGAAGATCGACGATGCTGAAATCGCGCGCCGACGTGCCGCGATGGACGCCAAAGGCGACAAGGCCTGGAAGCCGGTCGAAGCGCGCCCCCGCAAGGTGAGCCGTGCCCTGAAGGTCTATGCGGCGCATGTGGGCAATGCGTCTCAGGGCGCGGTGCGGCTGGATCCGTAGGAAGCTAAAACCTGACATGCTGCTACCAGAGGACTTAAAGGCCCTTAGGCATCCTCACAAGAAGCAAGCATTAGGCAGAGTCGGATTTCCAAGTATCGACAAGCCGATAGCCTTTATCGGTTACCTCGAACACTTCGTTCTTGTATCCTCTGGCAACAACCAATTCATGGTCCAATAGTTGTTTGAGAGCAGCCTCCCAACGGGCCACGGATCGCCTATCCCCAGAATCCACAAAGTTTCGACCATTCGCCTGAATAGTCTGTCCGTTGATAAAACGAAGCGATAGGATTGTCCCACCCTTGCCTTCACAAGCAGCCTTCAACAGCTCTTGTGCCTCAGCTGACAATTTGTTTTCAGAAAGTGTTCTCATCCATATAGCGTTGAGATCTTCGGAACTTCGTTCTGACATCAAAGCCTGACTGCTTTCACTTAGCAATTCAGCTAGATAATCATTGTCTCGAATCATCAACTGAAGCTGCTTGCGGAATTTTTCAGAAAATTCTGGTAGATTTTCGTAATGCTGAATAAGTCCCTCGTTTTTACACCACTTTTTGAAATCTTTCAGCGCTTCGTACTGAGATGGTTCGAGAGAAGCCGGTGCAACAGGAACGCTCGAAAAGTACACCATTGCAGGTTTTCCAGCGCCAATGTGCTTACGAATTTCTTCAACAGTTCCACTTTCTGCTACCCCAGTAGGGGTCCCAATTCGTGTCCAGAAGACACCAATAAGCAAATCGCATTGTTCAAGTACATTTTTGTTGATTAGAGCTTGAGGAGGTCCTCCTAAATCAGGAGCCGAATGTGTTTCCCACCCGACAGGCATGAGGACACAATTCCTCTGTATTGAATGAACATCGTTCCATTCATGAAGAATGTCTCTAATTAAATTACGCTCTTCTAAAACATCACCAGGAGACGCAATCATTACCGGGACGACGGTTGCCGTATATGCCAATTCTTACTCCCCAGGATCAATCAAGGATTGTGATCACATACCATGCAAAAGTCGCTTAATCACTGCCAGCTTGAAATTTAGCTTCTCATTAATGAAGCACCTGCGACGCCTGTGAGGGCGCTTGGGGGGGTGGTTTGTTTTCCAGGGTGAGGTCGCGGTCAGGTTTCCGGCAGGGGCAAGTCCCTTCTTCCAAGGGAGAAGAGGTTGGTGGTGAGGGGGCGTAGAGCCGCCGAGAGTGCACCAAGTATGGCACATGTATTGCCCCTCACCCCTGCCCTTGCTCGGGCGGACGCAGTGCGTCCGCCTTTGCTCACAAGCCCGAGGGAGAGCGGGTTCATGTGCGTATAGGCCGGGATAAAGGCACGGCCGTCGCAAGCCGCAGCGAGGCGGTCATTGGCCGGGCGCACGGCCGGCAGATCCTGCTGCGCGGTCTTCTGGCCCGGAATGTAGTCAATCGATGCCAGGTAGACGCGGCCGTTCGGCGTAACGCTCCAGTGATACTGAACGCCTCTCCCATAGGTCATGCGGATCGCTGCGCGCAGCAGGAGTATCTGCGCCCAGATCAGCGGCCACATGATCGCCAGATGCGACGGAAAGCCCTTGGGAGGATGGAAGAACGACATGAGCCCAGTATACATCCGGATACGGAGGTGTCGGAAAACTATATTTTCGCGTCAGTGTTTGCAGCAGGATGGGGCAGCTCAGGGGGTGGATAAGGGGATGATCCGGGGGCTTGTCTCTCTGTGGCTTCATCCTTCGACTTCGCTCAGGATGAGTCCGTACTTGAGAAGCGCTCATGGCTCGAGCGAAGTCGAAGCACGAGTGCGGGCTGACACACCAGAACAAGGCAAATGCGCCCCATTCTTCCTTAAATTGCCGTAATGTGAGCAAGCGCTTGCCCTAGTCGGCTGTTTTCATTGGAAATGCAGTTAAGGAGGGCTTTTGCCGTGGCGCGAACCGTGTTTGAACACCATATGGCCAAACGGCCCCACCCTGCCTATGGGTATAGTCTGGCTGAGAGGGATCGAGCGATGACAACTTTGGCACTCGTGGATGACGACGAAAACATCGTTGCGTCCTTGAAGATGTTCTTTGAAGCGGAAGGCTACAATGTCCGCACCTATCATGATGGTGAGGCCGCCCTGCCTGCGCTGACAGAGACGCCGCCGGACATTGCGATCCTGGACGTGAAGATGCCCAAGATGGACGGCATGGAATTGCTGCGCCGTCTGCGCCAGACTTCTGAACTGCCAGTCATCTTCCTGACCTCCAAGGATGAGGAAATCGACGAAGTGATCGGCTTCAATATCGGCGCCGATGATTTTGTTCGCAAACCCTGCTCCAACCGTCTGCTGGCCGAACGCGTCAAAGCCGTTCTGCGCCGGGCACGTGGCGCGGGCGCTGCGCCGGAAGAAGGTGACCAGAAGCCGATCGTTCGCGGCAAGCTGACGCTGGACCCGAACCGCCATGCCTGCACCTGGGACGGCCACCCGGTACGTCTGACGGTGACGGAATTCCTGATCCTGCAGGCCCTCGCCCAGCGTCCTGGATACGTCAAAAGCCGCGACCAGCTGATGGACGCCGCCTATGATGACCAGATCTATGTCGACGACCGCACCATCGACAGCCACATCAAGCGCCTTCGCAAGAAGTTCCGCGAAGTGACTGACGAGTTCGACGCGATCGAGACGCTCTATGGCGTGGGCTACCGCTATACAGAATAGCGCCGTCACGGAAATCTATATTGGCGGGGCGGCCGACACACGGACACGCCTCGTCGCTGCCTTTGCCGAGGCACGAGCCGCAAAGCTGGCACACTCTCACCGAGAGGCGCATTATTTCCCGCATTATGCCCCGCGCCGGGCGCGTCATCTGGCGCAGCGGCATATTGAGTCCGGACGTGAAATTGTGCTGATCGGACATAGCTGGGGCGGGGATACGGCGCTGCGCGTGCTGAAAGGCCTGTCTCCCGAGACGATCCCGCTGTTGGTATGCGTTGATCCTGTGCCGAAGTCTCGCCTGAACCCACCGCCCCGGCCACTGAATGCGGAGCACATCCTGCACATTGATGCGCGGCCGACACGCCCCAACCAGTCAGACAAGGTGAAGGATTTCGGCCAGCTGTTCTGCGGCACGCTGCACCGGCGGCTGGAGTGCGCGCACACCGCCATCACGGCAGACCTGAACCATTTCGCGTTTTCCCAGATGATGCTGACGCCTGCAGAAGACGGGCTGTCTGCGCTGGACCGGATCAACCAGATTGGCCGGGTCAGCCGCCGAGGCCCAGCCGCCAGCCCCAGTTCGGCAGCGCCAGGACCAAGAGGATGAAGCCGACACCAATCAGAAAGCTAAGCGGGGAATATATCCGCCGGTTGAGCTTCAGGAAGGGCAGTTCCGGCAAGGCACGCTCAAAGGCGGGCAGGATGCCCACAATCCCGCGGCCCATGAACACCATGCCGGCGGCTATGCCGCCCAGAGCCAGCAGCCATTTCGACA
>Ga0209578_10002670_pt1 | contig 14424 bp, 12 predicted proteins | sample tdAd472_FD_187127 | JGI IMG/M metagenome (GOLD analysis project Ga0209578, IMG submission 187127) | Marine sediment microbial communities from the Atlantic coast under amendment with organic carbon and nitrate - tdAd47.2 (SPAdes)... | ecosystem: Environmental > Aquatic > Marine > Coastal >...
CGACAAAATCCAGCACCATACTAGAGACCTCCTTTTTATTATCAATCACCCCGGTCACCACTAAGTTCAGCAGGCTATCATTTAAAGTAAGTTGGAGGGCTTGATGGAGTGGGTTTTCATCGCCAAAGAATTTTTTGGCTTTCTCTTGAGATAAAATGATGGCGTTGGGTTGATAAAGCGCGGTAGCTTCATCACCGATGACAAGGGGAAAGTCAAATATTTTCAGAAACTGTGAATCCACGAAACTAATCACCTCCCTGGCTAGATTTTGGTCCTGCTGAATCACGCCCGAGCTACTCGCCCAGCGACTCGCATATTGGATAGCGGGGACACTTTGCTGCAAATCCATCGCCAAAGGAATTGCGGTTACTGCGCTTTGATTGACGATTTGTCCGGTTTCTACTTTCTTGATGGTATTGTAGAGCCGATAAATGCGATCCTTTTGAGAGTGGAATTGATCGTAAGCTAGTTCCTGATGCAGAAATAGTACCACCAAAAACATAAAGGCGAAGGCAAAGGACAGCCCAAAGATATTGATAAAGGAATGAGCTTTGCGTTTCTGTATATTTCGGAGAGCGACCAATAAGTGAGATTTGAGCATAGCCATTTGCATTAGATGAAGTGAAAAATGGTTGCGAAACAGGATCGAAGGGTGGAAGAGTCGAAGTACATTCCAGATAAAGCGTCTTTGGGCACTCGCCAAACCTACTCGCTGCGCATGCCGATCAAATTGTTCTAGCAAGTCACCTAGAATTCCTTCCAGCAATTCGGGAGGACAAAACGATTCCAAGAGTTGGATAGCCCATCGGGGCGGGGCTGGCATTTTGTTTTTCATAGCGGTGCTATCTCTTTAATTGAAATTGGGTAGTAAACCCCACAATTGTTGTCTTTGCGCTTGTAATTTCTGTATCTGCGCGATTCCCGCGTTTGTGATCTTGAAGTATCGTTTTCGGCGTCCTCCTCGAGTGGCCGTTGCGCCCGCCATTTCTGAAGTAACCAAGCCCTTGTCTTCCAATCGATAAAGGGTAATATGTACCGCACTTAGGTTTACTTTGCGGTCTAATTCCTTCTCAATCACCTCAACAATAGCATTGCCATAGGCCTCTTGGCCCAGTATTCCTACGACCGTTAGTATCAATTCTTCGAATTCTCCCAGGTAGTTTTTACGCATTTCTATATAATTTGTAAAACAAATATAATGATTTCTATATAAAATGTAAAAGAAATGGCTTTGCTAGCTGAAATTTGATCGGTGACGCACAAAAAAACAGTGGGGAAAGCTAATTTCTATAGTCAACGATAATTTTCAGTTGAAGCTAACCGTTGGTGCTTTATTGTTTATATTTGAATAACTTTGAAAGCGTACTAGCTTGTCAAGGAGGTGGTTTGAACCTCAGTTGTGAACGACCTATTACAGTAGCTACCCCGCACCGATTAACAAGGGGATGAAAACAATCTAACAAACATGCAACAGGCGAAAAAATTTGGGACATTTGGCGGCGTATTCACACCGACTTTACTGACTATTCTTGGGGTTATTATGTATCTCCGCTTGGGGTGGGTCGTAGGAAATGCAGGGCTGTTGGGAGCCTGGTTGATTATTCTGCTCTCTTTTGGAATTACGCTTTGTACGGCGCTTTCTATGTCATCGATTACTACCAATACCAGGATTGGAGCGGGTGGGGCGTATGCCATTATCTCGCAAGCATTGGGGCTTGAGGTGGGAGGGAGTTTGGGAATACCTCGTTATCTTTCACAGGGCTTAGCCGTTACGATGTATATTTTTGGTTTTCGGGAAGGTTGGCTGACGATCTTTCCGATGCATCATCCTTTTCTGGTAGATATTACTGTATTTATTATCCTGTTTGGTATTGCTTACAAGAGTGCCGACCTGGCCATCAAGACGCAGTATTTCATTATGGGTATTATCTTTTTGTCTCTGGTCGCCATTGTTTTGGCGGGCTATTTCAAGCAGATGCCCTATACGGCAGAAGAGGCCATTCGCTGGGGCACTTTTGAGGGGGTAAAGGAGAAGAATGGCTCGGAGTTCTGGATTGTTTTTGCCGTCTTTTTTCCGGCAGCTACCGGTATTATGGCTGGTGCGAATATGTCGGGTGAATTGGAAGACCCCCGAAAGAGTATTCCGACGGGTACTTTGTGGGCTATTGGGGTGAGCTTATTGATCTATATGGGTTTGGCTTTTTGGATAGCAAGAGCAGCAACAGAGCAAGAATTACTCACTAATTACAATGTGATTATTGAAAAATCGTATTTCCCTCCGCTAGTCATTGCTGGGGTTTTAGGCGCCACCTTTTCATCGGCTTTGGCTTCGATTATTGGTTCGTCCCGTATCCTATTTGCGATGGGACAACACCGAGTACTACCCAAAGGCGAGTGGTTGGAGTTTCAAGATAATATTGGTCAGCCCCGTAATGCGATGATCGTGACCGGGATAATGATTTTCTTGACGATGCTGCTTCGTGATTTAAATGCGGTAGCGCCCTTGGTCACTATGTTTTTCTTGATCACTTACGCTATGCTCAATGTTGTGGTTATCATCGAGCAGCGACTGGGGCTGATTAGTTTTCGGCCTTCTTTTAAGGTGCACCGTATTATCCCATGGATTGGACTGATTGGTAGTGTGATGGCTATGTTTATTATTAATCCTACGATTAGTTTGGTGTCGTGGTCCTTGGTGGTTTTTGTCTATGGGATTTTGAGTCGCCGAAAATTGGAAACGAAATTTGAAGATGTTAGATCGGGCTTGTTTACCTCTTTTTCCGAATGGGCAGCCAAGCATACCGCAGGTTCGAGCCATAAGCAAGAACGCGCCTGGAAACCTAATTTATTGGTGCCTGTAGCCGATTCTTCAAGCGTTCAGGGCTCCTTTTCTTTTATCAAGGACATTGCCTATCCCAGAGGTTCTGCTTTTTTGATGGGCGTTGGAGTAGGAAAAAAAGCGCGACGCCTCAAAAAGCGACTAACGCTTATTTCGGAAGCCTTTCGAAAGGATGATGTGTTCTCCTCCACCAGCGTTATCCAAACTGAACGTTTTGCCGATGGGGTCAATTTTGGTAACCAAGCCCTGACCGGGGCCTTCTTCAGTCCCAATATTGTATTTCTAAATATGGTAGAAGGGCCGTCCAGTACCAAAGGCTATGCTGAAGTAATTGCAGAGGCAGGTAGATTGGAGATCGGTGTACTTTTGTACGTTATTCATCCTCGTGCCATGCTGGGGCAACAGCAGAATATCAACCTTTGGATCCGCAATCGTGGGCCGGAGTGGAATATCAACGATGGCCGTCGCAATCCCAATCTATCTATGCTAATTGCGTATAAATTGATGCTGAATTGGAAGGCCAATATCAGGTTGATAACGGTTATTGATAAATCAGCAGAGAAAGAAAAAGCCAGTGCATTTCTCCAGCAATTACTGGAACTAGCTCGCTTGCCCATTCATGAGACGATTGTGAAGGATGGCGATTTCAACACGGAATTTGCTAATGCACCCTTGGCTGATCTCAATATTCTGGGCATTTCCCCTGGAAAATCGATGGACAGCTATCAAGAATTGACCATGAAGGTTAATACTTCTTGTCTCTTTGTTTTAGATTCTGGCCATGAGAACGTTTTTGCCTAGGAAACCATGTCGTATTTAGATGGCTGCCGCAGAGGGAACCTATACGCTTTTTTTCTATGTCTATGAGGTAGTATTCAGAATAAAAGTTAATTTGGCAAAAAAAAAGAAGACAAGATGAAAAATCGTAAAATCCTATTATCAGAGAATGAAATCCCTGAAAAGTGGTATAATATCATTGCAGATATGCCCAATAAACCTTTGCCTCCGCTGCATCCCGGAACAAAGGAACCTATTGGGCCCGATGCCTTAGCGCCCTTGTTTCCGATGGGCCTGATTGAGCAGGAAGTAACGGCAGAAAAATGGGTGGATATACCGGAAGAGGTTCGAGATGTGTATAAAATGTGGCGCCCTACGCCTTTGTACCGAGCTTATAACCTAGAAAAGGCATTGGATACACCAGCCAAGATTTATTATAAATATGAGGGCGTTAGCCCATCGGGTTCACACAAACCTAACACGGCAGTTCCGCAAGCTTATTATAACAAGAAGGAAGGTGTAAAGAAAATCACGACCGAGACAGGTGCCGGACAGTGGGGGAGTGCTTTGGCCTTTGCCTGTAACATGTTTGATATAGAATGTGAGGTATATATGGTGAAGCTTTCCTATCACCACAAACCTTATCGCAAGGTGATGATGAATACCTGGGGAGCCAAAGTATTTGCTTCGCCGACCGACTTGACGGAGGCAGGGCGTAAGATATTGGCCGACAGTCCGGATTCTCCTGGCTCATTAGGTATTGCCATTTCCGAAGCAGTAGAACGTGCTGCGACTGATCCAGATACTAAATATGCATTGGGGAGTGTACTCAATCACGTCTTGCTACACCAAACGATAGTTGGACAGGAAGCGGTGATTCAAATGGAAAAAGCGGGAGATTTGCCTGATATTATCGTGGCTCCTTTTGGCGGTGGCTCCAACTTCGCAGGATTATGCTTCCCATTCCTACGGATGAACTTAGAAGAAGGGAAAAATATTCGTTGCATCGCTAGTGAACCGGCCTCTTGTCCGAAATTAACCAGAGGAGTATTCCGCTATGACTTTGGTGACACGATTGGAATGACGCCTTTATTACCGATGTACACTTTGGGACATAATTTTGTGCCCGCACCTATTCATGCAGGTGGTCTACGTTACCATGGGGCTGGAGTGGTGGTGAGCCAATTACTTAAAGACAATTTAATTGAAGCAGTAGCGCATGATAATATTGAAGTCTTTGAGGCAGGCGTAGAATTTGCTAAACATGAGGGCATCATCCCGGCACCAGAGGCGACACATGCGGTAGCTACCGTCTTTAGAGAAGCCCAGAAGTGCAAAGAAGAAGGCGTTTCCAAAACGATCCTATTTAATTTATGCGGACATGGCAACTTTGATATGAAGGCCTACGAAGATTATTTTGCCGGATCATTGGTTCGCCATGAATTGACGCAGGCTGATATTGAAGCTTCTTTGGCAGAACTGGATACACCCGTACCCGAATAGTCAAAAGTTTTCCAGGATGGAAAGGTGAGTTGACCCAGGTTCCCGCTAGCAGAATTATTGTATTGTGCTACTTGAAAGTAACCTAGGATGACTCATCTCATGCTACTGGACAAATAGGGTTTATCCGTTGAAAGTTGAAGGTTTACTTCTGCAGTATAAACCTTCAACCCTAAACTTTTAAACCCTGTTGGCGTAAAATGTCCAGTAGTATGGACTCATCTCTTCATCAATAACCCTTCTTTTTATATTCAGGCGATTACTGCTATTGTTCCGGACGAAGCCATTCCAATCCAGAATTAATACACTTATCCAAATTTCATCCAGCTTAATCTATAAAATCTTCATTTTCGATTAAATAATAACTAATTGAAGACCGTTATCACTACGAAGTTTTACTAATCACCCCGTAAAAAGTAACGCATGTCTTCAATTAAAAACTTCTTTTTGTTCTGCTCCGGAATTGATCAAGAAATCCTAGAAAAATGCCCTTCTGATGTCAATAAATATGTGGGTATTGGGGCTACGGTCTTTTTCACGGGGCTTATGGCCCTATTTTCAGGTGGCTATGCTTTGTATACTGTTTTTGACTCGGTATTCTTAGCCTTAATATTTGGGATAGCATGGGGATTGATGATTTTTAATCTCGATCGCTATATCGTCAGTAGTATGAAGAGTCACGGTAAATTTGGACGTGACTTTATGATCGCCTTGCCCCGGCTAGCGCTGGCCCTACTCCTCGCCTTGGTCATCTCCAAACCCCTCGAACTTAAAATTTTTGATAAAGAGATAAAAGCTGAATTGCTCGTCATGGAGCAAGAGGTGTATAAAACCCAAGAAGATAAAATTAAAGAACGCTACCAGCCGCTGATAGAAGAAAAGCGGGAAGAAGTAGCTGGACTCAAACAAGAGATTGCCGTCAAAACTGCAAGTAGGGATACCCTGGCCTTAATGGCTTTGCAGGAGGCAGATGGAACTGGAGGGTCACGGAATAGAAACCTAGGCCCGATCTACCGCGCCAAGAAATTGGATGCCGAAAATGCCCAAGCGGAACTGGATGCACTGCTGGCCTCGCACCAACCTCGGATTAATCTACTGGAAACGGAAATAGCCGAAACTGAGGCGACCATTAAGGCTGATATTGTCAATTTGAATAGAGAAGCTTATGGTGGTTTAGCAGCACGAATGGAGGCCTTAGATCGCCTATCACAGCGTAGTGAGGCTATTTATTTGGCTAGTATATTTATCGTCCTATTGTTTATTGCGATCGAGACGGCCCCTATCTTAGTGAAGCTGATTTCTCATCGCAGTCCTTATGACTACCTCTTGCACGAACATGAGCATGTCTACCAAATGGCACACCATGAAAATACCTCTTTACTGAGTAACAAGATCGCCAATAGTGTGAAATATAATACAGAGATTGGAACCCACCAGGTCAATGCGAAGATTGCAGCCGAGAAGAAACTCATCGATGCGGCGCTCGAACAGCGGGTGGGGGCACTCAAGGATCAACCGATCAATTGGGACGATGTATTCATGAAACGCCCCATTTTGGAATAAGCTAAGATGCTAAGGAGTTCTTAGGCACAAATTGTCTTAAATAAGAATGGCTTTGCACTAGTGAAGCCCTTCTTTTTTCATCTGAGCCCTCATACGCTCGATCTTCAACCTCTACACAAACTGGACCCTCATAAGCTGAACTAGTAAGGGTAGAAAAAAACTTTCCCCAGTCGACATCCCCAAGGCCTGGCAACTTGGGCGAATGCCAAAGATTGGGGGGGGCCATAATACCGACTTCATCCAGTAAATGTTGGTCCACACGAACATCTTTAGCGTGCACGTGGAAAAACTTGTGAGAGAATTCACGGATAGGTGCTAGATAATCCATATGCTGCCAAATCATATGAGAGGGATCATAATTGAGCCCGAAATAATCACTAGGTATATCCGTAAACATTCTTCGCCAAATAGTAGGAGAGGTGGCTAAGTTCTTGCCCCCAGGCCATTCGTCATCCGTAAATAACATCGGACAATTCTCAATTCCTACCCGAATACCCTTTGATTCAGCATATTGGATAATGTCGGTCCAGACCTCCATAAAACGAGGCCAATTATCATCTACAGATAAACGGAAATCACGCCCCACAAAAGTATTGATGGTTGATAAGCCGAGTAATTTTGCCGCATCTATCACCTTCTTAATATGCGCAATATAAACCGTCGCTGCCTTTTGATCGGGATCTAGCGGGTTAGGATAATAGCCCAAAGCACTAATGTCCACCTTGTATTTTTGGGTCAATTGATGTACTGCTTCAGCATCAGCTGTCGTGAAATTACTGACATCAATATGCGTCACTCCGGCATACCGCCGCTCGGCTTTTCCTTGCGGCCAACACATTACTTCTACACAATCATAACCCGTAGCAGCTGCTTCGGCTAATACTTCTTCAAGACTTAAATCGGGAACAATAGCGGAGACAAATCCTAATTGCATGTGGCTTGTTTTAGTTTTGATTTTTCGATGAGCTATCAAATTTATAGATAACTGCCAGAAATCAAAATTGAATGGCAATATTAATCAAAAGCTATAGCGATAGTCGTCGGTGGTGAAATGGTGAATGGGTGAAGAGGTGAAGAGGTGAAGAGGTGCACTCACCATTTCACCATTTCACCTCTTCACCACTTCCTCTCCCTCTCTCCCTCACCCCGCTCCATACAGCTGCATCGCCTGCACAATCGCCATAACAAAGAACAAGCCACTGAGGAAATAATTCAGACTGCGTGCCAGTTGGGTTCCACTGAGGGTGATGAATTGAGCAAATCGCCCATACAGCATCAACATGAGGAAGGCACCAATGGCAATACCTGAGAGATAAACATATTTGACGGGATCATTGAGAATAATCCAGCCTTTGGCTTCAAAGAAGGTACTAAAAGTAAAATAATAGGGGATATTCAGTAGGTTCATCCAGGCCACCACTAGTCCTAATAAGATTGGTTTACCTTTACTGGAAGTCGTCTTGGTAACTCGTGGATGGCGAGCCAATAGTAAAAAGATAATGCCCAAGATGATGAAAATGGCGACGGCTGTTTGCTTGAGGAAAGTGAGTATCGACGGGTTTTTACTCAAAAAACCAGCAAAAGTGATCGCAATAAAGGCTTGAATGATAATCGTAATCGTGGCCCCAAATGAAAACCGGTATGAGGTATAAAGGCTTCGCTTTATGCTAATGGTAACCGCTGTCATATTTACTATCCCGGGCAGGAGAATAGATAAAACGGTAATCATAAAGCCCAATGCAAAATGGTTCAGCTGTTCCATGAAGCTCTAAGGTAATATTTCTCATAGATTGTAAAGGAAGCCCTCGACCGGTTTTGGGATTTCTTAGACTAATCGTGAATTTGACTTCTTTTTGGGAAAACTTGAAATAGAAGGGTTTCCAAAACCCAACAAAAATACAAAATTTTTAGTATTACCAATTTCCATTTGGCAGTTTGCCGATACTGACGTTGATAATACAGAGTACTTGAGAGCCAATACCATTGAAGTCGTAGCAATGAATTAAAACGCTTGGTAGTACTTCCCTGCTCGTGATGATAATGCAAATCTCTACAGAGATAATTCTGCAGCCCCAGCTCCTTGACCTTGTGCCCTAAAATGGTTTCTTCCCCATAGAGAAAGGTGTTTTCATCCAATAAACCGACTTGGTCAAAGCAGGCTTTGGCGCCCACGAAGAAGGAGCCGCTCAAGCAGTCAACGGGCTGGGTACCCATGTCCTCGGCTGAAAAATGATACCGACTGGTAGGTAGGAAAAACTTCCCGATAAAATATAGAATTCGCACAGATGCCATCACCTCATCCCTGAAAGTAGGCAGTCGCCAGGCCTGGTGCTTTTGATCTTCTTGACCATCGACGTACATTGCTGGGGCAAGGAAGGCTGGCTGGCTGAGGCTTTCATATTTGCCGACCAATTTTTGTAAAAGATAGAAATCGGTGATGTGTATGTCATTATTGGAAATGATGAGAAAGTCGTAATCGATTGTTGTCAGCAGCCGTAAGCCCGTATTATTACCATAAGCATAGCCGCCGTTTCGTTCGCTTTTTACCACCTGAACGCGCTCATGCGGATGAAATCGTTCGCTGAGTTGGGTAAAGGAGCCATCTGGTGAGTCATTATCTACTACCAATAGATGAAGGTCAATCCCTTGTTGTTGCAAAATGTTTTCCACACATGCGATCGTAGCGGAGGGAGATTCATAGTTTAGGACCAGTACATAGACTTTTTTCATAGCACTTCCACCGGTTTTGTAATTTGCTTAAAATGCTTTTTGACCATGATGTATAGCCCCACGCAGGTTAAGGTTTCGACCAATATAATGGATACAATAAGCCCGTTTAATCCAAAAAAACGAGTCAAGACATAGGCGGTAATCAAATTGAATAGGACGCCAATTAAATAGATGCTCGCATAGGCAGACTTCAATTCGTAGGCCAGTAATATTTGATAGGCCGGAATATTGGCTAGTATTATAAGAGGAACGATTAAATACAATCTTAAACTGTACAATAAGTCCGGATTAACAGTTCCAGCAAAATATAGGAAAATGGGTTCTGCAAAGAACATCAAGCCCAGCACACCGATCAGTGGGAAAGCCACAAAGAGTAGAAAAGCGTTTTGTAAAAAGGCGCTTAATGCCAACCAGCCCTCCTTCGTTTTTTCACAAATAATAGGGAAGATCGTTTGTGAGAATATAATGAGCAGAAACCGTAGCGGCTGCACCAAGCGATACATTACGTTGAAATATCCGGTGATCGCATCACCTAATAGTACGTTGAGCACCAGTAGGCTATAGGATGAATTCACCTCAATGGCTAAATTGGTGCCCAACAAACGGAAGTCGTTCTGCAAATAGGCTTTGATCACCCTGATCTTAGGCCATTGAAAGCCAAGCTTAAATTGCCAGACGATATACAGCGTAACCAAGACCCCAATCATCGCCGCTGCCCCTCCTTGGAAAGCCAAGACATAGATATAGTCGGCCTCTTCGTGAATGCCAAACCAGATGAAAAGGGCAAAAACACACTTGATGATCAAGTTAGCGATCGTTAATAAATGAGATTTCTGTAGCCCGATGAAAAACCAATCGGCAAAAAATATTTGCCCAACAACCAGCCAAAGTCCCCAATAAAAAGCACTAGCCTTGTTTTGTAAAAAAGGGATGCAATAAATGAGCAAGCAGAGACCAATGGTAAAAAGAATGGCGATAAAAGCTTTACAATAGAGTACCTGGAAGAACAGCTCAGAGAAAGATCGTTTTTCCTTTTGCGCCAGTGCAATCTGACGAACGCCGCTGATATTGAATCCATAATCGACAAAGGTGCGTCCGTAATTGAGTCCAACTTGAACAAAAGCAATAATGCCGAAATTGTCAATGCCTACACGACTAATAATGATGGGGATAAGAAACAAAAGGATCAGCGCATCCGTGGTCTTGAGTAGCCCTAAGGAGATGAAATTGGAAAAAGCTAATCTCGCGCCTATCAATTTCGTCAAAACCGGATGCCAGCCTTTAGGAAAATTATTTTTCCAACTCATACTAGCTTTCGTCCAAATTACGAATCCAAGGCCCAAGGTGGAGGCGCCATAATAAGAGGACAGCGGCTAGCAGGAAGCCCATTATCCCCCCGATAATTCCTTTTTTGATGATAGCACCAAGCGAGAATTGCGCACTGGGAAGTACAATAAAATTGTCGATGGCGAAGACATTTTCCACTTGCACCAGGCTGTTTTCAATATCGGATTTACGTTGTACGAGCTCTCTAGAAAAGCGGAGTAGATCATAGGCGTTTTTCCCTTCACTGTTTTCGATGTTAATCGCGCCAAGGTCTGGATTGGTAGCTTGGGTTTGAGGAACTTCATAAAGTCGCTTTAATACTGAGTCGATCGTAGCTTGTTTATTATTGATAAAGCTGAGTTCTTCGCTGAGTAGCCGCTTTTTCATATCTAAGCGCTTGGCGGAAAAAGGATTGCTATTGAGGTAGGTGTTGATGGCCGTTTGCAAACTATCACCGGGAATGGGAGCCCCCATCTTAACGGTGATGATCATGGGCTCTTTATTCATGGTGTAGTTGTCCACCAAGGATTTACCACGGCTATCCGCTACTCGAATCGATTTGATCTTATCGACTTGCGATGATTTCAGGGCAAGTAATTGACTAACTTGTTCCGTTTCCTGGTTGGCCATCAAGGAGTTGATCTTAGCAATCATGTCCCCAAAGACCTTCGGGTGCAGATCACCGTAGACAAAAGTAGAAGTCATTTCATACTCCTGCGCTTCACCATAGAGTCGTCCGATTTGTAGCAGGGCGAATAAGAGCATCAGTCCAAAACTGAGCTTCCAGTACTTCCAGAGAACCTGCCAAAAGAATGAAAAGATAGCGTAACCTAAGCGGGCCCACCACAAGGCGTGAGCCTGTAAATCTTTCCAACTTAATTGATCATCTGTGGGCATAGGAGGATTCATACAAATAAGATATAAGACTGCAAACTTAAATATATTTCGTTACAGTTTCCACTTTAAACAAATCGGCTTGTTACCTTCGTGCAAAGACTTGCTGATGAAATTTCTGCTTGGGTCATGGCTCTGATGCACTCCATTATCGAAAATGAGTGGGGGCGAAGACAAGAAATTCGTCAGGCAGGTGACAGAAAGTATGCTGCTAACCCCCACTTATATAGCATTGCTAATATTGCAGTGATACGACAGTTAGAAACAAAGAACCATGTATCGGTCCGATTCTCCATCCGCAGCCTCTTCGACGGTCTCGCCAGAGACACTACTACTCATTGCTTTTTTCTTCTTCAATATCTTACTACTCCCGGGAGGACTGCTTTATACAAGCCTACTAAGCCCGCTGTTTTTCTTACTATTGGTGCGGAAACGAAAATGGAGACCCTTGCTGTGGTATGGGGGGATTAGCCTTTGGTTAGCCTATTGTCATTTTAGCACCGGCGTGAATCAAGTGGCTTATATCAAGTCCTATGTCCTATTCTCTAGTGTGGCGCTATTTGCGATGTGGGTATGGACTTATCTAGCCGAGAATCATACTAAATTAGGGGGCTTCTTCAAGCAAATCACCCTATATAATACAGGCTTTATTCTACTGGCGATCATTGGGTTGGCGCTGCCGGTTTTAAGGGAGCTATTATGGTACGATGTGCCCATTCATGCGGCCATCCCCGCTTTCCCACGTTTAAAAATGTTTGTGTATGAACCCTCCTTCTATTCCTTCCAGTTAGCACCCGTCTTGATCTATTACTTTACGGCTTTCGTATTTAGTCGAAACAACCAGTATGTTATGGCCTTGGCTTTGCTGAGTTTTGCCTTGCTTATCTCCCTATCTTTTGGCGTGATCGGTGGCTTGGTACTGGCTATTTTATTGGTGTTTACTACACATGCCTTTCAATTAATGAAGCGGAAGCGCATTTTTTTTGCGGCCTGTTATTTGGGGGCTTTGGCACTTGGTGCTGCCTATTTTGTTTGGGAATTTTTCCCTTTCAATCCAGTAGTAGATCGAGTGGAAAAGATATTTGCGGGCCATGATAGTTCTGCCAACGGCCGCACTTGGGAGGCCTTTATGCTGGCCTGGAAGATTTTGGGTGAAACGGACTATTTATGGGGCGCTGGTTGGGGACAAATAAAAATTGTGGGGCAACCCATTATTGTAGAATACTATAACTATCAAGGAGCTTGGATAGACCTCGTCCGGATTCCTAATGCCATGGCCGAAACCCTGGCTAGCCTAGGATTGGTGGGCTTTTTTGGGCGTTTATTGGCGGAGCTAGGGCTCTTTTTTTATACCAAGGTGTATAGCAATTACTATCGCTTGATTTTATTTGCCTTTTTATTTATTTACCAATTTACAGGTAGCTATCTGACTAATATTTATGAGTATCTAATGTGGGTAATGGTGTTTTTACCCATTCTCCCTCAGTTCAATAAGGAAATGGTATAACAAAAAAATCCAATGGAAGAGCAAGCTAAAATTACCGGGACAAGATATGTTCTTGCGGTACGCGATCTAGCCAAATCTGCAGCTTATTACCAGTCTCAACTGGGATTTGCCACCTGGTGGTCGGGTGAAGGCTGGCATTTTCTCCAACGAGGTTCCTTTAGGGTGATGTTGGGGGAATGTCCGGATGATCGTACGGCCTTCGAAACTAGAAATCATTCCTATTTTGCTTACATAGATATAGACCATATTGACTTGCTATATCAAGAATACCAAGGGAAAGCGGTAGATATAATAGCCGAGCTGGAGGACAAGGCATGGGGTCAGCGCGAATTTGCTATTCGAACGATTGACGGCCATCGAATTATGTTTGGACAAGCTATTTAGGAACGTCTTTTATACCAAAATCTTAGCCAAGAAGAACGACCTTTTATGCGCCAACTTTCTCCGCTATAGCCGCCGTATGATCGCTAGAATTATTATTGCAGAAAATCATTTCCCAAGTTTGATCAGCAATTGGACTTTCGGCCAAGGCCTCCCGGATAAGTGATAGGGAGCTGGGCAATAGCTTTTCCTCATTGTAAACGGGAATAATGATGGAAAGGAGCATAGTGCTTACTTAAAAGGGACCTCCCAATAGGTCAAAGCCCACTCCTGCATATAAGTCACTCGATTAGGGATCACTTTATAGACGATCAATTGCGGATTGTCGATCGAGCCTAGATAATGACTCAATAATCGATTTTTCTGCCAAATTTCTTCTAAGAGCGGCCGATCGTCCAGGACTTCTGCTACACCTGTAATCCTCAATTGATTATGATCTCCGTCCATATAGCAAAGTTCTACCTTTGGGTTGGCTTCGATTTGTGCGGTCTTTTGATACGAACGCAAATTGGCAATATAGATCGTAAATCCATCTACTCGAACGGGAGAAACGGGGCGAAGGCGAGGCTGGTCGCCGTCTAGGGTAGCTAGCATGGGGAATTTAGCATTCTTGATTACGGCAGCAGCTAGCGCTGGTAATTCACTGGGATTGACTTTGGCGGCCTGTGGCTTTGGCATAAGTTCGTATTATTTTAAATATTTAAAGTCGGAAGCTAATTTTTTGATTTGCAGCTTAAGCACTTAAATTTGAGTAAAAATCACAATAATTGTCAGAGAACCTGATTTGAAATGGAAAGTATATAATATTTCCATATTATGGACCAAAACAACTACTAAATCTATGCGAACTTGGCTTGCTTACTTCCTTGTAGCTGCAATTATCATTGTTCCCTTTTTAATTTGGGGA
>Ga0209578_10002674_pt1 | contig 14409 bp, 14 predicted proteins | sample tdAd472_FD_187127 | JGI IMG/M metagenome (GOLD analysis project Ga0209578, IMG submission 187127) | Marine sediment microbial communities from the Atlantic coast under amendment with organic carbon and nitrate - tdAd47.2 (SPAdes)... | ecosystem: Environmental > Aquatic > Marine > Coastal >...
CCGATGCGGCAGATCAGCGCCGCTGCCAGCCCGACGGCGAGCGAAATCACGAAATACCGGCCGAGGGAAATCTGCCGCCCGGTCCGCATCAGCCGCACACGGAGTTCCTGCGGGCGCGGCAGCAATCGTTTGGCGAGACCTTCGAGCAACGGCGACGAGGTTTGCACCTTACGTTTGAGCTGACGAATCTGCCGTTCCTCGATGCTCAACGGGCGAGCGCGTTCGCCGATCCGTTCGACCCGCGCGCTCAGGCGGCGCTGACGACCTAGGACACCGATGGCGAGCGAGCCGACGATCACCATCGCCGCCAGCGTGCCGGCGAATATGACGACCAGATCGAGCACGCCACCGCTCATCCCGAAGGTCATCCCCGCAGTCATCCCATGGCCTCCATCAATGCCTTGTCGAGACCGAAATACTTGGCGCGGTCGATGAACGCCGGTCGCATGCCGGTCGACTTGAAACTGCCGAACAAGTTGCCGTCCGCGTCCTCGCCTTCGAATTCGAAGGTGAACAGGTCCTGCGTCGTGACGACCTCACCTTCCATGCCGACGACTTCCGTCACATGGGTGATGCGGCGCTTGCCGTCGCGCATGCGCGAAATCTGCACGATCAGGTCGACGGCCCCGGCGATCTGCGCACGGACCGCCTCGTTCGGCAGCTTGACGCCGGCCATCGCGACCATGTTTTCGAGCCGGGTCAGCGCCTCGCGCGGGCGGTTGGCGTGAATGGTGCCGAGCGAACCGTCGTGACCGGTATTCATGGCCTGCAGCATATCCAGCGCCTCGCCGGCGCGGATCTCGCCGAGGATAATGCGGTCGGGGCGCATGCGGAGCGCGTTCTTCACCAACTCGCGCTGCGTGATCTCGCCGTCGCCTTCCAGGTTCGGCGGGCGCGTTTCAAGGCGCACCACATGCGGCTGTTGTAGTTGCAGTTCCGCTGCATCCTCGATGGTGACGATGCGCTCGCCGGCATCGATCATACGCGACAGCGCGTTCAGCAGTGTCGTTTTCCCCGACCCGGTACCGCCCGACACTAAAATATTGAGGCGCGAGCGTGATGCAATCTTTAGCACCGTCGCCATCTCCGGCGAGATGTTTTCCTGACGCTGCATCACATCCAGCGTGATTTTCTTTTTCGAGAACTTACGGATCGAGATACTCGGCCCGTCGATCGCCAAAGGCGGAATGATGATGTTGACGCGCGAGCCGTCCGGCAGACGGGCATCGCACAGCGGCGACGATTCATCGACGCGCCGCCCGACCCCGGACACGATCCGAGACGCGATCTGCATGACGTGGCGGTTATCGCGAAACGTGACACCCGACAGCGTCAGCTTGCCGTTCTTCTCGACGTAGACCTGTTCCGGGCCGTTGACCATGATGTCGGTCACCGCCTCGTCAGCAAGCAGCACTTCAAGCGGGCCGAAGCCCAGCATGTCGTTGAGCAGCATGGTGACGATCTCGCGCTGCTCCATCAGGTTGAGCTGGATTTTATGCTCGGTAAGAATTTCCGCGACCACCTCGCCGACGTCCTGCGCCAGTTGCGCGCGCGGCATGTCGCCCGCTTCGGTCACGTCGATGCGGTCCATCAGGATCGGCTGCACCAGCATCTTGGTCTTTTCGATCAGGTTCTCCGGCGCCACCGCCGGGGCCTGCGCACGGACTTCCAGCAAACGGTTGATCACTGCCGTCACCGTGTCGCGCTTTTCACGTTGCGACAATCCGTCCGGCACCAGATCGCCGCTGATCGCATCGTCGACGAGACGCGCAAGCTCGGCGCGCGGCAGGGTGGCGGGATCGTCGTCGCCGAAAATTTCATCGCTGCGTTCCAGCGTTTCCAGCGCCACCGTCTGAATGATTTCGGGGCGGTATTGATCTTCCGTGCCCAGCATCGCCGCATGCATCAGCGCGTCGCTGTTTGCATCGCCTTGCAGTTCACCGAGCGGACGGACCGACGGCCCCTTGCGGTGCGCATTGATGGGGATCACGTCGGGGGTGTGTCTTTTGCCAAACATCTCAGTGTCCTTCCAGCGGCGCACCCGTTTTCGGCGCACGTTTGAATTTCGCGAACAGGCCACCGCCGGTCTTGCGTTCCTGCCCGCAGATCAATTCAGCGACCGGCACCAGTGCGCGACCCAGCTTCGAGCGCGGGTGCGCCTGGACGATGCATTTGCCCTCGGCCTCGGCACGCATCGCGGTACGCGGCTCGAACGGCACGCAAGCGGCGATCTTCAGCCCCGAACCGTCCTCGAAGGTTTTGCGCGAAAGCTCTTCCTTCGGCGCGATGCCCTGACGGCTCAACGCCACCGAGATGTCGGCACCGGGATTGACGGCACCGGCCAGCGTTGCAAGGCGCACCGCATCGCGCATAGCGGCAAGGCTCGGCTCGGCCACCAGCACGATGCGCGTGAACGCATCCAGCATCGCCGGGTGCGCCACGGCGCAACTTCGAGGCACGTCGACGATCACCAGATCGCTGTCCTGGCGAACGAATTCCAGAAGCTCGGCAAAAGCCGCCGCGTCGGCCATGTCGCCTTTCGCCGGATCGGTTTCCGACGCCATGACGCGAAACTTTTCGCCCAGCGTCACCGACGCACGCTTCACGAACAGCTCGTCCATGCGGCCCGGTTCGCGCATGGCATCGCTCAGCCCGCCGCCCGGATCGACATCCAGTATCAGCGCCTGTGTGCCGAACGTCAGGTCCATGTCGATGAGCGTCACGTTCTTTTGCGCCTGTTCGGCGGCGAACCATGCGGCATTGGCGGCAAGCGTACTGGCGCCGACACCGCCGCGTACACCGATCACACAGACGGCATCCGTGCGCGACGGTGTCTCGGCTGCAACCGGTGCCCGCGCGCTATCGAGCGGCGGCCGGGTCCGCTGCAGACACGCCGAGAAATCGTGATAGGTGAACGGCTTGATCAGATAATCGGCAACACCGGCGGCGATCACGTCGCGATAGATACGCAGATCGTTGACGCAGCCCAGCAGGATCACCCGCGCGCCCGCGTCGCAAACCTCCGCAAGCCGGGACACATCGGCCATGATGTCGCTCGACGCACCAAGATCGACCACCAGGATCGACGGGGTCGGCATTCCGGCCAGACTTTCCAGTGCCTCATCGAACGACGCCCGGATAACGCAGTCGTCGACGATGCCTTCGGATTCCGCACCGCGCGTTATGGTGTCGGCAGTCTGCTGATCCGATGCGAACGCCAGAAAATCATGGCACATGGCAGCGGGTTCCGTTTCGATCGTTTTCTTGAGCGCAATCATTTGTCACCTCCGCCGCCGGAGCTGCCCTGCACGCCGTGGCTTTCCGCCGTGTTGGCGTCATCGACATCGAGCGCGCGGGTCATCCCGGCGCGATAACGCTGAACACCGAGCACCATCGCCTCACCATCGGCCAGCGTTGCACCGCGGCCTTCGACGATGTCACGCGGCTCAGCGACCATGCGACCGAAGTTACTGGCCGTCGCACAGCCCCAGTTCGAATGCGGCCGGTTGTCGAAGGTGCGCCCGGCGCGCGACGTGAAGTCGGGGCAACCCGGCAGCGTCACCAGATAATGCCGCACAGTCAGATTGACCTCGTGTACATCGATCCCGGCGATGTTGCTGCGCACGCGGACCCGCACCGGGTCTATGCCGGCTTCGGCGAACAGACCGGCAATGTTGGCACGGCGCTGTGCCGCCAGTTCGGTGCTGTCGACCAGCACGCCGAAATCGACGAAGACGTCGTCGCTTTCGCCGAGCGCACGACGTTGCAAAAAGGCCATGGCGGCGCGCCGTTCGGCAGCCGCGATTCCGGTGCCTGCGTTTTCGAATTGCAGGGCGAACGAGGTTTCGCTCGGCACCACCTGCACCTTCTTTTCCTCGTGCGGCGGCATGTCGACCTGGGTGTTCAGCGGGTCGTACCACGGACGGTCGGCGAAGTTCTGGCAGCCGGTGAGCAGAAGCATACTTAACACCAGCGCCCCTGCCCCGCTCATCCTTCGAGACGCGGCTGTGCCGCTCCTCAGGACGAGGCTAAAAATATGCGAACACCTCATCCTGAGGAGGACCGAAGGGCCGTCTCGAAGGATGATGGGCAAGCGGATTTCCGAAACGTTTCTCATCAGTTACCCCCCTTGGCGTCCGCAGGTGTCTGGTCGAGCAGGAAGCCAACCGGACCGATCAGGCTGTCGCCGTTACGGTCGATGGTCACCGGCTGCCCGGTGTGTTGTTTCTGGCGATGCGTGCCGCCGTTTATGATGCGTTCCGCGTCATGCGGGTTTTCAAGACCGTCGGTCGGCGCCGCCAGCCGCTGGCGCGATACAGGGCGCACCACATACGGTGTGACGATGATGACCAGCTCGCTTTCCTCGCGCTGGAAACGATCCGACTTGAACAGCCCGCCCAGCACCGGCACGTCGCCCAGACCCGGGAACTTGGAAATGTCGTGCGTGACGTTGTTCTGGATCAGACCGGCGATGGCGAACGACTGCCCCGATCCCAGTTCCACCGTGGTATCGGCGCGCCGCGTCGTCAGCGACGGGATCTGGAAGTTATTGAGCGTCACCGCATTGGTCGTCGAAAGCTGGCTGACTTCGGGGCGGACGTGCAGGTTAACGCGGTCGCGCCCCATCAGCGTCGGCGTGAAGCTGAGCGAAACACCGAACTTCTTGAATTCGATCGTCACACGACCGTCCGAGTCCGGCACCAGGATCGGAAACTCGCCGCCCGCCAGGAAGCTCGCGGCCTCGCCTGACAGCGCCGTCAGGTTCGGCTCGGCCAGGACCGAGATCAGCCCCTCTTCCTCCAAGGCGTCGATGACCGCATTCAGATCGAAGCCGCCGATGCCGATGCCCGACGCGGACAGCGTGTGCTGCGTCACCGAAGCATTGAACGGGTTCGACGTCGCGATACCGAAGGCGATACCCGCCGCCGATCCCGCAATCGACCAGTTGAAGCCGAGCTGCTTGTCTATATCTCGCGAGACCTCGGCGATGCGGACGCGCAGGTTGATCTGTGTCGGTGCATCAATACCGACCCGCATCATGACTTTCTTCGGATCGCCGACAGCCCCGGCGGCGACGCGGCGGATATTTTCCGCCGTCGATGCGCTTTCGACGATGCCGTCCAGCACCAGCGCATCGCCGACACTGCTGACCGTGATATCGGCTTCCGGGTGCAGTTGGCGGATTTGTTCGTGGATACGGCCGACGTTGTGGCTGACATGAAGATCGATGCTGGCCAGCACCTGCTCGCCCCGGTCGACGGCGAACAGCGTGGTTTCCCCCGGTCCCTTACCCAGCACATATACAAGTGTCGGGCTTTTGATCTGCACGTCGGCAATTTCCGGATCGGCGACGAACACCGTCTGTGCCGGGGCGCGCAGCTTGATCAGCCGCCCCTTGTGCACTTCCAGCGTCATTTCATGATGCCCGCGCGAGACGATTTCCAGCGGTTTGCCCCAGGCATCGCCGACGGCGATCAGGGTCATCGCCAGTATGGCAAGGATCGCGACGAATTGCAGGATATCCCAGTTGCGTAGCATGGTCCGGCTCCTCAAAAGTTTTGAACCTTGGCATCGCTGCCACGGAGCACATGGACCTCCCGGCTGTTACCCGACCCCGGGAACAGGCGCGGATCGCCCCACATGTTGTAAACGTCGGAATCGAGGGTGTAGCTGCGGCCCTCGTTGCGGACCATTTCCGGATCGAACGGCTTGGCCCCGCCCAAAAGGCGTTCCTTGTGCACGGTCTCGCTTTCCGCCTGGCTCAGGCTGTTGAGGCTGAGCGACAGCCGACCCATTTCCAACGCGATGGTCACGCGTTCGGCTTCCTTGGGTGTGACTTCGATGGTCGCCGTCTTGGCGATGGCGGCGGAGCCGTCTTCCTTGTCGACGTGCTGATCAATGGCCAGCACGCGGACGCGGCGCAGCACCGTCTGCGAGAAGAAGCGCTGCTGCTTGGCTTCCTTGCGCTCGTCACGGACTTTCATGGTCATCAGGATGTCGACCCAGTCGCCCGGAAAAATGAAACCGGCAATCCCCGTCGTCGCATCGACCGGCAACGACACGGCGCGGAACCCGGGTTCCAGCACTGCGGCAAGAAACCCCCGCTCGCCCGGATGCACGACGCGGACCTTCGTTACCGGCTCGCCGGCACGAAGCTGCACGCGGACGACGGCGCCTTCGAGTTCGCGGATCGGATCGTTGGCGGCATCGCCGCCCGCCGCGCCCGGCGCGCGAACGATGTGCGTCGCGTGTACGCCGTCTTCGGGCCACGCCTGCCATTCCAGGTTCTGCGACTTCAGGAAGGTGCCCGGCTTCATGTCGGTCTTGGCGACCAGCACTTCGGCGGCGGCAGTGCGCACCACCTGGATTTCCGTCTTGCGGTCCGCGGCAAGTCGCGTGCGCTCGGTTTCCATCCAGGATTTGACGTACAGCGCGGTGCCGGACGCGAATATCAACGCCACGGCCAACAGCAGTATGTTTCGGATCGAGAACATGATCTTCCCCCTATTGCGCGAGTTGCAGAAGCACCCAGAACCCGCCGGTCGCGATCGCCACCCCGTAGGGCAGCTTTATCGCCATGGAATTCCGGTAACCGCGCATCCCGGCGATATCGAAGCCGAGCGCCGGAGCGACATGAAAATGAGTCAGGTACAAGAGCGACAGAGCACCGCCGGCGAATGCCATGATCATGGTGAATTCGCCGATCAACGCCGGCCCGGCCCAAAGCGCCGCCGCCGTGATAAGCTTGACGTCGCCACCGCCGAGCCGGTTCAGCGCGAAAAAAGTAAAACAGATCGCGAAGGCCGTGGCCGCGACGATCACCGACGCAATCACATTGATATCGACCGACGCCAACCAGACATGCAGCGGATACAACGCCAGCAAGGCCAGCGTGCAGATATGCGGGATCGCGTAGCGGCGCACATCGCTGATCGCAGCATGGAAGAACGGCACCGCTGCCGCCAACAAAACGATTGTGTGAATTGAATTAAGTTCGGTCATCGTCCTCCCACCTCCTGCGTCTTGAGGACTCCGCCCTTCCCGTGTTCTCGTGCCTATCGGGTCATGTTCACCCTTATTGATTTTTTGTTGTCGAAGCGTTGTCGCTTTCCGGAGCCCCCGGCGCGCCGACCCGCGAAGATCGGCCGAGGTGGTGTCGTCCAGAACGGAGGCAAACCGTCCACGGACCCGGCATCGCCGGAGGTTCCGGAAAGCGTCCGGCGCGGCGTGGTGCCGAACCGAACGCTTTGCCGTGGATCAGGGTCCTGCAACCGCACCGCTGAGGATCGTCGCGACACTGTTGAACATCGTGTCGAGCGACGTGCCCATGGCCTGGAGTGCGAGGATCGCGGCAACCGAAACGAGCGCAGCAATGAGACCGTACTCGATTGCGGTGGCACCGCTTTCGTCGTGGAAGAATTTTTTAAGGGTGGCTTTCATAGTGGCCTCCTGTCCTTTTCGTCCGGTCGCCTCACCCCGTGTGAAGACGACACCGGCAGCACCAAAGTGCAGGAGCATTTACTTATTTTTTACTTTCGTGGTCAAAATTTTTATTCAATCATATTTTACAATTATAATATTTGTATTTTTTAAATACATTTACATAAAATTTTATCTAATTTGTTTGCACTATATATATATTCGTTTGTTTCGGAATCCCCACTCCGCATCACTATTATTAAGTCCGGCACAAAAGACCGGAGACGCGCCATGGCGCCAGCACTCAAAAACACTTTCAGACGGTTCGGCAAGGATGCCGACGGCACGACGTTGCTGGAGTTCGCCTTCGGCGCGCCGATCCTGGCAACCGTGATGCTGGCGTCGATGGAATTCGGCACCATCATGCTGACGAACACCCTGATGGAGAGCTCGCTGCGAGAAGCCGCGCGCTTCGGCATCACCGGCCAGCAGCCCGATGGGGTCACGCGGCTCGAACGCATCATCGAGATCATCGACGAACGCACTCTCGGTCTTGTCGACATGACCGAGGCGCAGGTCGACGTGCTCGTTTACCCAAGCTTCTCCGACGTCGGGCGCGGCGAGGACTATGTCGACGGCAATGCCAACGGCGCCTATGACCCCGGCGAAACGTTCACCGATGAAAATGCGAACGGCCAGTGGGACGCCGATATCGGCGAGGCCGGCAGCGGCGCGTCGGGTGACATCGTCGTCTATCGGCTGCGCTACGACTGGCACACGATGACGCCGTTCTCGGCGCACTTCGTCGGCAATGACGGCGTGCTCGGCCTGACCGCCAGCATCGTCGTCCGCAATGAACCCTGGGACGGGCTGAACAACTGATGATCGCAGCACTCGGCAAGCACTTACGGAGACTCCGCCGTGACGATCGCGGCATTTCCGCCGTCGAGATCGCGCTCGCCGTGCCGGTCGCACTGGCGCTGACGCTGAACGGGGTCGAGATGACCCGCTATGTTCTTTTGCACCAAAAGACCGAGCGCGCGACGATGACCGTCGCCGATCTGGTCTCGCAGGGCGAGGTGCTGACGGCGAACGATCTCAACAACATCTTTCAGGCCGGTGCGCTGATCACCGAGCCGTTCGATTTCGGCGCCAATGCAGCGATGATCGTTTCCAGTGTCGTCGGCCAGGCTTCGGGCGCCGTCGTCGAATGGCAGCGCGCCTATGGCGACAATCCCGATGCCAGCGGTTTAGGCGGCGAAGGCGGCGTGGCGAGCCTGCCGGCGGGGTTCGTTGTCGGCGAAAGCGAAAGCGTGATCATGGCGGAAATACAGTACCGCTATACGCCGATGTTCCCGGGCAATCCGTTGCTCGGCGGCGTCATCGGCAACAACACCGTCTATAACTACGCCATCTTCCGGCCGCGCTATACCGTCAAGGTGCGGCTGGGGACATAACCCCCTCATTCACACAGCACACGTCACCCTGAACTTGATTCAGGGTCCATATCCTTTTGATTATTTCATGGATCCCAAATCAAGTTCGGGATGACGGCTGTGGCGTGACGGCGTTCCGTCATCTCGTCACTTCGACAATCTGAGTTCCGACAGGTCGTTGGCAATTTCGCGGAACACGGCGCGCAGCGCGGTATCGTCCGGCGCATAGTGATAAAACGGCGATCCCGGGCCGCTCGCGACTTCCTGTAACAGCGCCTGCAGATCCGTGCCGTTATTGGCGAACTGGATCACATACAGCACCACGCCCGAACTTTTGATGTTCGTCGCAAGCAGTCGCAGACGGTCGTCCATGCCGTTGGCCCCGGCACCGCTGCCGGAACCGAACACGGTTTTGTAGCCGTCACCGACGCCGCCATGGTTCTCGCCGTCGGTCAGCAGAACGATGGCGCGTTGCAGGTCGTAATCGGGATCGGCGACCGCCTCGGTGAACGGCGCCGTCGGCATCAGCACACGCCACGCCCATCCCAGCCCCTCGGGAATGTTGGTATAGCCCTCGGGACCGGTCAACGCATCGATGGCGTCGATCATGGTCTGCTTCTGGCTTTGCAGCGGGGTAATGCCGTGATTAAGACACGGTGTGCACTCGCTCCAGCCGTTCGGCGACAGCGTGCAGACACCGCCCGAGACGGGTTCGCCTTCGATCCCGACCGGCTCCCAAGCCGGCCAGTCGGCACCGGGCATGTCTTGCGGTCCCAACAAAATGTCCGCGTCGTCATCGTCCGCGGCGTTGTCGATATATCGGGTATAGACGCAGCCCTGCCAGTCGGTGGGCGGCGATGACAACAACGGCACCGGTGAATTATTGACGGTATAGACTTCGCTCTGCCCGGCGCCGCTGATCGGGTTGGTAAACCCGGCGACGGGATCGCTGGTGGTCAGCGAGGAATCGTATACGCTGCCCTCGACCATGACGTTGACCTTGGCGTTCCACGGCACGAGACCGATGTTCAATAGATCGTTGGCGCCGTTGTCGCCGTACAGGATGTCGACCAGATCCTTGGCCGCCTGACGCGCGGCGGCGATGCGCGTCGTCGATCCGCTGGACGACGTCATCGACCCGGACATGTCCATGGCGATCACCACGTCGAGCGCCTGCATCTGGCGGGTGATCTCGGTCTCAGCCGTCACGGTCAGCGTATCGAAGCCGAGTACCTTCATCAGCGTCGTCGGAATCTGCGCCTCGGCGGTCAAGGTCAGCCGTTCGGCCAGTTCGTCATCGACGATGTGCGGACCGGAAACCGTCGCATCCATGTAGCCGGGCGGAAAGTTGGCGTTGAAGAACATATTGATTTCGGCATCGCGGTTGGGCGAGAAGAAATGCCGCCCGCCGGCAAGGCCGGCCGCATCCAGCGCCGACGACATGCGCGACTTCACCAGATATGCGCGCGCCGTATCGGTCCCCATCCCGACGAACGCCACCATCGGTACCGTCGCCAGTGCGAACAGCACGATAGCCGCACCGGAATCATGCCGCACGAAGTCGGAGAGCTTTCGCCTTGTTGCCGCCAGCCACTTTTTCATCGAAATGCATCCAGCTTTCCATCAAGAGGATGCATAAGGGTGACGCGCGAAATGCCACGCGGGCAAATGTATTATTTATCTAAGTATTTGATATATAATACATAAAATTTTAGGAAACGAAGAACAGCGGGTGAAGGCGCTCAGTCGTCGGTGGCCAGCGGCCCGGGTGGCATCGACGGCAATACGGGCGGCACCGGTTGTTCGCCGTCGTTATCGGCCACCGGATCGGTGTCATCGGCGGCGTCGGCCGGCACCCCGTCATCCTCGCCCAGCGGTTCGAGATCGTTGCGCGTCCACCAGTACCAGAAGCCTTGCGAACGCAGCCATTTTTCGAGCCGGTCCAGGTTCGACCACTCGCGCCCGGCGCCGCGTGCCGAATAGATCCGTGCAAGCTGCCCGTTGACGTAAACCAGCACCCCCCAGGTGTGCGGGTTCTTGTTCTGGTCACCGAAGCCACCCCCCGCCTGTTCGCGCCAGACACGGTACACCACGGCATATTCGCCGAGACTGCCGACCGCGCGCAGATACGGAAGGTCCGCCTGCGTGACGGTCATCGTCACGCCAAGCGCCAGATCCTGCTGGGCGGCGTCTTGCGGTATAGGGCTTCCGACATCTTGCGGCATGGTGAATCTACATCTTGCATCATGTTGTTGACAGGAGTGATCAAATATTGTACATCATGATACATGCTGTGGAGCGATTCCACCAGACTTTAATTCGACGCTTCCACGGCAACGACTTTCCCGAGGCGAAACCGCCTCCGCAACGTAACTGAAGTAACAAGGAATTTTATCATGGCCAAAAAAGTCGCCCCGGTGCCCAAGGGCTATCGTACCGTTACCCCGTATCTGATCGTTCGTGGCGCCGACGCCGCGCTTGCATACTATGCCGACGTGTTCGGCGCCGAAGTTCTTTCGCGCGTTTACGCCGAAGACGGTGTCACCGTTCTGCACGCCGAAATGAAGATCGGTAACTCGATCGTCATCGTTTCCGACGAAATGCCGGCCTTCGGCATTTACTCGCCGTTCGCCTATGGCGGTTCGGCCGTCGCCCAGCACCTTTACCTCGCCAACGTCGACGAGATCTGGGAACAGGCCGTCGAAGCCGGTTGCACCGTGCTGGTGCCGCTTGCCGACACGCACTACGGCGAACGCTTCGCCAAGGTCGTCGATCCGTTCGGTCACGTCTGGTCGATGTCGAAGCGCATCCCGGCCGTGAAGCCGGAAGACATCCAGGCGCGCACGCAGGCCGAGGGTTTCTCGATCTACGAGCCGGTCGGCAACCGTGAAGAACAGCTCTACCCGACCGCTGACGGCGCCGCCGAAAGCGAAGCCGCCTAACGGTGACGTTTTAAGGGCGGCCGCTGGCCGCCCTTTTCGTCTCCTTTATCTGTTAAAGTTCGTTACCCGTTTCCAGCAGCAGGGACTTTAGGAAATGACTGACAACAAATCGCTCAACCAACGCCGTGAAGCCGCAACGCCGCGTGGCGTCGGCGTTGCCACCTCGATCTATGCCGACCGTGCCGAAAATGCGGAACTGTGGGACGTCGAAGGCAAGCGCTATGTCGATTTCGCCGGCGGTATCGCCGTGCTCAACACCGGTCACCGCAACCCGACCGTGATGGCCGAAGTCCAGAAGCAACTCGAACGGTTTACCCACACCGCCTACCAGGTCGTTCCCTACGAGCCGTATGTCGAACTGGCGGAAAAGCTCAACGAACTCGCGCCCGGCGATACGCCGAAGAAAACGCTGTTCGTCACCACCGGTGCCGAAGCCGTCGAAAACTCGATCAAGATCGCCCGCGCCCACACCGGCCGCCCGGCGGTGATCGCGTTCTCCGGCGCGTTCCATGGCCGCACCATGATGACCATGGGGCTGACCGGTAAAGTCGATCCGTACAAACGCGGTTTCGGTCCGATGCCGGCCGGCATCCATCACCTGCCGTTCCCGATGCCGATGCACGGCGTCAGCGCCCAGGACTCCATCGATGCCCTGCACCGTCTGTTCAAGGCCGATCTCGAGCCGGAACAGGTCGCCGCGATCATCCTTGAGCCGGTTCAGGGCGAAGGCGGTTTCTATATCGCGCCCAAGGAACTGGTCCAGGAATTGCGCGCCGTCTGCGACAAATACGGTATCTGCCTGATCGCCGACGAAGTGCAGACCGGGTTTGCCCGTACGGGCCGCCTGTTCGCGTCCGAATACTGGGCCACCGAATGGGGTGTCGAGCCGGACATGATCACCACCGCCAAATCGCTGGCCGGCGGCTTCCCGCTTTCCGGTCTCATCGGCAAGGCGGAAATCATGGACGCCCCGGCCCCCGGCGGGCTTGGCGGCACCTATGGCGGCAGCCCGATCGGCTGCGCAGCGGCACTGGGCGTGCTCAAGGTCATCGAAGAAGAACAGCTTCTTGGCCGCAGCCGCATCCTTGGTGAACGGCTCATTGAGCGCATCAACCGCATGAAGGATCGTTCAGACCTGCATCCGATCGGCGACGTCCGTGGCCTCGGCGCCATGGTCGCGTTCGAACTGGTCACCGAAAAAGGCGGCAACACGCCGGACGCCGACGCCACCAAGGCGCTTTGCGCCAAGGCGCTGGAGCACGGCCTGATCCTGCTTTCGTGCGGCGTTTACGCCAACACCATCCGTATTCTGGTACCGCTGACCGCAAGCGATGCCGTCGTCGACGAGGGTCTCGACATCATCGAGCGCTCACTGTCGGAAATCGGCGCATCGGCGGTCGCTGCCGAATAATAAACCCCGCCCGGCATCCTCCAAAGTTGGCGGATTCCGGGCGGTCCTTGACCTAAGGCCGCCTTCGCGCGACCATCGGTTCAATGTTAAAAGAAGACCAAAGAGGTCCTGAAAACATGACTCCCTTCGCGATTGCCGGTGTGCAAATGCACGTGTCGGCCAGCCATGAAAACGTGACCGCGATGGCCCACCGCATCGACCATGTCATGGCGCGCTTCCCTTGGGTGCAGATGATTGTTTTCAGCGAATTGGCGCCGTATGGGCCGCTGACCGGCAACCATCCGGAAACCGTCGACGCGGCGCTGGACGTATTCCGCGAGGCGGCGCTGCGCCACAATGTGTGGCTGTTGCCGGGCTCCATGTTCGAGCGCACCGAGGTTGGTCTGCACAACGTCGCCACGGTCATCAATCCGCAAGGCGAGATCGTCGCCAAGTACGCCAAGATGTTCCCGTTCCAACCGTATGAAGCCGGCGTCGAGGGCGGCACCGAATTCTGTGTCTTCGACGTCCCCGGCATGGGACGTTTCGGCGTGTCGATCTGTTACGATATCTGGTTCCCGGAAACTACGCGGACTTTGGTGTCGATGGGGGCCGAGGTTCTTTTGCACCCGGTTCTGACCGGCACCATCGACCGCGACATCGAACTTTCCATCGCCCGCTCGACGGCGGCGATGTTCCAGACCTATGTATTCGACATCAACGGTCTCGGCCCGGGCGGCACGGGGCGCTCGTGCGTCGTCGATCCGTCGGGCACGATCCTTTACCAGGCCGCCGGTCAGGAAGAAGTCATTCCGGTCGAGGTGGATTTCGATCTTGTTCGGCGCCAGCGCGCCGTCGGCCTTCGCGGCCTCGGCCAGACGCTGAAGAGTTTCCGTGACCGTAACGCCTACTTCGGTGTTTACGATCCGACCACGTTCGACCCGACCTATCTTTACAGCCTCGGTGCGCTGGAAATGCCGCACCAGGGCATTCAGGACGGGATCAATGCGCCGACGCCGGCCGATGTCACAGGCCCGCGCGGACACAGCAACATTACGGTGCTCGACACCCACAAAAGCGCGAAAGACGCATAAAATGAAAATCAACAGGGAGCTTAAAACTTATGCCGGACGAGGGAGCGAAGACTAAGGGCGTATCGCTCGGGCGCTATTACAACGCAACGCAACTGCGCGTCGATACATGGAACCAGCTCAAGAACATT
>Ga0209578_10002676_pt1 | contig 14392 bp, 12 predicted proteins | sample tdAd472_FD_187127 | JGI IMG/M metagenome (GOLD analysis project Ga0209578, IMG submission 187127) | Marine sediment microbial communities from the Atlantic coast under amendment with organic carbon and nitrate - tdAd47.2 (SPAdes)... | ecosystem: Environmental > Aquatic > Marine > Coastal >...
CTTCGACATAGCTCGATTCTTTACTGTGAGTACTCCAACGGCTTAAGCCGGTGGCTTCTGGTTACGGCTAAGAGCCGGATTAATCCGGCCATTCGGCCGATCAACTCCCTCCCCCTCAGGGGGAGGGTTGGGGAGAGGGGAGCAATACCACAAACCGCTCCTTGATTTATATCCCCTCATCCTGGTCGCTCACGGCATGGCCCAGGCCAGTTTCTCGAGCGGTTCCCGGTCTCACCTTCTCCTGCCTCCCGCGACACTTGTACCTCCCTGTACATCGGCCTTCTCCCGGAGGGAGAAGGGGTTTTCGGATTTTACGGATTCCCTATACCGGGATTCTAAACTCTAACCGCGCGCCCGGGGGCGGTATTCTTTCCCGGTTATTCCATACGTCAAAAGTCCGGGGCCAGTTTCAGCCGGCCCCGGACTGCCTTTTCAACCTGATTTCTCCCAACCGCTTACTTGTTGTCGTCCTTGACCTCTTCGAACTCCGCATCGACCACATCGTCACCACTGGCATCCGCGGTTTCCGCACCGGCGGCACCCGCTGCCGCAGGCTCTGCTTCACCCTTATCGGCATAGAGTTTTTCAGCCAGCTTGCCGGACAATTCGGCCAGCGCCATTGTCTTTGCCTCGATGGCGCCCTTGTCATCAGCTTTCAAGGTTTCTTTCAGTTCCTCTATCGCCTTGTCGATAGCCTGCCTCTCTTCATCACTCACTTTGTCCTCACCCAGATCCTTGAGTGATTTCTCGGTGGCGTGAATCATGTTGTCCGCCTGGTTACGGGCATCCGCCAGTTCATGGAACTTGCGGTCTTCGTCGGCGTGTGCCTCGGCGTCCTTGACCATGCGATCGACTTCATCATCCGACAGCCCGCTGGACGCCTTGATGATAATATTCTGTTCCTTGCCGGTACCCTTGTCCCTGGCGGAAACATTCAGAATACCGTTGGCATCAATATCAAAAATCACTTCGATCTGCGGCACACCACGCGGAGCCGGTGGAATATCGGTCAGGTCAAAGCGGCCCAGCGATTTGTTGCCACTGGCGATTTCGCGTTCACCCTGCAGGACGTGCACGGTAACCGCGCCCTGATTATCATCGGCCGTGGAGAACACCTGGTTCGCCTTGGTCGGTATGGTGGTGTTCTTTTCGATGAGCTTGGTCATCACACCGCCCAGGGTTTCGATACCCAGAGACAGCGGTGTCACATCCAGCAGCAACACATCTTTGACTTCACCGCCCAGTACACCACCCTGGATCGCAGCACCGATGGCAACGGCTTCGTCCGGGTTGACATCGCGACGCGGTTCCTTGCCGAAGAAATTCTGCACCACTTCGCCCACTTTCGGCATGCGCGTCTGACCACCGACCAGAATCACGTCGTCGATCTCACCAACCGATACGCCGGCATCCTTGAGCGCCAGCTTGCAGGGTTCGATAGTACGGGTGACCAGCTCCTCTACCAGCGATTCCAGTTTGGCACGCGTAATCTTCAGATTCAGATGCTTCGGGCCGCTGGCATCGGCCGTGATATAGGGCAGATTCACGTCGGTCTGCTGGCTTGAGGACAACTCGATCTTGGCCTTTTCGGCAGCTTCCTTCAGACGCTGCATGGCCAGCGGATCACCGCGCAGGTCGATACCCTGATCCTTTTTGAATTCATCGGCCAGATAGTCAATCAGGCGTTTGTCAAAATCTTCGCCACCGAGGAAGGTGTCACCGTTGGTGGACAGCACCTCGAACTGATGCTCACCATCGACGTCAGCGATTTCGATAATCGAGATATCGAAGGTGCCGCCACCCAGGTCGTAGACGGCAATCTTGACGTCGCCGCGTTTCTTATCCATGCCATAGGCCAACGCTGCCGCGGTCGGCTCGTTGATGATACGTTTGACATCCAGACCGGCAATTTTGCCGGCATCCTTGGTCGCCTGGCGCTGTGAGTCGTTAAAATAGGCCGGCACGGTGATCACCGCTTCTGTGACCGTTTCACCGAGATAATCTTCCGCGGTTTTCTTCATTTTCTGCAGTACACGGGCGGAGACTTCCGGCGCGGCCATCTTCTTGCCATGGGCTTCAACCCAGGCATCACCGTTGTCCGCCTTGACGATCTTGTAGGGCACCAGCTCCATGTCTTTTTGCACTTCGGCATCGCCAAAGCGGCGGCCGATCAGACGCTTGACCGCGTACAGGGTATTGGCCGGATTAGTGACCGCCTGGCGTTTGGCTGCCTGCCCCACCAGGACTTCATCGCCTTCGGTAAACGCGACGATGGACGGGGTGGTACGATCGCCCTCGCTGTTTTCAATAACCCGTGGCTCACCGCCCTCCATCACTGCGACGCAGGAGTTGGTGGTCCCAAGGTCGATTCCAATAATCTTGCCCATGTTCGATGGTCTCCCAGATTTCTAGTCTTTCGATTCCGCATTTAAGGTGTCAGTTGCCTCCCTAGATGGGGGCATTCATTTGTTTTTCAAGCCTGTTCGTTGAACTGTCCGCCACTGGATTCCTGGGTGGCTCTGGATACGATCACCATGGCAGGACGAATCAGCCGGTCGTTAAGCAGATAACCTTTCTGGACCACGGTTACCACCGTGTTCGGTTTGACATCGGCACGCTCCTGCACCGACATGGCCTCGTGATACTCTGGATTAAATTGTTCATTTAATGCACTGATTTCTTTTATATTATACTTTTCCATTGCCGAGGTCAGCATTTTCAGTGTCAACTCACTGCCCTCTTTAAGCCCGGCCACATCGGCATTCTCCGTGGCGGCTGCCAGACCCATCTCCAGGCTGTCCTTAACCGGCAACAAGTCCACCGCGAACTTTTCCAGGGCAAATTTGTGCGCATTGACCAGGTCTCGCTCATGGCGTTTGCGCAGGTTGTCAATATCAGCCTGCAGACGCAGGCACTGGTCCCAGTGTGAATCCGCTTTGCTGCGGGCATCCTCCAGCAGCGCCTGCAATGCATCCGCGCCCGTCGCTGCATCACCCGCCGCTTCGTCTGCTGGATCCGGCTGCGCCTCCTGCACCGAATCCAGTTCTTCCTCGGCCACTACCTTTTCTTGATCAGTCATTTAATACCTCTACAAAACAATAATATGCACAACTTATCTAATGTATTATCAGGAGCTTTATCTGCTGCCTGATTTCTCAATTCAGTCCCGTAAAACGCGCCAGCCGGGGAGGTTGAATTTTCAGCTCCGCATCTTAGGAGACCTATACATAGGGGCTAATCCTTGGGATTCAAGGCCGCGCTGAGAATCCGTGCCGTCGCATCGACAATCGGTATGACACGCTCGTAGGCCATGCGCGTGGGCCCGATGACACCCAGCACACCCAGCACCTGACCGTCGACCGAGTAAGGCGCCGTCACCAGGCTGCACTCATCGAGCATCTGGTAACCCGATTCCTCACCGATGAAGATCTGCACACCTTCGTTCTCGACGCATTGATCGAGCAGATGCAGGATATGACGCTTTTCATTAAACGCTTCAAATAGGTGGCGCAAGGTATTGACTTTACAAAGCTCTTCGAACTCCATCAAATTCGTCTGACCAGCCAGCACATAGTCACTGCCCTGCTCGGCTTCGCCCAGCACCTGATCGGCCATATCAAGCGCCGTGGCCATCATCCGGTTGAGATTCTCACGCGTTTCGCGCAACTCCGACACCAGCCGCCTGCGCACTTCATTGAGCTCCCTGCCGGCAAACTGCTCGTTGAGAAAATTGGAGTACTGGTGCAGTTCCGAGGCCGAATAATTCCGTTCTGTCTGCAGGATACAGTTCTGTACCTCCTGGTCATCGATCACCAGCACGGCCAACACCTTCTGTTCCGACAAGGGCAGAAATTCAACCCGCTGCAGGGAAGCGTGCTCGCGCCGTGGCAGCGTGACCACACCCGCCAGCCTGGTTACATCGGAAAGCAGGTTGGAGGCGATCTCGGCCAGGTCCTTGGCGTCGGTATCGGTACCCAGGCTGAGCTTGAATTCGTCGATCAGCGAATGCTCCAGGGGCTGAACAGACAACAGCGTATCCACGAACAGGCGGTAGCCGAGCACCGTGGGAACCCGCCCGGCAGACGTATGGGGTGAACTGACCAGCCCCATATCCTCCAGATCGGCGATGACATTACGAATGGTGGCCGGGCTCAGTTTCAATCCGGCATCGCGCGCCAGTGTCCGCGAACCCACGGGCTGTCCCTCACGAATATAACGTTCCGTGAGCGCTTTCAGGAGATACTGGGCTCGTTCCGAAAGTTCCGGCACAGGAGAGCTGACTCTTTCCGCTAACAGATAAGCGGTTTACTTTAGCACTCATTGAGTTGGAGTGCTAACAGCTCATGGACCTGCCCTGAGTGTGGTAAGTTAAACTACGGGTATCCACAATTTGAATGTCTGTTTACGCCCCTTAAGTCACTGTATTTTTGACCGATAATGATTTGGATATCATCAATATTTTCTCGCCCGGGCGAGGCCGATAAAGAGAGAGCCAATATGATTCGTTCCACAACCCTACATACGCTCTGTAAAAGCATGGCGGGACTTTTTGTTTTTGTGTCCTCGGTGGCGTTCGCCGCTGATTCATCCCTGCACCCGGAACCTCGTGAACTGGTGCTCCTCAACTGGTCCGAGTACATTGATCCCGACCTGGTTGAAAAATTTGAAAAGCAGTTCAACGTCAAGTTCAGGGAAGTCTATTTCGAAAGCGATGACCTGCGCGACGATATGATGCTCGAGACCGATGGCATGGGTTACGACCTGGCCCTGGTCAATGGTATTTCGGTTGACCTGTACCGCAAACGTGGCTGGCTTTCACCCGTCAGTGAGACTCAAATCCCCAACCTCAAGCATATCGACAGCCGCTGGCTGGACGCCTTCCCCGGCCTCAAGGGATACACAGTACCCTACTTCTGGGGCACCATGGGTATCGCCTACCGCAAGGATCTGGTGCCGGCCCCCCTGACCAGCTGGATGGATATCCTGCAGCCGGCCGAGTCTCTGCGCGGCAGGATCGGCATGGTGGAAAACTCCCGCGACGCACTGGGCATGGCGCTGAAAGCACTCGGTTACTCGGCCAACAGTACCGACAGCAAGCAAATCAAAGCCGCCGAACAGTTGCTGCTGGCACAGAAACCGTACGTAAAAACCTACACCTACATCGCCCTGAATGAAGAATCCGCACTGGTCACCGGTGACATCATCGCGACCATGATATACAGCGGCGATGCACTGATGGTGCAGGAACATCACGAAGAGATTGACTATGTGGTGCCGACCGAGGGCGGCAATATCTGGGTTGACTACCTGGTTGTCCTGGAAAACTCCAAAAACAAGGAGCTCGCCCGGGCATTCCTCAATTTCCTCAATGAACCGGAGAACGCCGCCCAGCTGGCTGAATTTGTCTATTACGCCACACCCAACAAAGGCGCCGAAAAGCTCCTGCCCGCCGAGTTTCTGGAGGATCCGGTCATCTATCCGAGCGAGGCGGTGCTGAGTAAGTCGGAATTCTACAAACCGCTGCCACCGCGCGCCATGAAAAAACGTAACATTGCATTTTCCAGGGCTCTGCAGTAAGTGGATGAATGAAGCTCCGCACGAAAATCCTGCTGCTGCTGATCCCACTGATCGTGGTGCCGATGCTCGCCATGGGCTGGATTGCCTACAGCGAACTGAATGAAAAATCCAAGCAAAAGGCCTTTGCGGAAATGCAGGCATCCATCGACCATCTCGCCGGACACCTCGGGCTCGAGATAGAGACCGCCGTTGCCAATATCGAACTGTTCGCCAATCACACTCTGATCAAAAAATACATCCTGACCAACGACGAGGAGGAGCGTTATAGCCTGTTACAGGGGCCGGTACTGCGTGTGCTCCGCAGTTTCCAGGACGCCTTCCCGAACTACTATGAAATTCGCCTACTGCTGCCCGATGGCTACGAGGACATACGCCAGACTTCGCTTCCCGCACTGGACAACCTGACCGAGGAGGAAGAAGAAAACCCACTATTCCTGGCGATGCAGCAGACCGGTGACTCGGTGTCCAGCCTGATAACTCATAATCCTGATAACGGCGAACTGGCACTGTTTGTTGGCAAGCCTCTGGTACTTCGTGACCCGGCGGTAGACGCGATGGGAGCGCCACCGAAACTTCGCGGTTACCTGGCACTGACCATCGGCCTGCAGGAACTGGTGTCGCACGTCAGCAGCGGCGTGATCGGCAAGGCTGGTTACCTGCTTGTCACCGACCAGCAAGGTAACGCACTGATCCGACCCGAGAGCGTCGTGGTCGAAAAAATCGTGCTGCGCGACACCCTGGACGCCATCGCCAGGCGCCCTGTCGGGGACAAGCCGGTGGGAACCGTTTTCAACGAGCAATCCGCCTACATAACGGGAATTTCGCTGCTTGATGACCTGCACCTGCTTGCCATACTACCGAAACAGGAAATCACAGAGATCCGCAACAGGCTTGCTCTCGCTGTAATAATCATCATGCTGGTTTCAATCCTCGTCACAGCGAGCGCCTTGTACCTGGTACTGCAACGCCTTGTCATCGGTCCAATTCAACGGCTCGGCGTTGTTTCCAGGGAAATCGGCCGGGGAAACCTGGCTATTCAAAGCGGCTTGAACTCAAACGACGAGATCGGCACCCTGGCTACGGCTTTCGAGGCCATGGCCGGAAGCCTTCGCAAGTCCGACGAACAGATCCGCTATGTCGCCTACCACGATACGCTCACCGGCCTGCCCAATCGCGCCATGTTTCAGGAGTACCTCAACCATGTCATCGCCCACGCCCGCCGCAACCACAAACAGTTTGCCCTGCTGTTTCTGGATGTCGATGACTTCAAACGCATTAACGACACTCTCGGTCACGAAACCGGCGACTGCTTATTGCAGGAAGTCACGGAGCGACTGGCACACTGCCTGCGCGACACCGACTATGTGGCACGGATGGGTGGATTCGACGCGCCCGACGAGTTCCTCGCCCGGCTGGGCGGCGACGAGTTTATCATCCTGTTACCCGATATCAGCGACCAGCACGCACCCGGTGCTTTGGCCTACCGCCTGATTGAAGCCCTGTCACAGCCATTCTTCATAACTCACCACGAATTCTATGTCGGTGCCAGTATAGGAATCACCCTCTACCCGACCGATGGTGAGCAGGCTAATGAACTCGTCAAAAACGCAGACATTGCCATGTACCATGCAAAAGAACTGGGTAAAAACAACTATCAGTACTATCGCGAATCCATGAACACAATGGCCCATGAGAGGCTGGCACTCGAAAACAAACTGCGAAAAGCACTGGAAAACGACGAGCTGTGCCTGTATTACCAGCCCCAGGTCGACGCCGCGAGCGGCCGGATCGTCGGCGTGGAAGCGCTGCTACGCTGGTTCGATCCGGAGCAGGGTCTGATACCGCCAGACTTCTTTATTCCGGTTGCAGAGAACTCGGGGCTGATTCTCCCCATCGGCGAATGGGTCATCAAGGAAGCCTGCAGACAGAACAAGGCCTGGCAGAAAGCCGGCCTGGAAAAAATCGTGGTATCCGTCAATATATCAGGCATCCAGTTCGCCCGGCAGAATGTCGCCGATGTGATCGAGGCGGCGCTGAAAAAGAGCCGTCTGGCCGCCGCTTATCTCGAAACCGAGATAACGGAAAGCGTCATCATGGATCAACCCGAGCGCGCTGTAGAACAGCTTTCCGCCATAAAGGAGCTGGGCATCGGTATCGCACTGGATGATTTCGGTACCGGTTATTCCTCGTTCAGCTACCTGTACCGCTTTCCGATAGACACGCTCAAAATCGACCGCAGTTTCATCAGCGACATCAGCAAAAAAACCGAGCATGCTGAAATCGTCGCAGCGATCATTGCCATGTCACACATACTGAAGCTGCGCGTGATCGCTGAAGGTATCGAGACAGAAGAACAGCTGCGCCTGCTCGTCGACAAAGACTGTGACGTTATTCAGGGTTACCTCTTCAGCCGGCCGCTGCCGGCAGAAGAGATGACACAATTGCTGGCCAAGCCGACATTAATGACGGCATAGCATCCACATTGGCAGTTAGCGGACACGCAGCGCGGGTTGCGTAGCGCAAAAAATAGAGTTGGCGGCGCGGCCCGGAACCGATAGCATTGCCTACTTATGAGCAGCCCGTTCCAGACCATCGGCCTGATCGCCAAGTCCGGCGCCCCTGCTGTCGCCCATACGCTGACGAAACTGATCAGCGACCTCAGGCAGCGGGAACTCCGTGTGGTCCTGGACGAGAGTGCGGCGGTTTACTTCGAGCGGCCTGAGGAAGCGGTTTTAAACCGCTGGGAACTCGCCAAAGAGTGCGATCTGGCGATTGTGGTGGGCGGTGACGGGACCTTGCTGAATGCCGCGCGCAGCCTGGCTGAAGCGGACGTGGCGGTGCTCGGTGTCAATCTGGGGCGCCTCGGCTTTCTGGCCGATGTCTCGCCCGACGAAATGCACGAACGGCTGGATGAAATCCTGGCCGGACAGTACGAAGAAGAACACCGTTCCCTGCTCCACGCCAGCGTGCTCCGCGACGGCCGCACGGTCAGTGAAAGCGATGCGCTGAACGACGTGGTCATACACAAGTGGGACATTGCCCGCATGATCGAGGTCGACACGACGATAGACGGCCGCTTCCTCAACTCGCTGCGCGCGGATGGACTGATTGTCTCTACACCGACAGGTTCGACCGCCTATGCCCTGTCCGGTGGCGGCCCTATTCTCGACCCGGCACTGCAAGCCCTTGTCCTGGTTCCTATTTGCCCGCACACCTTGAGTAACCGCCCTATCGTGGTCAGTGACCAGGTGGAAATTGAAATCGTTTTACACGGCGAAAATTCCACCGAAGCGCAGATCACCTGTGATGGACAGATGAACTTTGAACTGGCGAGCGGTGATCAGGTGCGCATTAAACGCAAGGATTACGACCTGCGACTGATCCACCCCCGCAACCACGATCACTTCGACATCATGCGTAAAAAACTGCGTTGGGCGGAACAGCCGTAATGCTGTTATCCCTGCATATACGCGATTTCGCCATTATCGATGAACTGGAGGTCGAATTACGCCCCGGCATGACCGCGCTGACCGGTGAAACCGGCGCCGGCAAATCGATTCTGCTCGACGCCCTGGGTCTGCTGCTGGGGGACCGTGCTGACGCCGGCGCCGTTCGTTACGGTGCCGGGCGTGCTGATATCAGCGCCAGCTTCGATGTCTCCGCTATCGAGACCGCGCGCAGCTGGCTGGCGGAACAGGAACTGGAGCTGGACGGCGAATGCCAGATACGCCGCGTCGTTCTCAGCGAGGGCCGCTCGCGCGGCTATATCAACGGCTCAGCGGTCCCCATTCAGTCGTTGCGCGAATTTGGCGAACGCCTGGTCGACATACACGGTCAGCACCAACACCAGTCCCTGATGAAGCGCGAGCTGCAGCGGCAGTTACTGGACAGCCACGGTGGCCATGACAAGCTGCTGGCCGAGCTGGCCGGCATCCATGATGACTGGAAACGCACCCAATACCGGATTGAAGCCATTATCGGTAGCGGTCAGGACCGTGATTCGCGTCTTGAGTTCCTGAAATTCCAGTTGCAGGAACTCGATGAACTGGCGCCCGAAGCCGGTGAAGTTGTACGGCTTCACGAAGAACACACGCGACTTGCCAACGCCGGCCAGCTGCTGGAAACCTGCGGCAGCCACGTTGCCCGCTTATACGATGATGAACACTCGGCACAATCGGCCATCAGTCACGCCCTGAGCGACCTGGAACCCCTGACGCAGATCGATACAACGCTCGAAGAGGCCCGCGAACTGATCAACAATGCGCTGATTCAACTCGAGGAAGGCGTCAATCAGCTCAGGTCCTACCAGGAAGGCCTGGAACTGGACCCGCAACGTCTGCAGTGGGTGGAACAAAGGCTGGACGCCTTACACAAGATTGCCGGCAAGCATCGCATCGAGGCGGAAACCCTGACCGATTTCCAGAGCCGCCTGGGTCAGGAGCTGGACACCCTGGAACAAGCCGACCAGCAACTGCAGACGCTGGAACAAAGGCGCCAACAACTGCTGGCGCAGTTCGACAAATGCGCAAAACAGCTGCATCGCAAACGCGTGAAAACAGCGGCACAGTTATCCGCACAGGTCAGCGATGTCATGCAAACGCTGGGCATGCACGGCGGCCGGTTCAAAATCGCGGTGAGTGATAGCGCGACTGACAGCATGTCTGCACACGGCCGTGACCGGATTGAGTTTCTGGTCAGCGCCAACCCGGGACACCCACCCCAACCACTGACCAGGGTCGCGTCCGGCGGCGAACTGTCGCGCATCAGTCTGGCCATACAGGTCGTCGCCGCCACCGATACACACATCCCCACCCTGATATTCGATGAAGTGGACAGCGGTGTAGGTGGCGCGGTGGCGGAAACTGTCGGCAAGCAGATGCAACTGCTCGGTAAACACCATCAGGTGATGTGCGTGACGCACCTGCCGCAGGTCGCTGCGCAGGCGCATCACCACCTGCAAGTCAGCAAGCTGACCGGTGACAAAACCACGCGCACGCGCATACGCCCGCTGGCCGACGATGAACGTGTCGAGGAGATCGCCCGTATGCTCGGCGGGCAAAAAATCACCGGCTCAACGCGTCAGCACGCGCGGGAAATGCTGCAACTGGGCGGGATGGGAGTGGACAAAAAAACCGCCAAAACGTAGGAGGGGTGGACCCGTGCGCACCTGTTCAGACCTTCAGGTTCGGGCAGTTCTTCCTGGTACAGTCGCCGTAAATGATAAGCGAGTGATCGCAAATGGAAAATCCGGCCTTTTTGGCGACTTTCTCCTGACAGCGTTCTATGGTCTCTTCGACAAACTCAACGACTTTGCCGCACTGATTGCAGACAATATGATCATGATGGTGGCCCTCGTTCATTTCAAACACCGAGTGACCGCCTTCGAAATGATGGCGGGTGACCAGGCCGGCCGCCTCGAACTGGGTGAGGACACGATAGACGGTGGCAAGCCCGATCTCCTCTTCCGCCTCCAGCAGAACCTTGTAGACGTCTTCCGCACTCATATGGCGGGTTTCGCTGGTTTCGAGGATCTCCAGAATCTTCATTCTCGGTAGAGTAACCTTCAAACCCGCTTTGCGTAATTCACTGGATTCCACTGTTTTACTTCCTGTCAAGCCGCTGATTCAGTTATCATGCCGTCCGTTCAACGGACAAGCAGTTGTAATTCTTGATGCGAAAGCTTCTCATCCTTATTAGCGCAATTGCAAGTTTTTTCCTGGCCGCCTGCTCGAGTGACCCGATCGTCAACCGGCTGCCGTTTGTGTACCGTATCGATATCCAGCAGGGTAACGTCATCACCCAGGAGATGGTGGACAAACTGCGCACAGACATGAATAAACGCCAGGCCCAGTTCGTCCTGGGCGCACCGATGCTGATTGACCCGTTTCACGCCAATCGATGGGATTATTTCTACTTTTACAAACCCGGAACCGATGGCAAGGGCGAGGCCACTCAGGAACGTATCAGCCTGTTTTTTGACGATGACCGGCTGGTAGAAATCACCGGCACTCTGCACCCCGATCCCAAACCGGATGTGCTGCCCACCAGCCGGCAGGTCACGGTCACCGTGCCGCGCCAGGAAGCCGAAGACGTCGGCATTCTAACGCGTATTTGGCGCTGGATGGGATTCGGGAAACAGGAGGAGGACTAGTACTCCTTCAAAAGGTCCCACCCCCCTTTTTCATGCGCTTGCCTTGCGCTGCACGCTGTTTGCGCACCTGCTTTGGATCCGCAATCAACGGCCGGTAAATTTCAATCCGATCACCTTCGCGCAAGGTCTGGTCCAGCTTTTTCAGTTTGCCGAACACACCCGCTTTCAGCTGAGCGGGGTCGATCTCCGGGAAACGCTCGAGGATACCGGACTGTTCGACGGCCTGTTGCAGCGTCGTACCCGGCGCCACTTCCAGCTCGAGAATCAGCTGTTCATCGGCTTTCGCGTAGGCCACTTCAACCGCGATCCGGTCAGCGTTTTCCATACACCTCTACCGCTCGTTTCATGAAAGAATCGACCAGGGAATTCGCGATCTGACTGAACACGGGCCCCACCACCGCGCCCAACACACGGCTGGCGAATTCAAATTCCAGATCGAGTGATACCTTGCAGCCAATCTCGCCGAGAGGATCAAAGCGCCAGAATCCGTTCAGATGCTTGAACGGCCCTTCAATCAGGCGCATTTCAATCATCTTGTTATGCTGGGTTCGGTTACAAGTGGTGAAAGCCTTCTCCACGCCGCCCTTGGAAAGTTCAATGGTCGCACGTACCTCATCTGCAGTGCGCGAAAGCACCCTGCTGCGCCGGCAACCGGACAAAAACTCCGGATAGGCGTCAATATCATCAACCAGTGCAAACATTTCCGCCGCTGAATAAGGCACCAGCGCTGACTTGTTGATTGATGTCATCTGTCTATTCTTCAGCCAGCCCGAACAACCCGACAAAATCGATCAGTCCGGTCACATTCAGGAATACAATGAGAACCGCGACCGGTGTCACATAACGCACCAGCGCATACCAGAGTCGGTAGGCAGGCCCGTCACCCATGCCCAGTTCCTGCAGGCTGTCGTCACGCTTCATGATCCACACACTGAATACCGCGATCAACAGCCCACCCAGTGGCAGCATGATATTGGCGGTCAGGTAATCCAGCAAATCAAAAACCGTGTAATCCCTGAAAATCGAGATAAAGGACAGCGGCTTGAATTCAGACCAGTTATTAAAGGAAAGAATGGTCAGAAGGCCGAATCCCCAGGTCGCGGCGCCGGCATAAACAGACGCATAAACCCGCGACATTCCTTTGTTTTCGACCAGCCAGGCGACGGCGGGTTCAATCAGTGAAATGGCGGACGTCCAGGCGGCAAACACCAGCAACACAAAAAACAGTGTTCCGAACACAACACCACCCGGCATATGACCGAAGGCAATCGGCAGCGTCTGGAAGATAAGACCGGGACCGGCACCCGGTTCCAGGCCATTCACAAAAACGATGGGGAAAATCGCCATACCCGCGAGCAGGGCAACCAGGGTATCCAGAAAACCAATGGTCATGCTGGTTTTGGCGATAGAGGTGCGTTCCGGCAAATAGGACCCGTACACCATGATCGCGCCCATCCCCAGACTGAGGGTGAAAAAGGCATGCCCCATGGCGATCAAGACACCGTTGGCGGTGATTTTACTGAAATCCGGGGTGAACAGAAACCGCAGTCCCTGGTCAAAGGCGCCCCCGGCCAGCGCATAGCCGTCGAGCATGATCAACAGCACAAACAGTGCCGGCACCAGAAAGCGAACCGCTTTCTCGAGCCCACTGCGTACACCGCGTGCGACCACGATCATGGTTATCACCATAAACAGGGTGTGCCAGGCCAGCAGGCGCTCAGGATCACCGGTCAGCTGCTCGAAAATACTCGCAATACCCTCGGCCGTCGCTCCGCTAAAGGTGCCGGCTGCTGACCGGAACACGTACGCCAATGCCCAGCCGGCAATGACGCTGTAATAGGAGAGGATCAAAAAACCGGCCAGCACACCGGCCCCACCCAGCCACGTCCACAGCCGATGGGCGCCCGCTTCCTGCGCCAGGGTCCGCATGGTATTGATCGGGCTCTGACGTCCACGCCGGCCCAGCAGGACTTCCGCCATCATAATGGGAATCCCGATCACGGCGATACAGGCCAGATACACCAGAACGAAAGCCCCGCCGCCGTTTTCACCGGCAATATAGGGAAACTTCCAGATATTACCCAGCCCCACTGCCGAGCCTGTCGCTGCCAAAACGAAGGCGAGACGGCCGGACCAGCTACCGTGAATTGATTTTCTGCGTTCGCTCATGGGCTTCCCTGTGGCTCAGAATCTGACAGGGGATTGTCCGCAAAACGGCGAAAATGCTCAAGTTCCTGATCACATGCGTATAATGCCGGTATGGCGAAATCGGCAAAAAAGAAAGACAAGGCAAATCCGGGCAGCACCATCGCGCTGAATAAGAAGGCGCGACACAACTATAACCTCGAAGACCGCCTGGAGGCGGGCCTCGCCCTGGAGGGCTGGGAAGTGAAGAGCCTGCGCGCCGGCAAAGTGCAGATGGTGGACAGCTACGTGCTGTTAAAGGACAACCAGGCCTGGCTGTTCGGTTGTCTGATCACCCCGCTGCCGACCGCATCGACCCATATCCAGCCCGACCCGATCCGCACCCGCAAGCTGCTGCTGCACCGCGACGAGATCGACAAAATGGTCGGTGCGGTGGAGCGCAAAGGCTATTCACTGATTCCCACCGCACTGTACTGGAAAAAAGGCCGTGCCAAGGTGGAAATCGCCCTCGCCAAGGGT
>Ga0209578_10002679_pt1 | contig 14376 bp, 13 predicted proteins | sample tdAd472_FD_187127 | JGI IMG/M metagenome (GOLD analysis project Ga0209578, IMG submission 187127) | Marine sediment microbial communities from the Atlantic coast under amendment with organic carbon and nitrate - tdAd47.2 (SPAdes)... | ecosystem: Environmental > Aquatic > Marine > Coastal >...
GTCGAAAGCCTATCTCTATCGCGGCGTTGAAGTACGCTGGAGCTGTGACCCGTCTCTGCTGCCGGAAGACTCCAAGGTTCCCGCCGAAGCCACCCTCTCCTATCCCAACGGTCTGGCAGACCAGCTGGACGAAGTGTTCAAGGGCAAGGCGACGATCACCGACGCAGCCTTTACCGGCCTCGTCGACCAGGGCGGCGAAGGCAAGGTCGAATGGGCGATCGCCTGGACGCGCGCCGGCTTTGGCGAAGCGGACGGCTTTGCGCGCTCCTATTGTAACACAATTCCGACCCCGGACGGTGGCACGCATGAGGCAGGCTTCCGCGCAGCCATCACGAAAGGCCTGCGGAATTTCGGCGAACTGACCGGCAACAAGAAAGCCGCCGAGATCACGGCGGAAGACATTATGGGCCATTCGGGCCTGCTGCTGTCGGTCTTCATCAAGGGCCCGGAATTCGTTGGACAAACCAAGGACAAGCTGTCCACCACGGCGGCCTTCCGCCTGGTCGAAAACTCCGTCCGCGACCGGTTTGACCACTGGCTTGCCGGCTCTCCGAAGGAGGCTGACAAACTGCTCGGCTGGGCCGTCGAACGCGCCGAAGAACGCCAGCGCCGCCGCAAGCAGAAAGAGATTTCGCGCAAATCCGCAACCAAGAAACTCCGCCTGCCAGGCAAGCTGGCCGACTGTTCCGACAAAGGCCCGGAAGGCACGGAACTGTTCCTGGTCGAGGGCGATTCCGCTGGCGGCTCTGCCAAGCAGGCACGTGACCGGAAATCCCAGGCCATTCTGCCCCTGCGCGGCAAGATCCTGAACGTCGAAAGCGCCTCGCTCGACAAGATGATGAACAATCAGGAGATCAATGATCTGGCTCTTGCTCTGGGTACGGCGCTTGGCAAGAAATTCAACATGGATGATCTGCGCTATGACCGCATCATCATCATGACGGATGCCGATGTTGACGGCGCGCATATTGCCAGCCTGCTGATCACTTTCTTCTATCGGATGACGCCGGGCCTGATCGAAAGCGGGCGCCTCTTCCTGGCCATGCCGCCGCTCTACAAGCTCTCCAACAAGGGTACGATCGTCTATGCCATGGATGATGCGGACCGGGCGCAGAAGGTGAAGGAACATTTCAAACCGAACCAGAAGGTCGACATGACCCGCTTCAAAGGTCTCGGCGAAATGAACCCGTCCCAGCTGAAAGAAACCACGATGAATCCGGCCACGCGCACGCTGGCCAGGGTGACGCTGGAGGCCATTGATGATGTTGAAATTCCGGCCGAGGAACTAATCAACACACTGATGGGCAAGAAGGCCGAATTGCGCTTCCGCTTCATCCAGGAGAACGCCGCTTTCGTCGAAGAGCTGGATATTTAGGTTAACAAAGCCTGACGCAGGGCCACACAATTATTTTGCACAGCCAAAGTTGACCCTAACCCTGTTAAGGTAAACTCAGGCCATGTCACTCCTCAGGCCAAAGCTTGCAAACAGGAAAAAGACGCCTCAGCCGGGCAAGCTGATGCGTCTGCAATCCTTTTGGCATCGCTATGTCGTGGCGCTCAGCCTGATCCTGGGCCTGCTTTTTACCAGTCACGTGTTCTCACGCGCTGAACTGCGCCATGGCGCGCATGATGCGGCCGCAATCAATATGAGCGGCAGCCAGCGCATGTTGTTGCAGCAGATTGCGCACGTGGCTCATGACTATATGGCATCTCCGTCCGAAGAGGCGCTCGAAGGGTTGCGGGAAAGTATCCAGCAGTTCGAAACGTCACATTATGAACTGGTGAAGCTGAGCCAGGAAGATCCCCTACTTCGTTCCCTTTACTCGACCGGCGACGATCCGATCCATACGCTGGTCCTGCGGCTGATAAATGATGTGAACTGGATCCTGGTCGATGCGCGCGGCACGGATTCTGCGCTTCGGGATATTGAGCGCATGGCAGATGGCGAGCTGAGCGCAAAGCTGGAAGCAGCAGCCAATGCCTTTGAGGCGATGGCCAGCCGCCGCTCCATTCAGCTGACCACCATTCAGGATTACTCCCTCTATGCTGCCATTCTGACAATCATCGGCGAGATGCTGCTGATCTTCTGGCCGGCGCATCAGACCATCCGGCGCAGCTTTGCCCAATTGCGAGAAGAGCACGAAATCACCGAAGCGGCGCTCAAGAGACTGTCGAATTTTGCCGGCCTGGCCTCAGACCTGTTCTGGGAAACCGATCTGAAAGGCCGGGTCACTTATGCCGAAGGCGCGGCGCTGGACTATTTCCAGGGTGGGCGCGAAACCATTGTTGGATGCGACTATCTGGATATCATTCAGCTGGACGACGAGAATCTGGCGATCATGGCCAATGCCATCAGCACACTGAGCTCATATCAGGGCGTACGCGGGGTCTTCACCGATGCCAGCGGCTGCACTTACAACATGTTGCTGTCCGGCAAGCCGCGCTTTGATGACCATGGCAGAGTGGCCGGGTATCTGGGCACGGCCGATGATATCAGCACCTATGTTCAGCAGCATGAGCAAGTGCGCAAGATGGCCTACACGGACCCGCTGACCGGCTTGTCCAATAAGCGTGCCTATGAAGAGGCGATACCGGAACTGGTCGACAAGGCCACACCGCGCAAGCCGCTTTACATGCTGGCGCTGGACCTGGACGGCTTCAAGGCGGTGAATGACACTTATGGCCATGGCGCAGGCGATGAAGTTCTCAAGATCGTCGCGGCACGGATAAAATCCATTGTCCGGGACGGCGACATGGCGATCCGTGCGGGCGGCGACGAATTCCTGATTCTCTGTAATGCGATGCCGTCTTACCTGGCCATTATGGGCATGGCCGACCGCCTGAATGAGCGGCTGAGCGCGCCCTATTCCCTGTCCAATGGCAAGACGGTGAGGGTCAGCGCCTCAATCGGGGTTGCCTGCGCGCCGCATGATGCGACCGAGCATGTCGCGCTGTGCGAGGCCGCCGACCAGGCGCTCTACGCTGCCAAGAGACGCGGCCGCAACCAGACCTACTTTGCCCGCGACCTGAAAGAGGACGAATTGCAGGCCTCATGAGGCTCCACAGCCATGTGCCAGCAGATGCTGCCGGACACGCCCTTGGCAGTCCGGCAAACAGGTCTGATGTTTCAAGGAATTCAGCCGGAGCTTTCCCAGCTTTCCAGCCCCGCGCGGATCATACCGGGCAGCAGGCTCGCAATCGCGCCAAGTTCCGGTGACAGACGAAAGGCGCTCGCCACCGGCCCGATCATGGGCTTTGGCTCTCCCTTCGCCTGCAGCCGCTTCAGACTGCGCGCCAGACGTTTCGCATGCGCCTCCGGCGCGGCCAGCACGCGTTGCACCGCCACGATGCGCGCAATCAGGCGGCGCGGATCAGGCTTGGCTCTGGAACGGTCTTGAGACCGCACCGAAACAGCCCCAAAACTGTCCCACCCCTGCCCTGTTACGGCAAAGGGCGTGCAGGGGGGCAAAAGCTGCAGGCGGTGCTGATAGGTGCGCGGAAAGATGGCCAGCTCTGTGCCCTCCGGCAGGCCGGCGGGCAAGCCGGGCTCCCCCCGCTCTGCCCGCTGGCGCGGCGCGGTGGGCGCGAGATCCAGTGACAGGGCCATCAGGAAGATCAGACGACGGACGATCGCCTCCACCTGCCTCAACCGGCCACTGGCCCGCGCCAGCACGCCATGCGTCAGGTCACGCGCACCGGTCTGCAAATCGGCCATGCCAACCACAGACACAACCGCGCCCCGCGCCTGCTCCAGCCCACAGGAAAGAAACTCCGCCACTTTGCTCATACGGCACAGTCTATGGGCGGGAGTTATGCGACGGATTGGGAGGGGCTTCTTGAGGTGCAGCGCGTCCTGTTTTTGGGGAGAGTTGAGTTACCCCTCTCCCCTGCCCCTCTCCCAGGGGAGAGGGGTTTGGTGGTCGCGCCCCCTTCTCCCCTGGGAGAAGGGTTGGGGATGAGGGGATATGGAGGGTCGGCAGAGAGCGGAATAGCGGGGCGGGATAATCTCTGGTTGCAGCGCGTGCTGTCTTCGCCGAGAGTTGGGTGCCCCCTCACCCCCGGCCCCTCTCCCGAGGGAGAGGGGTGGGCCCGTGATTTTTTGGAAGGAATGCCCTTTGACCCGCAATCCTGATATCTATCGCGCGCGGCGATTGCGGCGTGAGGCCAATACGCCGGAACAGGTGGCATGGGATGCCTTGCGAAAACTGAGGCCGTTGGGATACCCGGTTCGGCGACAGCATCCGATTGGCGGATACATTGTGGACTTTGCGATCATCAAGGCCCGGCTGGTAATCGAGATTGACGGCTCAATTCATGGCCGGGAGGCGACGCGTCTGCACGATGGCGCGCGTCAGGCAGAGCTGGAACGGCTGGGCTGGCGGGTGCTGCGCATCGACGCGCAAGCTGCAATGAGCCGGGATCATGTATTTGGCGTTGTGACTGAGGCGCTCGGTTTGTGAGACAGCTTTTGAGGAACATGCGTTTCCCCTCACCCCCGGCCCCTCTCCCGAGGGAGAGGGATGAGTCTTCAATTGATAATCCCGGCGCATCCGCCTAAATGCTCCCCATGAGCAAAAAGCTGAAAATTCTGGTCGCGCAATTCAATCCCGTTGTTGGGGATATTGCGGGCAATCTGGGGCTGGCGCGGCAGGCGCTGGTGGAGGGCAAGGCGCGCGGGGCGGATCTGGTCGTCCTGTCAGAGCTGTTCATTCTGGGCTATCCGGCGGAAGACCTGGTGCTGAAATCTGCCGCGGTGGAAGATTCCATGAAGGCCGTGGAGGCGCTGGCCGAGGATACGGCAGACGGCCCGGCCGTTCTGATCGGCAGCCCCTGGGCCGAACATGGCAAGCGGCACAACAGCGTCGTCTGGCTGGCCGGCGGCAAGATTACCGGGCGCTATGACAAGCGCGAACTGCCCAATTATGGCGTGTTCGACGAGAAGCGCATCTTCGATGCCGGCGAAGGCTCCCCGCCTTTGTTCGAGCTGAACGGCGTGACGCTGGGCATCGCGATCTGTGAGGATATCTGGTATCCGCGCGTGCCGGGCCAGCTGGCCGAGGCGGGCGCGGAAATGCTGATCGTGCCGAATGGCAGCCCCTGGCGGCGCACCGTGCAGGTGGAGCGCCACACCAGCTTTTCCGCCTGGCACAAGACGGGCGTGCCCTATCTGTTTGTCAATCAGGTGGGCGGGCAGGACGAACTGGTCTTCGATGGCAGTTCGTATGCGGTCGATCATGACGGGACGGAACATCAGCTGCTGGGCGATTTCGTCACCGGCACGGCGATGGTCACCTATGATGGCGAAACGCACCGCTTCGAGAGCGAGGCTCAAGCGAGCCTGACCGGCGGCTGGGAAGCGGAATATCGCGCGGCGACGCTGGCGCTGGGCGATTATGTCAACAAGAACAAATTTCCCGGCGTCGTGCTGGGCATGTCGGGCGGGATCGACTCGGCGCTGACGGCGGCGATTGCCGTGGATGCTCTGGGAGCGGATCGTGTCTGGTGCGTGATGATGCCGTCAAAATACACCTCCAGCGAAAGCCTGGAGGATGCGAAAGCCTGCGCCGAGGCGCTGGGCGTGCGCTATGACATCATCAATATCCGCCCCGGCGTGGGCGCGATGGACGAGATGCTATCGGGCGCCTTTGCCGAGACCCAGCCCGACACGACGGAAGAGAACATCCAATCCCGCCTGCGCGGGGTGACGCTGATGGCACTGTCGAACAAGTTCGGCCATATGGTGGTGACGACCGGCAACAAGAGCGAGATGGCCGTCGGCTATGCCACGCTGTATGGCGACATGTGCGGCGGCTATAATGCGCTGAAGGATTTCTACAAGACCGAAGTGTTCGAGCTGGCGAAGTGGCGGAATACGGCCGTGCCGAAGGGTGCGCTCGGCCCCGGCGGCGAAGTGATCCCGGAACGGATCATCACCAAACCGCCCTCGGCAGAGCTGCGCGAGGACCAGAAGGATGAAGACTCCCTGCCGCCCTATGACGTGCTGGATGACATTCTGCGCGGGCTGGTGGACCAGGAAGAGCCAATCGAGGCCATTCTGGCGCGCGGGCATGACCGGGCGCTGGTCAAACGGATCGAGCATCTGCTCTACATCGCGGAATACAAGCGCCGCCAGGCCCCGCCGGGCGTGAAAGTCGGCGGCAAGAATTTCGGCCGCGACCGGCGCTATCCGATCACGAACCGCTTCCGGGATGACTGAGGGCTGAGGCCCTGCTCCGGGTCAGGGCAGCTTAACGGCCGGCCCTATTCCTGGTCCGGCAGCGCGGCCTCGGGCTCGATCCCCTCATAGGCTGCTGCCATGGCCGCTGCGCCGGCGCGCACCTCTGCCACATCATCGGGCGCGATGTCCGACGCCTCGCCATAGCCCATGATCGGAGACGCCACGACGCCCGGCAGGTCTACCATGGTGGAATAGAGCAGCCAGGCGCGGCTGCCATCCTCGCAGGCGACATTGACCCATTGGTCTTCTGTCGGCGCTGGCAGGCTGGCGATATCGCTGATCTCGCGCAGCTCGGCCTCGTTGATGTCATACTCCTCGCCGCCGAAGGAGACGATGGTGAACCCCTCCCCCAGATAGCGCAGATAGGTCAGCTGGTCGCCGGCCTTCAGGTCCAGCGTCTTGATGCCGGTATCGGAGACATATTCGATGGACGCGTCCTGAGAGAGCGTCACCGGGAAGGTTTTCGTGGCGACGAAGAAATCGAGATTATCCTGCTCCACCCGGTCGCGGTTCCACAACTGGTAGTTGGCATATTGCGGCAGCGGACATTCAAGGTCTGCCGGCACGCCGGAATTGGGCTGTGACCAGCCATTCACGACAACGCCGGGGTCCAGCACGGCGAATCCGGCGGGATATTCGCCCGGCCAGCCGGGGCTGACATACCATCCTTCGCCATAGCCGGAGACGGCCTGATAATCCGTCTCGACATCGGATTTTGCAATTTCTGCAGGTGTTTCAATGGGTTCGGGGGCTTCCACCACCGTTGTTTCCGGTTCGACCGGCTCTTCAACCCGTTCCCCACAGGCCGCCAGCAGCGCCGCTGCAGCCAAAATCCAGCCCCGTCTCATCCACATCTCCTCGATGACGACTCATCTGCCCGTCGCACATTATCATAAACAATAGCAACAATGTGGCATCCCTCCCTTGGCTTTTTCCGCAATTTGATGTCGAAAGCGCCTTAAGTGACACAGGTTTTGCTCCAATGACTGCACCGATCGTTCGTTTTGCCCCTTCGCCCACCGGCCGCCTGCATGTCGGCAATGTGCGCACCGCGCTGATCAACTGGCTGTTTGCCAAGGGCCAGCAGGGCAAGTTCATCCTGCGCATCGACGATACCGACGTGGAACGCTCCACCAAGGAACATGAAGACGCGCTGAAGGTGGATCTGGAATGGCTGGGCCTTGTCTGGGCCGATACATTCAACCAATCCGACCGGTTTGGCGAATATGACGCCGCCGCCGACAAGCTGCGCGAGATGGGCCTGCTATATCCCTGCTTCGAGACGGCCGACGAGCTGGAGCGCAAGCGCAAGATCGCGCTGTCGCGTGGCCGCCCGCCGGTCTATGACCGCGCGGCGCTGGACCTCAGCGACGAGGAGAAAGCCAAGCTGGACGCCGAAGGCCGCAAACCGCACTGGCGCTTCAAACTCTCCGGCGAGCGCGTCGAGTGGAACGACCTTGTGCGCGGCCCGCAAAGCATCGACACGTCCAGCCTGTCCGACCCGATCCTGATCCGCGAGGATGGCTCTTACCTCTACACCCTCCCCTCCGTGGTGGATGATATCGAGGCCGGCATTACGCATGTTGTGCGCGGCGAGGACCATGTCACCAATTCCGGCGCGCAGATCGAGATCTTCAAGGCACTCGGCGGCACGGCGCCGGACATGGCGCACACACCGCTGCTGATCGGCGCGGATGGCCAGGGCCTGTCGAAGCGGCTCGGCTCGCTGTCCATGGGCGAGCTGCGCGCGCAGGGCTATGAGCCGATGGCGGTCTGCAGCCTGCTGGCAAAGATCGGCACATCCGACAATGTCGAAGCGCGCGAAAGCCTGGACCAGCTGGTCGAGGAATTCAGCTTTGACAAGATCGGCCGCGCCCCGGCGCGTTTTGACGAGGCCGAGCTGCTGGCCGTCAACGCCACGCTGCTGCACGCCCTGCCCTTTGACGCGGTGAAGGATCGCCTCGCGGCGGCCGACCCGCGCGCCGCCGATGAGGCCTTCTGGACCGTGGTACGTGAGAACTGCTCTCTGCTGCCGGACGTTGCCGCATGGGTGGAGACCGTGTTCGGCACAATCACGCCGGTGATCGAGGATGAGGACAAGGACTTTGTCGCCACCGCCGCCACGCTGCTGCCGGAGGGCGAACTGACGGGCGAGACTTGGAGCCAGTGGGCTAATGCCGTGAAGGCAGAGACCGGCCGCAAGGGTCGCGGCCTGTTCATGACACTGCGCAAGGCGCTGACCGGCCAGGACCACGGCCCCGACATGGGCGCCCTGCTGCCCCTGATCGGCCGCGAGCGGGCACTGGCGCGGCTGCAGGGCTAGGTTGGCTTAGGGCATGAAGCAGCTCTCCAAGACTCTTGGTATAGTAGCTACATTAGCGCTCGCTGCTTACGGTCTGTCATTTTTTGGAAGTGGATTATTAAAGGAAAACATGATCGGCACCGCTCTGCTGATATACCTTTTCGTGACCCTTGCATGGCAACCCATCTATATAAGGGATCTCCCCTTTTCTGAGGCAGTTCATGCCACACCTCTCACAGCAATGATCCACATATTCATGCTCGTTTGCATAGGCGTGGCAGGGCTTCTTCTATGGGTGGCTTTTTAGCGCCACTCCTGAGACTGACATAAATTGCTTGTAATAATTCACATTTTCAAAATTCAGAACAAAATCGGAACTTTTTCCTTTCCAAAAGATGAATATTCTGCTTATGTTCTCTTATTGAAGAACACGCGGAACACGGGGGCCGCAGCCCCCGAAATCTTGAGGAGTTGCACAATGGTACACTTGGTCATCAAGGGATGTGAGTTTGACCTGGCCCATGCGAAGGATGTTGTCTTTGGAGACGGTTTCCGCATGGAACTGGACCAGGCCATTGATCTGGCCATGGGCGGCATTGAGTTCTGGGCCGCAGAAGCAGACGGCTCTGCCGCAAAAGTCAGTGTCGAGAAGAATGAATATGGCGAGTTGATCCTCAAGACCGAGCCGAGCGCCCGCGCCGCCAATCATTTCGGCGAAATCTGCGCCCCGCCCATCGTGCACCGCCGCTATCGTGCCGAAACCCATCGTACGCCGGTGCAGATCCATCACGGTTACGCTGTCGCAGCCTAGGTTACGCAGCGGCCCTCACCTTCCAGACGTTTCCTCCCCTGCGGTCACCACACCCAAGCCATCGGCCGCAGACAGGATATGCCGCTCTCCAAACCGGCACATCCGGGATCACACCAGCCTCTGGAAGGTGGGGGTTACTCCGTCGGCCTTGCGCTTTCGCGCGCAGGACAGGCCCGTTTATCGTCCCTCCCTCACAACACTCATGCTAAGCGAAGTCGAAGTATGAGCGACGACGAGGTATGGACGGAACGGAGACTTACTCCGCCTCAAGCGTAACGAGGACATCGCCTTCGGCGACCTGATCGCCTGTGGCCGCCTCGACAGACTCCACGATGCCGTCGCGTGGGGCGGCGAGCGTGTGCTCCATCTTCATGGCTTCCATCACGGCCACCGGATCGCCCTTGGCCACGCTGTCGCCCGGCTTCACATTCACGGCCAGCAGCTTGCCCGGCATCGGCGCGCTGACATTGTCACCGCCCAGAACCGCTTCAACATCGGCGTCATAATCCGGCACCTCGACCAGAACCGTATCGCCACCGGTCGTCACCGCATAGCGGCGCGGGGAAAGATCCGTCACGAAGGGTAGCGGCGTTTCGGTCGGCAGATCATACGAGGTCGGATCAAGCCAGTCGGCATCGGCGCCTACGGCGACGGCTACCTTGCGCACCGCATGGGCGTTGGCGCGGAAACCATCGCGAATGTCCCATGGCATGGCACCGCCTGCATCATCCAGCCGAATATCAGCAACCGCCAGAACCGAAGCGAGTTCATGGTCGCTTTCCGGCTGGGTCAGCGCCTCGTCCTGCTCGGCAATCCAGTTGACATGATGCGTGCCTGTCCGGAAGGCCTCCGACAGGGCACACCGGCGCAGAAAGCCGGTATTCGACGGCACACCCGCAAGCTGTGTGTGCGACAGGGCCTCCGTCAACTGATCAACCGCGTCATCCCGATGATCGCCATAGACAATCAGTTTGGCAATCATGGAATCGTAATTTGATGGCACACGGTCGCCCGTTTCAAAGCCGGCATCCCAGCGGATCGTCTCACCATCCACGGGCTGCAGCAGGCCGAATTCCAGGATCAGGCCCGCGCCGGGGCGAAAGCCATCAGCCGGGTCTTCGGCGCAGATGCGCGCTTCAATGGCATGGCCCATAAGCGGGATTTCCGTCTGGTTGAGCGGCAGCTCCCCGCCGCTCGCGACCAGCAATTGCCAGGCGACCAGGTCTTGCCCCGTAATCATTTCCGTCACCGGATGTTCCACCTGAAGCCGGGTATTCATTTCAAGGAACCAGAACGTGTCGGTGGCGAGCGGTTTTGATCCGTCCACGATGAATTCCACTGTGCCTGCGCCCTCATAGCCGACCGCCTGGGCGAGGCGGACGGCCGCATCTGTCATCGCGTCGCGCACCTCTTCCGGCATGCCGGGCGCGGGTGCCTCCTCGATCACTTTCTGGCGGCGGCGCTGCAGCGAGCAGTCGCGCTCATACAGATGCACGACATTGCCATGGGAATCGCCAAACACCTGCACCTCGATATGACGCGGCTGCTGGACCAGTTTTTCCAGCATCACCCGGCCATCGCCGAAGGCGCTTTCGGCCTCGCGCACAGCGCTTTCCAGTTCGGCCTTCAAGTCCGCGGCCTTGGAAACGAGGCGAATGCCGCGCCCCCCTCCCCCGGCCACGGCCTTGATCAGCAGTGGAAAGCCGATTTCCTTTGCAGCCTTGGTAAGAGTCTCGGCATCCTGCGCCTCGCCGCGATAGCCGGGCAGCACGGGCACACCGGCCTCCTCGGCAATGCGCTTGGCCTCATCCTTCGGGCCCATGGAGCGGATCGCTTTCGGGGATGGCCCGACCCAGATCAGCCCGGCATTGCGCACATCCTCGGCAAAGTCGGCATTCTCGGACAGGAAGCCATAGCCCGGATGGATAGCATCGGCGCCAACCGCTTTGGCCGCCGCGATGATGGCATCGCCCTTCAGATAGCTCTCTGGCGCGGGCGCAGGCCCGATATGCACGGCCTCATCAGCTTCGCGCACATGTTTGGCGCGGGCATCGGCATCGGAATAGACGGCGACAGTCCCGATGCCGAGCTCCCGGCAGGTTTCAAAGATGCGGCAGGCGATCTCGCCCCGGTTCGCGACGAGCAGCTTCTGGATCTTCATCTGAGGGCCCTCCCGGCACCCGGCGCGCGCCCTTATGAATGGCGGCGACCAGGACAAAACTTATGATCATCAGCAGATACCACGAACCGAGTTTTGATAAAGAGACCATTTGCCAGCCATGTTCTTGCCCGGGATAGGCCCACGCCCGGGCGAATGTTCCAAGATTTTCGGCAAACCAGATAAAAAGCGCCACCAAAAGGAAGCCAACCACCAAGGGCATCGGGCGATGCGTCTCGTCTGCGCGAAACCAGACCAGGCAACGCCCATAGATCAATGCCGTCGCGATGAAGAGCGCGATCCGGATATCCGGCAGCCAGTGATGCGCAAAGAAATTCACATAGATCGCTGTCGCCAGCACGCCCTGCATCCAGAGCGGCGGGAAGCGGTCAAACCGGAAATCGAAGATGCGCCACACCCGCGCCAGGTACGAGCCGACGGCAGCGTACATGAAGCCGGTAAACAGCGGCACCGCGCCTATGCGCAGCACGCTGTCTTCCGGATAGATCCAGCTACCATGGGCTGTCTTGAACAGTTCCATCACCGTGCCGACAATGTGGAAGACAAAGATGATCTTCGCCTCTTCCCAGGTCTCCAGCCCGGTCCACAGCATCATGATCTGGATGCTCACCGCGCCGAGAACGAGGGCGTCATAGCGCGACAGTGCCGCATTTTCCGGATACCAGAGGAATGTGCCCAGCAAGAGGCCCAGCATCAGGCCGCCAAACAGACAGGCCCAACCCTGCTTGATGCCGAAGGCAAGGAATTCGAACGCAGCCTGGCTCCATGGGCCCTTCACGCAGCGCGAATGCAGGGCGGCGCGGGCCGCATGAAGATAGGTCTGAGCTTGGGTGGGCGCGGCGCCTTCATCCGTCATGCCAACTCTATCGCCTCCCTTCACGGCGCAAATGCGGCCAGCTGCAGACATGGCGAGGCATTTGAGAGGGACATTTTCCGGCTTTGCCCGGAGAGAACAAGTGTCGTAAGGGTTAATGCAGAGAAACCAAGGGGAGTGATCTCATGGCCTATGCTTCAGGTGTGCGACTCAGCAGTGTCGCAGGCATCGTAGGCGCCGTTGTCGGCGGATATATCGGTTACACGCAGGCACAGGATGTCAGCAATCTGGAGCCGGTGACAGCGGCCATCATTCTGGGTGCCATCGGCATGGTTGCCGGCAGCGCCGGAGCCTTCATCCTGAAGTCCCTGCTACAGTTTGCGATCTATATCATTCTGTTCGGCGTGGTCGCCTATGTGTTCCAGAACCAGATAGAATCGCTGACCGGCATCAATCCGGTGGACGCGACCATGGCCTTTCTGAGGGATATGGGCATTCCCGTTTAGGGAGCGCCCATCACCTGCCACGCGCCTAGCGATTCCAGTCCGGCTTGCGCTTTTCAAGGAAGGCCGTGATGCCTTCCTTGCCCTCATCTGAGGCCCGGCGCGACGCGATGCGGCGGGATGTTTCGTGGCTGACCTCACGGTCAATGAACACGCCGGCAACATCGCGCACCAATTCCTTGGCGTCGGCAATTGCGCCAGGTGCCGCAGAGAAAACGAGATTGGCGAGATGCTCTTCCATGGCGAGCATCGCCTTCTCATCCTCGACGACATACTGGATCAGGCCAATTTTCTCGGCATAGTCGGCATCGAATGTCTCGGCGGTCACGAACAGGGCGCGGGCCAGCCGCGGACCAATCGCCTCAATCACGAAGGGGCTGATCGTGGCCGGGGTAAGGCCGAGACGCACTTCGGAGAAACGGAACTTCGTGTCCTTCATGGCCACTGCCACATCACAGGCCGCCACCAGGCCAGCCCCGCCGCCCATCGCAGCCCCCCGAACCAAAGCGAGCGTCATTTGCGGCATTTCGTAAAGGGCGCGTAGCATTTCTGCCAAATTCATGGCGTCGCGCTCATTGTCGCTCTGCGTATGGACTTCCGCGGCCAGCTTCATCCAGTTGAGGTCAGCGCCCGCCGAAAAGCTCTGGCCGTTGCCGCGCAGGATCATCATGCGGATGGTGCGTTGGTCGGCGATGGATTTGAAGGCGTCCGTCAGCTCAGCAATCAGCTCCGCATTGAAGGCGTTGTGCACATCCGGCCGGTTCAGCGTGACGACCGCGAGGCCTTCCTGCGTCATTTCAAGCTGGATCAGATCATATTCAGCGTCGCGCATGGGGTACTCCATTGGCTACAGGCTTCCTTCCTTACATCAGGGCAGACCAAAGGAAAGGGGCATCACCGCCTTGTGTGCAGCCTATTCGCCGCACCAGCGATAGAGGTGGCCACCATCCTGCTTTTCGCCCGTGTCCTCGACGCCGGGGAATTTGCCGGCATGCACAGCTTCAAGGAAGGCGCGGCCCTTGCGAACCTTGTCGCCAATATAGAGCTGGTCCCAGTCCGGGCCGTAGACATCCGGAAAGTGAAACGGGCCGGGCGGGCGCCGCGCGAGACGCTTTTGCAGGCGGGTAATCTCTTTATCGTCCATGCTTCTCAAGTTGAGGTATCCAGCGCAGCAATCAAGTCACGGCGCGTAAAAAGGGGGCTCGCAGGACCGGCGAGCCCCCATTCAGGAGACAGGCAGGCAGACTACCAATCAGGCGTCGACACCCTGCTTTCCTCCTTCGGGTCAGACTGTCCCCGCCATGCGTCAAGGGCTTCAGCGAGTTCATCTTCAGAGACGGTCCCGTTCGAATTAAGATCAAGCTTGGTGAACTTCGCTTTCGCTTCGGCCTCGCTGACCATGCCCGCGTTGGCTTTATAGCTCACAAACTCATCCTCCGTGATCAGACCATCATCATCCAGGTCCAGCAACGAAAAGTCAGGCATTTCGCCTGCATGACCCATCAAAGCAGTCATCATGGCTGCAGTGA
>Ga0209578_10002684_pt1 | contig 14350 bp, 12 predicted proteins | sample tdAd472_FD_187127 | JGI IMG/M metagenome (GOLD analysis project Ga0209578, IMG submission 187127) | Marine sediment microbial communities from the Atlantic coast under amendment with organic carbon and nitrate - tdAd47.2 (SPAdes)... | ecosystem: Environmental > Aquatic > Marine > Coastal >...
AGCTGCGTTCCGGCAGATTTTGAACGAACGTGGTGCCGATGGCTTCATTATCCTCGGGCAGGGACACCGGGAAGAAATGCTCAAGGAGTTTTCGGCGTCAGGCGCGCCGCTCGTCGTGTGGGGCGCTGCCGCGGACGATGCTAATTATTGTGTTGTCGGCAGCGACAATTACATGGGTGGTCAGCTTGCGGGTCAGTACTTCCTGGATAAGGGTCGCCGGCACTTCCTGTTTGTGGGCGATACGTCTTTTCGGGAAATGCACCTGCGTCGAGAGGGGTTACACGGTATCGCCAATGCGGCCGAAGACGCGATTATTGTAGACGACATCGAGCTGCACAGCTTTAGTTACGAATCGGCATATGATGCGGCAACTCGTTACCTCGATGTCATCGAGAAAAGACCAGATGCCGTGTTCGCATACAACGATACGGCCGCAATGGCGTTTATTTCAGCCTTCAGAGACGCGGGCATCGAGCTGCCGGGCGATGTCTCTGTTGTCGGCTACAATGATATTCCTGCAGCGCAGTACTTCAGCCCGCCGATCACGACGATCCGTCAGGACACGCACCAGGCGGGCCGCGTCCTGGCCGCCAAGCTGATGCGACTTATCGATGGTGAATCACCGAAGTCGACCAAGATTCGTACGGAGTTGATCCAGCGCGAGAGCTAGGCTTGTGGGCTTGTGGGGTCGGACCACCATACCTCATTGATTTGGCGCAACTTTCGAATTGAATCGCCGTTGCAGACGTATCTAAACCGGGGTTCTTGGGCAAAGAAATGAGGGCTTGGCGATGGCCAATTTGTCTGTTCCACAAACGTGGCGATTCTTGCCCCAGAATGCCCGAATTTGACGCGCAATTCGGGCCCGTGGAAAGAGAAACAAAAATTAAATCACCGAGTTGTGGAGGTCCGACCCCATTATATTGATATTGGCCGGCCCGCGATCGAAATCAGACGATGCGATTGCGCTCGACGCCGTCCAGGAAGGCCCTTGTATTTTCGGCTAGCTCATCGATCGCGTTCTGGCGCGCCTTGTCGGTCGCCCACGCGATGTGCGGTGTGACGATCAGGTTGCTGCCCTCATAGTCGAGTAGCGGGTCGCCGTCGACGGGCGGCTCATTGGGCAATACGTCGATAGCGGCGGCTGCGATTTCGCCGCTGGTCAGCGCATCGACCAACGCTTGAGAGTCAATGAGTCCGCCGCGTGCCGTATTGATGAGTATCGCGTCGTTTTTCATTGCACGAAATTGTTCGGGGCCGAATAGGTTCCGTGTCGCATCCGTGAGCGGACAATGGAGACTCACCACGTCGGATGCGGCAAGTACCTCGTCGAATGCCACGCGATCGTCGGGAGCCTCGTCCGAACCGGGTCGCGCCGATACCAGTACCCGTGCACCGAACTCGCGCGCGAAGCGCGCCACACCCTGGCCGAGGGACCCGTAACCGACGATGCCGAACGACATTGCAGACAGCTCCCGGACCGGGTAATTCAGCATGCAGAATTCTGTTGACTGTTGCCACGCACCGTCGCGCACGGAGTTGTGATAGCGGTTCAGGCTGTGCGTCAGTGTCAGCAGTACGCCGAATACATGTTCGACCACGGACTGCGTGCAATAGCCACGAATATTCGCGACACCGATTCCGCGCTGCTTCGCGCACTCGGTATCGATGTTGTCAGTACCGGTCGCCGTCAGGGCGATGAACTTCAGTTTCGGCGAGCACTCGAGCAGTTCGCGCGTGAGCCGGATTTTGTTTGTGAACACGATTTCGACGTCGGCAATGCGGCTGGCGACGTCGCCGCCGCTCGTGTCGTCGAAAAGCGCGAGTTCCGAGACCAGGCTCTCGAGCGCGGTTAGGTCGAGTCCGGCGCCCATCGTGGCATAGTCGAGGAACACGGCTTTCATCGTGATTTACGGTACTCTTTGGCGAAACCGAAACGATGAACGATCAATTCTGGAAACGCAAATCGCTGTCACAGATGACGCCCGACGAATGGGAGTCGTTATGCGACGGCTGCGCACTTTGTTGCATGCACAAGGTAGAGGACGAGGATTCAGGTGAGGTCTACTACACGGACCTCGCCTGCAGGCTGCTCGACCTCGAAACCTGTCGCTGCACCAACTATGCGAATCGCGCAAAGCTGGTGGCGGACTGCCTGGTGTTGACGGCGGACGACCCGGAACCCTATAACTGGCTGCCCGCAAGTTGTGCGTATCGCCGGCTCGCGAACGGCCAGGACCTGCCCGAGTGGCACCCGTTGATTACGGGCCGACCCGAGTCCGTACACGAGGCGGGCATCTCGATGCAGGGCAAGGCCGTATCGGAAAACGATACAGATCAATGGACAGTATTGAGGAATTTAAGTGACTGACTACCCGACGATTCCGTTAGAGAACTACCGTGAGTATCCGCTTGAGGAAATGCGCGAGCGCGTGGAGGAGTTCTACACCGACATCAACAGGCGGCGTACGGTACGCGAGTTCTCGGGCCGTCCCGTCCCGCGCGACATCATCGAAACGGCCCTCAAGGCGGCCGGCACGGCGCCCAGTGGTGCCAACCTGCAGCCCTGGCACTTCGTGGTCGTCAGTGGTGCAGAAGCCCGAAAAAAGATTCGCGAGGCGGCGGAAGCCGAAGAGCGGGAGTTTTACAAGCACCGCGCATCACCTGAATGGCTCGCAGCACTCGAACCCCTCGGCACCGATTCCGACAAACCGTTTCTCGAAACGGCGCCGTACCTGATCGCCATCTTCCTGCAGAAATACGGTCACCTGGAAGACGGCCGAAAGGTGAAGCATTACTATCCGGTTGAGTCGACCGGTATCGCGACCGGTATGTTGATCACGGCACTGCACGAAGCCGGCCTCGCGACGCTGACACATACGCCGAGCCCGATGAAGTTCCTGAACGAGATTCTGGGCAGGCCGACGAGCGAAAGGCCCTTCCTGTTGCTGGTCGTCGGCTATCCGGCTGAGGATGCGCGGGTACCGGACATCCGGCGCAAGGAACTTGGCGAATTCACGACTTTCATCGAAGACTAAGATTTCTAGCCCGTATTCTGCAGGCCCTGCGCGATACCGTTGACGCTCGCAAGTAAAGCATCGAACAGCGCCTGGTCCTCGTAATTTGAATCGCGCCAGCGCTGAATCAGGTCCACCTGCATCAGGCTCATCGGGTCGACGTAAGGGTTGCGCAGCATAATCGCTCGTTGCAGTGTCTTGTCTCCCCCCAACAAGGCCTCGTGATCGGAATACTCGAGTATCAGGTCACGCGTCAGGTTGTACTCGGCCGCGATGATCGGGAAGAACCTGTCGTGCAAGTCGCCGGCAAGTTCCGAATACAATCTGGCAATGCCGAGATCGGCTTTGGCGAGCACCATTTCGGCGTCAGCCGTCAGCGCGCGCATGAAATACCATTCGTAGAACATGTTGCGGAACGCTTTCTCGCCGAACTGCTCGACGGCTTTCGCGAGGCCCGTGCCAATACCGTACCAGCCCGGTAGTACGAAACGCGCCTGCGTCCAGGCAAACACCCACGGAATAGCGCGCAGCGACTCAATACCACCCTTGGCCGATCGGGATGAGGGCCGCGAGCCAATGCGCATCCGCTCGATCAGGTCGATGGGTGTTGCCATCCGGAAGTAATCGTAGAACTCTGGCGTCTCGTAGATCAGCTCGCGATACGCCTTGCGGCTTTCCTCGGCGATGACGTCCATCATTGCGTGCCACTCGGATTTGTCGTTGCCACGGTGCCGCGGCAATGCCGTCGCGAGTGCGAGTGAACCGATGACCTGTTCGAGAGTACGCAGCGCGATACCGCGCAGGCCGTATTTCTCGTTGATAATTTCACCCTGCTCGGTCACGCGAAGACGACCCTTCACCGTGCCGGGCGGTGCGCCGAGGATGGCGACGTGGGTCTTGCTGCCGCCGCGGCTAATGGTGCCGCCGCGGCCGTGGAACAGGGTCAGTTCGATGCCGTGTGACTCGACGGCCTCGACGAGCGTTTGCTGGGAATTTTGCAGCGCCCATCGAGCAGACGCCAGACCACCGTCCTTGTTGCTGTCGGAATAACCGATCATTACCGTCTGACAGTTGTCACGGGTCTTGAGATGGTCCCGGTACAGGTCCGTCGACAGCAAGATGTCCAGGATTTCGGCGCCGCGGTCCAGGTCGTCGACGGTCTCGAGCAGCGGTGCTATGTCGAGCGGTACTTCATTCCTGCGATTGTGCAGCTCGCTCCATTGCGCGAGCAACAGCACCGACAGTATGTCGTCCGCATTCTGCGTCATGCTGATGATGAAAGGACCTATTGCGCGCTTACCGTACTTGCGTCGGCAGAACGCGATGGCCTGGAATACGGCGATCGTCTTGCGCGCGACCGTACTCAGGTGCTCCGGTATGCTCTCACGCGAAATGATGGCGTTGATAATCGTTTTGGCACGTTCTTCGGCCGGCATCTCCAGCCAATCTTCCTCGCCAAGACATTCTCCGATGACACGGCGGTGTACGTGGGCGTCCTGGCGCACATCCAGTGTCACCAGGTGAAATCCGAACGTGTCGATACGCCGCAGCAGGCGCCTGACGGCAAACAGGCCTGCGTGTTCGCCCTTGTTTGCCTCGAGACTGTCGTGGATTAGCTGGATGTCATCGCGGAACTGCGCAACCTTCTCGTACGGGTACATGTCATCGTCGTACGTCGATTGCAGGCGCTGCTGTACCAACCGCAGAAATACGCGATAGGGCATGTCACGATGTCGCGCTGGTACGGCGTGGTAGGCGTTCTGGAAAACGCCATGGTAGTGGTCTATCACCTTCCGCAAGTCATCGCTGAAGGTTGCGCGGTCCTCGGCCTGGCTCAGTTTCGCGGAGAGCGTGCCGCATTCCTTGAAGTACAGGTCCAGTATCAGTGATCGTTGCCGGGCGAGCGTCGAGCGGATGGTCTTGGCGTTGACGTTCGGATTACCGTCCATGTCGCCGCCGACCCACGAGGCGAAGTTGACGATGGACGGAATTTTCAGCCCGGCCGCCTCGTCACCGTAAACCCGATCTACCGCATGCTCGATGTCCTCGTAAAACGGAGGTATTGCCCGGTACAACACGTCGGTGATGAAAAACAGCACGTGCTCGAGTTCATCCGCGACCGTCATCTGCTCCGGCGGGTGCTCATCGGTTTGCCAGCCTGTCGTTGCGAGCAGGCGAATGTTGGCTAGTGCGGTGCTTCTTTCCTGCGGAGTCATCGTCGGGTTCAGCATATCGACGAGTTGCTTGACGATATTCTGTTCCTTGCGCAGGATCGTGCGCCGCGTCGGTTCGGTCGGGTGGGCGGTGAATACCGGCTCGATGTACAGTGAATCGATCAATGCCTGCAACTGCTCGGTATCCATTCCCGACGCTTTGAGCTTGACCAGCGTGTCCTCGGGGCCACCTGGCTGATAATGATCGACGTCCCTCAGATATTCGCGGCGGCGCCGGATGCGATGCACCTTCTCGGCGGTGTTAACCATCTGGAAGTAAGTGGAGAAACTTCGGATGACCTGCAGAGCTTCGTCCGGTTCGAGGTTATGCACCAGCGCCGCGAGTTCTTCACCTTCGAGTTCGTTGTTTTCGCGGCGCCGGATAGATCGCAGCCGCGCGGTCTCGACGAAGTCGAATAGTTCGTCGCCACCCTGTTCGCGTATCAACTCACCAACGAGCGCGCCGAGGATGCGCACGTCGTCGCGCAGGGCCTGGTCCTTGTCTTCGAAGGTAATGTCCTGGCGACGCAATGCCTTGTATGCACCGTTGCCCATAATGAATCAGCAGGTTCTCAGTCGCGAAAGTTCTCGTACTGCAGGGGCAGGTCGACGTCAGTGTCTTTCAACAGTTGAATCGTCGCCTGCAGGTCGTCGCGTTTCTTGCCGCTTATGCGCAGCTTATCCCCCTGAATCGCCGCCTGCACCTTGATCTTGCTGCCCTTGATCGTCTTGACGAGTTTGCGGGCGAGTTCTGACTCGATGCCGCGTCGCAAGATGACGTTCTGGCGCGCTTCGTTCAACGCGATTTCAGGCTCCTGTTCGTCGAGGCAGCCGATGTCGACGCCGCGTTTGGCAAGCTTCTGCCGCAGGATATCCAACATCTGCTGCAGTTGAAAATCACTTTGCGTGGTCAGTGTAATGAGCTGATTGTCGAGCACGAATTTAGAGCCCGTCCCTTTGAAGTCGAATCGTGTATTGACCTCGCGGTTGGCCTGGTCCACGCCATTGCTGGCCTCATGGGCGTCGAAATCACTGACTACGTCAAACGATGGCATGGCTGTGTCCTGTCCTATAAATTCGCATAGTTTCAGCGCGTAAGTTCAAGGCCTTCGGCGGCGTTATGCCCCTTGCCAAGGGGCATAACGCCGCCGAAGGCCTTGAAGGACGCGCCCTTCGGGAACAAACATCAGTCGCGACTACATTGTTGCGCCGCTTGCCAATAATCATGATATTGGCTGCACGTCGCGCCGCGTTATCGCGACTGATGTTTGCTCTGAAAGCATACGAACTTACAGGACAGGACACTACCCTCCGAGCTGCTTGCGGTACTTCTTCATGAGTTCGAGGAACTGCGGTGTCATGCCCGTATCCTCATACACCGGGTCACCGAAGTCGTCCTCGCGAATCACTTTCTCGCCGGGCTCGTAGGGGATAGCGGCTTCAGTTTGTTTGACGGCTGCCGAGAGCAGATCGGTGATGATGCGCTCATGCCCGATGCCGGGAAACAGCTCCGCGAGCGCGTGTATTTTCGCGGCGTCATCGACAGTCAGACGAATCTCGTAGGTTTCGCTGGTTTTGGCAGGATCTTCCTCTGCCGCCCAAGCATCGAGTAGTGATTTGAAGGTCATCTTGGTCTTCTTGGCTTGGCCGTGTCCGGCGTCGCGACAATAGCAAAATCTCCGCGGGCTGCCCAGTAACGGTTGCTGCTGAAAGCAGCTGCCGGATGCAGACTCGGACGACTTGCAGACCGCAAACTTGCGGGCTTGCGCGACCAGGGACGGAGCGCGATGTCAGTATCCACAGCGTTGGCGGGGCTTGCGCCCGTCAGCGACAAGCTAGTGCCCGGCATGGCACCGCCGCCACCGGGCATCCACAAGCTTCACCGGCAACTGCAGCTTGCGGGTGTAGAGCCCGTGGCAGCGACCAGGGCGACTTCCCGAACCTATCATCTCGTTGATGGCCGCCAGCAAGGCGACACGTACTGGACGGAGTTGTGGAAATTGCGCGGCGCGGGCCGGAGGCACGTGGCGTTCGCCGATTTCGTCGTTCCGCAGTGTCCGCTGCTCTCGGCCGAGACCGCAAACTCGGTTCTGCCGTCGCTCGGCCTTCAGGTTCCCGCCGGATCGGCATGGGTGACCATGCGCGTGGAACTGGCGCGCTTTCTGAAAGCGGACGGGATTCTGGATGAGGGTGCGTTGCAGAGGTCGCTCGAAACTTGCGTGGACGTCGGCGAAGAACTGCATAACGTAGTGTCGTGGCCAACGCCCGACATGCAGCACGATGCCTGGTTGAACCGGCGTCTCGGCATAACGGTCACCGGGTTCGGCGACCTGCTGCAAATCAGGCGCATGGATCCCGGCAATCACGACAGCTTGCGCTTCCTCAACCAGTTGTTGATTCGAATTCGCGAAACTCTGCAGTCACGCTCCAGAGCGATCGCGCGGCGCTCCGAGCGGCTACCGGCGATAACGTTGAGTGATCCGAGTCACACGCTGCCGTCCGGCGGCGTTCGTGAAGACTGGCGCCGGTGCTGGCGTCAGGCAGTGCAGGCAAGCCTGGTGCGGCATCGTAATCTGCTTGTCATATCTCCATGGGCACTGTTTCCGGCAGGTACAGCGGCGGACTTTCGATATGCGGAACTGCTGCCGCTGCTGCGCCATGCGGATACCTGCGCAGTCAATAAGACTGTGTCTATCGCGCACTGGAACCCGAAGGAATTCAAGTGCTTTCACCGGCGCGCCTGGGCGGTGCTGCAACAACGTTCTGCGACTTCCCTGATTGCGAAGCACGTATGATCTACGATACGGTTTCGCGGGCACGGCTTGAGGGGACGCATTGCATCCGATATCACTTGACGCTCATGGAATAGCGGTACTGGTCCTTACCGTTGTCGCGCTGTTTTTGTTTACGCGCGATCGTATTTCGCTCGAGTCGTCATCGCTTACGATTCTGATCATCCTTATCGCCGGGTTCGAGCTGTTCCCGTATGAGCGGGGCGGCGAGGTCGTGCTCAAGCCGGTCGACTTCTTTGCGGGCTTCGGTAGCGAGGCGCTGATCGCCATCTGTGCCCTGATGATGGTGGGCAAGGCGCTCGAAACGACGGGCGCGCTACAACCTCTCGCAACTGTCGTTGGCCGGGCCTGGTCGAAGAGTCCCATTCTCGCATTGTTGGCAACGCTGGTCGCCGGCGCGATTCTGAGCGCCTTCATGAACAATACCCCGATCGTCGTGTTGCTGATGCCGATCCTTGTTGGGGCGTCGCTGCGCAGCAAGTTTCCGGTTTCCAAGGTCATGATGCCGATGGGACTTGCCACGATCGTCGGCGGCATGTCGACGACAATTGGAACGTCGACCAATCTGCTGGTCGTCGGCATTGCGCAGGATATGGGACAGCACACGTTCACGTTGTTCGAATGGGTATTGCCAGTGGCTATCGTGGGTGGCGCCGCATTAATCTTCCTCTGGCTGGTTGCACCGCGACTGCTGCCCGACCGTGCACCATTGATGCAGGACACGACGCCGCGCATTTTCAGCGGCCAGCTGCATATCAAGGAAGGTGGCTTCGCTGACGGCAGTACTTTGTCGGCAGTACTCAAAAAGACGGACGGCCAGATGCGTGTCGAAAAGATCCAGCGCAGCGAGTCCCTGGTTCTCGCCAAGTTGCCGCAAGTCATGATTCAGCCCGGCGACTGCCTGTTCGTGAAGGATTCCCCGGAAAATCTCAAACACTACGAACAGGTACTGGGCGCGACGCTGTACAACATCTCCGATGTCGAACACCCGGTCGACGACGAATTCCCGCTCGAGGCGAGTGGCCAACAACTCGCTGAAGTGGTCGTGACCCGCGGGTCGCCATTGCATCTGCGTACGCTGGCCGCCGCACGCTTTAGTGGCAGCTATGGGCTCATGCCGCTGGCGCTGCATCGGGCTCGCGCGCCGAGCTCGCAGGTTACCGGCGATCTGAATACGATCCGTTTGCGAGCCGGCGACGTCCTGCTCGTGCAAGGCACCAGGGAGGCCATCAGCAGCCTGAAGGACAGCAGTTCGATGCTCGTGCTTGACGGCACCACCGATCTGCCGCACACGCAACGGGCAAAACGCGCGCTGGCCATCATGGCGGTCGTCGTTGCGGCAGCGGCGTTCGGCATCCTGCCGATCTCGGTCAGTGCCATCGTCGGGCTTGGCCTGATGATCGCGACAGGTTGCCTGAGCTGGCGCGACGCCGTCGGTGCATTGTCGATTCCTGTGGTCATGATCATCGTGACGAGCCTCGCGCTCGGACGGGCGCTCGTGGGCACCGGCATGGCGGACTATTTGGCGATGAATTTCGTCGGTATGACCTCGGCAATGCCGACGGCAATGATTCTCAGCGCATTCCTGTTGCTGATGGCGGTGCTGACCAACGTCGTATCCAATAACGCGGCGGCGGCTATCGGCACGCCGATCGCCATAGGCATCGCGCAACAGCTCGGAGTCCCGGCCGAACCCTTTATTCTCGCGACTTTGTTCGGCGCGAACATGAGCTTCGCCACGCCTTACGGCTATCAGACCAACCTGCTGATCCTGAGCGCCGGTGGTTACAAGTTCACGGACTTCCTGCGTGTGGGTATCCCGCTGACGATCATCATGTGGATAGGCTTCTCACTGGTCCTCCCATTCCTCTACGACCTCTGACCCTGTTTTTCTTGACGGCCGGGGCGGGGGGCGGTAATACTCGGCCCCATGAATCCTCAGCGCAAGAATGTCTGGTGGTGGCTGCAGTCCTAGGAGGGGGCAGCTGGCCGACTATTAGCTGAGTAAGAGTAAACCAGAAGCCCATCTCCGCCAGAGTGGAGATGGGCTTTTTTTATTGGATAACGCATGCAGGCACCATTCGACATTGCAGCCGATCTGGACACGCCCGTCTCGGCGTTCCTTAAGCTTGCGCCTCTGCAGCCGCGCTTCTTGCTCGAAAGTGTGGAAGGCGGCGAGCGGCTGGCGCGCTACTCCTTCCTCGGGTTCGGCGACGCTCTCGAGATCCGCATGGACGCGCATGGACTCGTTGTCGGCGGAGAGAAACAAGCCCGGCCGGCGACTCGGGAGGCCTATCTCGATGCATTGCGCCAGGCGCTCGCGAAGGCACCACGGCCCAGTCCCGAAGTAGAAGGTCTGCCATTCTCCGGCGGCCTGGTTGGCGTGTCGGGTTATGACGTCGTCAGGTTATTCGAACGCCTGCCGCATGACACCGAGCCACAAACCAACGTGCCCGACGCGGCATTCGCAGCACCGGGGTCGCTGCTGGTATTCGATCATCTGACGCGCCGTGTAGCGCTGCTGCACGACGGCCCGGAGGCCGAACGACAGGCTCTGCGCAAAGAGGTCATCGAACGGTTGCGGGGCCCGATTCCGCCCACGACTGGCAACGTCGAAATTTGCCCGGTCACGGCCAGTCTCAGCGAGGACGAGTACTCGGACAGGGTGCAGGCCTGTAAGGAATACATCGCGGCCGGGGATATCTACCAGATCGTCCTGTCGGTACTTTTCCGCGGCCGCAGCAACGTGGCGCCGTTCGAGGTGTACCGCGCGATGCGTCTGTTGAACCCGTCACCCTACATGTTCTTTTTTCAGTTCGATGACCTTGCGGTCGTCGGATCTTCCCCCGAGGCGCTCGTAAAGCTGCAAGGCAATCGCGCGTCGTTGCGACCAATCGCCGGAACATCGCCGCGTGGCCCGACGACGGCAGAGGATCTCGCCAACGAAAAAGCGCTGCTGGCGGATCCCAAGGAAGCGGCCGAGCACGTCATGCTTGTAGATCTCGCACGCAACGATCTCGGTCGCGTCGCACGCGCAGGTACAGTGCAGGTCGATCCGTATCGAGCGATCGAACGGTACAGCCACGTCATGCATATCGTCAGCGGTGTGCAGGGTGAGCTTGACGGGCAGTACGACCAGTTTGACCTGTTCGCGGCCAGCTTCCCGGCCGGGACCCTGGTCGGGGCGCCGAAGGTACGCGCCATGGAGATTATCGAGGAGATGGAGCAGGTCGGGCGCGGTCTGTACGCGGGAACGGCGGGCTATTTCGGCGTCAGCGGGGACATGGACCAGGCGATCACGATTCGTACGGTGGTGTTCTCGGGTGATGAGTACAGTTTCCAGGCTGGCGCGGGTATCGTTGCGGACTCGGTGCCGGCGCGCGAGTACCAGGAAGCGCTGGCGAAAAGCGCCATCCTGCGTCGCGCACTCGAGATTGCAGGGGAGGGCCTGTAATGACTGATGCCTTCGACAACGTACGCATGTTGCTGATCGATAACTACGACTCCTTTACCTACAACCTTGTGCAGGCGTTTGCTGCGCAGGGCGCGGAAGTCATGGTCTATCGCAATGACGCGATTACCGTGGACGAGGCGCTCGCACTCGAGCCATCGCATCTCGTCATCTCGCCGGGACCGGGCCGGCCCGAGCATGCAGGCGTGTCCCTCGACATGATCGCTGCATTCGCGGGCAGCATTCCGGTACTCGGCGTATGCCTCGGTCATCAGAGCCTCGTGCAGCACTTCGGCGGCGAAATCGTGCGTGCCGAACGGCTGATGCATGGCAAAACCTCGATGGCGAAGCATGATGGCAAGACGATATTCGAAGGTCTGCCGCAGCCGTTCGAAGTCGGCCGATACCATTCTCTGTGTGCCGAGCACGAGTCCCTGCCTGACGTCCTCGCACTGACGGCGGAAACGGAACGTGGCGAGATCATGGGCGTACGCCACAAGACACTGCCGCTCGAGGGCGTGCAGTTTCATCCCGAGAGCGTGCTGACGCCCGCGGGCGATCGCCTGATGGCCAACTTCATGCGAATGACGACATGAATAAGGAGTTGAGCACGATGCTCGACCGACTGCTTGACGGCGCAGACCTGGAGGAAAGCGAAGCGCACCTGTTGATGCGGCGCTTTGCCGCGGGCGAACTCGACCCGGCGCTTGCCGGTGCTTTCCTGGCGGGCTTGCGCGCGAAGGGCGAGACGGCTGAAGAGGTTCGCGGCTTCGCGACGGCAATGCGCGAACTCGCCGTGCACCCGGTCATCCCCGACGGCACACCGACGGTCGATACTGTTGGCACGGGCGGTGACGGGTCGGGCAGTTTCAACATATCGACCGGAGCGGGCTTGCTTGCCGCCGCCTGTGGAGTGCGCGTCGTGAAGCATGGCAATCGCTCGATATCGTCGCAGTCCGGCAGCGCCGACATGCTCGAGTGCCTGGGCATGCCGTTGCCGCTGCACGAAGAAGCTGCCGTCGCCTGCCTGGGGGCCACGAGTTTCACGTTCCTGTTCGCGCCCGCGTACCACCCGGCGATGAAGAACGTCATGCCGGTGCGCGGCGCGATGGGCGTGCGTACCGTCTTCAACATGCTCGGACCACTAACGAACCCGGCGGCGCCACCCACACAGCTGATTGGTGCGTGGAGCGTCGAGGCGGCCGAACTCATGGCCGATGCGCTCGCGGGCATGCCGATCGAGCGCGCATTCGTCGTACATGGAGAGCCCGGCTGGGACGAGGCAACGCCCGCCGGCGACTTCGTGTTGTTCGACGTACGCGATGGCAAGGTCACGCGAACGACGCGGTCGCCTGAGGATTATGGACTGGATCGATGTTCACCCGGAGACCTTGCCGGCGGCGACGCTGAACACAATGCAAATGAACTCATTCGCGTATTCCGCGGTGAGGACAAGGGCGCTCACCGTGACGCTTTGCTCATGAGCACCTCGCTCGTGCTCGAGGTTCAGGGTACAGCCGAGGACGCAAAGCACGGCGTCGAGATAGCGGGTGCTGTGATAGACAGTGGCGAAGCGATGGCGATGCTGGACAGGCTACGGGAGCATTTCGCGTAGCGATGAGCGACTTCCTGCAACAAATGGCGCAGCATTCCGCGGAGCGAGCGAGCAACGTCGGCTCGTTCGTCGCAGGCGATCTTGAAAAGCCGGTTGTTCCATTACGTTTATCGGCGTTCGACGTCATCGCGGAGATCAAGGGACGCTCGCCTGCGGAGGGTGAGCTTGCAGGTGCAGACCTCGATCGCAGTGAGCAGGCTCGGCAATACGCGGCAGGCGGTGCGGTCGCAATCTCCGTGCTGACCGAGCCGAGTCAGTTCGGCGGCGCGCTCGAGCATCTCGAGGAGGTCGTCGCCGCGGTTCAGGATACGCCGGTCATGCGCAAGGACTTTCTCGTCGATCCGTTGCAGGTGCTGGAGGCGCGTTGCGCTGGAGCGAGCGGCGTGCTGCTGATTACGGCAATGCTGGATGATGACAGGCTGCGGGCAATGCTTGACTGTGCCTGGGAGCAGGAAATGTTCGTTCTGCTCGAATGTTTCGATGAAGACGACCTCAATCACGTGAGCCAGCTACTTGAATATCCGCCCGATGCCGACCACGCGGTGGCGGGCAGGTTGCTGGTTGGTGTGAACACACGCAATCTGCGAACACTCGAAGTCGATAACGAACGCCTGGCGCGCCTGGCGCCGTTGTTACCCGACGCACGTTGTGTGGCCGAGAGTGGGCTTCATACCGAGGACGACGCGGCCGCGGCCGCGGGGCTCGGTTACCGGCTGGCGCTCGTCGGTACGGCGCTGATGCGCAGCGACGATCCGGCCGCGCTGATCGCGGCAATGAGAGCCGCCGGCTCGAGTGCCATCGCATGAGCATCTTCGTCAAGATTTGTGGCTTGCGGAATGCGAGTGACGTAAAAGCGGCGGTTGCCGCGGGAGCTGATGCGGTTGGATTCGTGTTTGCGGAGTCCGTGCGCCGTGTATCTCCGGCCGAAGCCCGCGATGCGGCCCAGTATTTGCCGAAGCGGGTGCGGCGCGTCGCCGTCATGCGGCATCCGGAAAATAGTGAATGGCAGCAGGTGTTTGAAACGTTCGCGCCAGACGTGCTGCAGACTGACATCGAAGACTTCAATGATCTCGATGTACCCAATGGTGTCGAGCGCTGGCCGGTCATTCGCGAGGGACACCCGGCTATCGACGATGAACTGCCCGCAGTCTTTCTCTACGAGGGAGTGCAGAGCGGCCAGGGCCAGACGGTCGACTGGCAGCGCGCATCGGAAATTGCCAAACGCGGCAAGATGATCCTTGCGGGCGGACTCGGCGTGGATA
>Ga0209578_10002697_pt1 | contig 14311 bp, 14 predicted proteins | sample tdAd472_FD_187127 | JGI IMG/M metagenome (GOLD analysis project Ga0209578, IMG submission 187127) | Marine sediment microbial communities from the Atlantic coast under amendment with organic carbon and nitrate - tdAd47.2 (SPAdes)... | ecosystem: Environmental > Aquatic > Marine > Coastal >...
GCGGTCGCCGCCGAGCGCCGGCAGGCGCTCTTCTCCCGGGCCGCCGAGCTGCGGCGCGCGGGGCGCTTCGAGCGCGTCGAGGCGCTGCGGCAGGCGGCCGCGGCCCTCGAGCTCGAGCCCGCCGAGCTCGAGGGCGGGCTCTACGGCGACCTCAAGCGCAACGAGCTGCTCAGCGAGCACCCGCCCCTCGCTGGCGCGCAGCTGGTCGAGCGCTACAACCTGGCCCTCGCCCAGGCGACGCTCTTGCGCGCCGAGTCGCTGCGGGTCGAGGTCACCGGCGCGCCCCCGGAGCGGCTGCGGCAGCTGGTGCGCAACGTGAAGTGGCACGGGCTGCTGACCCTCTGCGAGCGCGAGGGCGAGACCCTGCGCCTCGAGCTCGACGGCCCGCTCTCGCTGTTCCAGTCGACCCCGCGCTACGGGGTGCGGATGGCCGGCTTCCTCCCCGCGCTCCTGCTCTGCGAGGCGTGGAGCCTGGAGGCCACGGTGCAGCTGGGCAAGCGCCGGCGCAAGCAGCGCTTCGTGCTCGACCCCAGCGCCGGCCTGGCGACCCACCGGCGCGACGTCGGCGCCTGGGTCCCCGACACGGTGCCCGCCTTCGCCAAGCGCTTCGCCGAGGTCGCCGAGGAGTGGAGCCTCGACACCGAGGTCGCGGCGCTGGCCCTGGGCGAGACCCTCGTCGTGCCAGACTTCCGCTTCGTGCACCGCGAGTCGGGGTGGATCGGGTACCTCGAGGTGCTCGGCTACTGGCGCCGGGGGTCGGTCAAGCGCCGCCTGGAGGCGATCGCCGCCCACGACGCGCCGCTGGTGCTGGCGCTGGAGAAGGGGCTCAAGGTCGACAAAGCGAACCTCGCCAAGGCTGCACGGATCGTGCCCTTCCGCGAGATCCCCGACGCGCGCAAGGTGCGCAAGGCGTTGGAGGCGTTGCGCGCGAGCGCTACAGCTCCTGCACCCCGCTGACGACCCCGCTGACGAAGGCCTGCGGCGACCTCGTGTGCAGTTCGGCTTCTTGCCGCTGAAGCACGAGCGAGAGCACGCCGTAGGAGGCGAGGGCCCAGCAGGCCACGAGGTAGGTCAGCGCTCCGCCCGAGCCGCCGCCGGTGGCGAGCAGCGTCGTGGCCACGCCGATCCCGATCACGCCGCTGACCGCGCAGGCCATGGGCCCGTAGCGGGTCGTCGGCTCGTAGACGGACGCGACGTCGGATGGTTCGAAGCGAAACCGGTGAGCGCATTGGGGACAGCGCCCCATGCGGCCGAGGATTCGGGCCTGCGGTTGAAAGCACTTGAGGCATTCGGGGCAGACCACGGATGAGGTTGGTTTGGAACTCAATGCAAACTCCAGTTGAGCGGCAGTTTGCAAACCGATGACCATTCGTCCGCACGGAGTCGCGGGGGGTTAGCGCCTACTGCGGGTGTCCGCCCCTCGACGGTTGGAACCCAAGCGGGGCAAACCCGATGCGATTTCCGCGTTTTGGGATGAATCCGAGACAGGGTCGGGGCGCGAGCCAGCGCCCGTGGCTACGCTGTGAGGCATGGCAGGCCGTCCCCGCAGTTTCGAGCCCGACGAGGTCGTGAACGGAGCGGTGGAGCTGTTTTGGAGCAACGGCTACGGGGGCACGAGCGTCCCCCACCTGGTGCGCGAGCTCGGAATCTGCCGCCAGAGCCTCTACAAGACCTTCGGCGACAAGCGGGCGCTGTTCCTCGTGGCCCTCGAGCGCTACGGGAGCCGGCGCGACGAGCCCCTGCGCCGGTTACTGGCCGCACAGGGCTCGCCCCTGGAGAACGTGCGCACGGTAGTTCGCAGCTGGGCGCACCACGCCGGCAGCTGCGGCGGGCGGGGCTGCCTGGTGGTGCGCGTTATCGCCGAGCTCGACGCCAGCGACGCCGAGTTGTGCGAGCTGGCCTCGCGGCTGGTCGAGCAGCTCGAGGTCTCCTTCGTCGAGGCGCTGACCCGGGCCCGCGAGCTGGGCGAGCTCCGGCGCGCGTCATGCCCCCAGCGGCTGGCCCGGCTGCTGACCGTGGGCGTCCACGGGATCGCCCTGCTCAGCCGCCTGCCCGACAGCCAGGCGCGGATCCGCGACAGCGTGTCGTCGCTGCTGGAGCTGGTCGAGGCGAACGGCGCCTAGGCCTCGCGCGCGTGCTCCCGCTCGCGCTCGATCGCCCGCGGAGCGCGAACGCGATCCCAGGACGTCTGCGGGTCCCAGGTCAGGGGCGTGCTCTCGGCGACGAAGCGAAACGGGGTGGTCATGCGGTCCTCCGGCTAGACCCAACCATTCGGCAGCCGTCGGGCGTTCGCTTTAGCCTTTCCTAAGACGCGCTTCGCACTAGACTTGGAGCAAGCGCCAGACCAGCACCGCGGGTGACGTCTGGTGGTTGGAATTCCCGCCCCCCGCTCTGCGTCGAGGTCCCGTGCGACGGCTCTGGCAACTGACTCCGATCCCGGTGCTGCTCCTCCTCGGCTGGGGCGGGCTGGCCTACGCCCGCCGCGACCCCGCCCCCGAGGCCCCGAGCCTGGTGCTGCTGGCGACGGGGGAGAGCCTGGGGCACCTCGAGCCCTGCGAGTGCGTGAGCGGCATGTCGGGTGGGTTCCCCCGCCGGCTCTCGGCCCTCGAGCGCGAGGGAAAGCGCGAGGTCCCGCTGCTGCACGTGGACACCGGCGACCTGACCGCGTCGGGCGTGCACCACCCGCGGCTGCTGACCCTCAAGACCCAGGCCGCCCTCGAGCTGCTCGCCCGCGGCGGGGTCGACGCGGTGGCCGTCGGCGAGCACGACCTGCGGCTGGGCGCGAAGGCGCTGGCCCGCTTCGCCAAGGAGGCGGGGGTCCCGCTGCTGCTGGCCAACGCCGAAGACAGCCCGTTCCCCGGCTCGCGCGTGGTCGAGAAGGGCGGGCGCCGGGTGTGGCTCGCGGCGGTGCTCGACCCCAAGCTCGAGGACCCCACCGGCGAGCTCGAGCTCACCGACCCCGCCGCCGCGCTGCGCCGCGAGCTGGCCGACGCGCCGGAGGGCGCGCTGCGGGTGGTCCTGTTCCACGGCTCACGCACGCGCATGCTCGAGCTGCTCCCCGCCGACCTCGGGGTCGGGGTGATCGTGTGCGGCCACGAGCAGAAGCAGCCCGGCGACCTCGCCCAGCACGGCGAGGCCTGGGTGGTCGAGAGCGTGCGCGACGCCCGCTCGCTGGCCCGGCTCGCCTTCCCCAAGCAAGGCGACCCGACCCTGACCCGGATCGAGCTCGACGAGGGCGTGCCCGACGAGAGCTGGGCCCGCGAGCGGGTCGACCGCTACTACGACGCCGTGCGCTCCTTGCCGGAGCCGCCCCGCAAACCGGTCAAGGCGGGGGGAGGATTCGTCGGCGCCCAGAGCTGCGCCGGTTGCCACCAGGAGCAGTACGCGATCTTCGAGAAGACCAAGCACCACGGCGTCCAGGCGCGGGTGATCAAGGCTCGCCCCGAGGTCGCCGACGTCAGCGAGTGCATTCGCTGCCACGTCACCGGCTACGGCTTCGAGTCGGGCTTCGAGTCCATGCGCCTGACCCGGCAGCTGGGCGAGGTCGGCTGCGAGAGCTGCCACGGCGTGGGCGAGAATCACGTCACCGCCGCCCCGCACAAGAAGCGCGGCTACGGGGTGCGCGCCGGCTTCCCCGAGAGCTGGCGCGCCCACTGCGTCCAGTGCCACGACCCCTCCAACAGCCCGGACTTCGACTTCGAGGCCGCCATGAAGAGGATCAAGCACTGGAAGGACAGGAAATAGGCGGACCCCCGCTGGGGTCCCACACCTGTAGGGGCGGGGTTTATCCCCGCCCGGAGGTCCTTGCCCTCCAGCCTTCCCGTCCTTGGCGTTACGCCGTAGGTCGTGGGCACCTGTCGGGGCGGGGTTTATCCCCGCGCGGAGGTCCTTGCCCTCCAGCCTTCCCGTCCTTGGCGTTACGCTGTAGGTCGTGAGCGAAGAGCAGCCCAAGCCGAAGCAGGTCGGAGCGGACACCGCGGCGCGGATCGCGGCGTTGCCCCCGCCCGGGGTCGACACCAAGCTCATGCTCGCCGCCCGCCGGGGCGACAACGCGGCCCTCGAAGAGCTCGTCTCGCGCAACTGGGCCGGGGTGGTGCGCTTTGCCCAGGGGCGAGTGCGCGACACCCACCGCGCCGAAGACATTGCCCAGGAGACCTTCCTCCGCCTGACCCGCGCCAAGGAGCGCTTCGAGCGCCGCGGTCGCTTCAAGTCCTACCTGCTGCGGATCACGACCAACCTCTGCCTCAACGAGGCGCGCCGCACGAAGCCCCAGTCGAGCCCCGACGCCGACGGGGTGGCCGAGGTCGAGCCCGTGCACGAGGCCACCTGTGTCGAGACCCGCGACCTGGTGCGGCGCGAGGTCATGTGCCTCCCCAGTCGCCAGAGGGAGGCCGTGCTCCTGCAGCTCGACGACGGGTTGAGCTTGGGGCAGGTCGCCGAGACCCTGGGGCTCAGCGAGAGCGCGACCAAGAGCCTGCTGCACCGGGCGCGCACGGCCCTGCGCGCGGCGCTGTGGCCCAAGCGCAAGCACTGGCAGGACGAATGAAGGTCGTCGCGGATCTGAGCGCGTTGTTGGACACCCTCCCCGCCGCCGTCGGCGACTGGGCCGCCCTCGACGCCGACGGCACCCTCTGGGCGGCCGACGTGGCCGAGATCGTGTGGAGCGCGGCGATCCGCGAGCGCTGGATGCTCGCCGAGGCCGGGCCCTTCCTCGCCGCCGCAGTCGAGTCCTGCGGCGAGCGCCCCCACCGCGAGCCCCACGCCGACGCGGCCAAGCTCTGGGACCTCTACCTCGCCGACCGCGCCGACGACTGGATCGTGCTCAAGGCCATGACCGCCTGCTACGCCGGCTACAGCCCCGACGACCTCCTCGATCGCGCGGGGGAGGTCCTGGGTGACGCGCTCCCCGGGCGGACCTACGTCACGACCCGGCCCCTGATCGAGGGGCTGCGCGCCAAGGGTCTGCAGGTGGTCGTGGTCAGCGGCTCGCCGACCTTGATCGTGCAGGCCGCCCTGCGCGCGATCGGGCTCGAGGCGCTGCCGCCGGTGCTGGGGGTCGAGGTCGAGCTCGAGGGCGGGCGCCTGGGCACGACCTTCCGCGAGCCGATCACCTGGGAGCAGGGCAAGGTCGACGTGTGGCGCCGTCACGCCGGCGCCGAGGCCCGACTCAGCGCCGCCTTCGGCGACTCACCGGGTGACCTGGCGCTGCTCCGCGCAGCCGAGCACGCGCGGGTCCTGGTGCAGCCGCGCCCGGTGCTGCGCAGCACCGCCAGCGAGAGCGAAGGCCCCTGGTGCGAGTTCCGCCCGGGCTTCACCAACGACGGCCGCGCCGTGATCCCGCCGGTCTCGGATCGAATCATCGATCTGTAGCGGAGCCCCGCGTTCCCCTGAACCCCGCCGCCGAACCAACCGTTTCGCGAAATCCTGGGGTTTTCTTTCTGGGGATTCCCTCCGAAACCGTTGGCGTTGCGCGCTGTTCGTAGGTCCTGACACCGGGAAGGGGTAGCAGGACATGCAACGCACGTGGACCCAACTGGCACTAGGACTCGGACTCGTAACCGCGCAGGGCTTGATCGCCATCGGCTGCAGCAGCGGCAGCTCGGGGGGTGGCGCCGCGCCGGCCGCGACCGGCGCCGGCGGCGGCGCGGCTACCCCGCCGCAGGCCCCCCCACAGAACCAACAGCAACCGCCTCCGCCGCCGCCGCCTCAGGGCGGCGGAGGCGGGGGAGGGGGCGCCCCGCCGCCTCCCCCGGCGGGCCTCGACGGCCAGCTGCAAGCGGCGCTGGCCAACGCGGGGGTCACGGCGCCCACGGCGCCCGCCGCGGACTCCGCGGCGCTGGTGGCCCTCGGCGAGGCCCTGTTCTTCGACAAGCTGCTCTCGGGCAACCGCAACATTAGCTGCGCGACCTGCCACCACCCCGACCTCGCGACCGGCGACGGGCTGCCGCTGCCGCTGGGCGAAGGCGCCACCGGCCTGGGTCCGGTGCGGGCGGGGAGCACCGACCAGGTGATCCCGCGCAACGCCCCGCACGTGTTCAACGCGGGCCTGCCCCAGGTGCCGAGCATGTTCTGGGACGGGCGGATCAGCTTCGACCCCGCGACCGGGGTGTTCGAGACCCCCGAGCCGGGGCTCAACGGCGCGACGCCGACCCTGGCCGCGATCGTGGCCGAGCTCGACGGGCCGCTGGCGGCCCAGGCCCTGTTCCCGGTGACCTCCCCTGACGAAATGCGCGGCGAGCCCGGCGACAACGAGGTCGCCGACGCCGCGGACAACGCCGAGGTGTGGGAGCTGCTGATGGCCCGCCTGGTCGGCACCGCCGGGGGGACCGTGGGCGGGTTCGCCGAGTACCGCACCCTGTTCGCCGCGGCGTTCCCCGCGGTCACGAACACCGACGAGCTGAACTTCGGGCACGCCGCGCGGGCGATCGCCGCCTTCGAGCGCGCGACCTTCACCTTCCTCGACTCGCCCTTGGACCAGTACCTCGCCGGGAACCTGGGCGCGCTCAGCGACCAGGCCAAGCGCGGGGGGCTGGTGTTCTTCGGCGCCGGCCGCTGCGGGGCCTGCCACAGCGGCCCCCTGCTCAGCGACTTCGACTTCCACGCGATCGCGACCCCGCAGCTGGGCCCCGGCAAGGACGCCGGCGACGACACCGGGCGGGTGCTGATCAGCGGCGCGAACCGCGACACCTACCGCTTCCGCACGCCGCCGCTGCGCAACGTCGACCTGACGGGCCCGTTCATGCACAGCGGCGCGTTCAGCACCCTGGACGAGGTGCTGACCCACTACCGCAACCCGACGAACTCGCAGCGGACCTTCACCGGCGCGTCGCTGCCGCCCTTCTTCCAGGCGCTCGTCGACTTCGACACCACCCGCCAGGAGGCTCGGATCGCGCGGCTCTCGCCCCGCCTGACCCCACCGCCGAACTTCAACACCGTCCAGCGCCAGGAGCTGCTCGCGTTCCTCGCCGCGCTCACCGACGACGCCGCGCGCACCTTGCCGGCGCCCCCGGCGACGGTCCCCAGCGGACTGCCCGTGGCCGACTGAAGCGGGTAGGGGCGGAGCACCTCTGCGGGTACGCGAGCACGAGCCCCCGGCGGACCGGGGGCTCGTCTCGAGGGAGGGCAGCCGCGGCCGCCCCTCCGCTGTCTTAGGCCTCGACGGGCTTGGCGCGCACGCCCGTGAACGAGAGCTTGCCGTCGCCGTCGACGTCGACCTGGATCGTGGTCCCCTCGGGGTAGCTGCCCTCGAGGATCCCGATCGCCACCGGGTCCTGGACCTGCTTCTGCAGCACGCGCTTCAGCGGGCGGGCGCCGAAGGTCGGGTCGTAGCCGGCCTTGGCCAGGGCACGCTTGGCCGCGTCGGTCAGCTCGAGGCTCAGCTTGCGCCCCTCCAGCCGCTTGCGCAGGTGGTCGAGCTGGATCTCGAGGATCCGCTCCACGTGCTCCAGCGAGAGCGTGTGGAAGATCACGGTGTCGTCGATCCGGTTGAGGAACTCGGGGCGGAACGCGCGGCGCAGGACCTCGGTCACCTTGCTCCGCACCTCCTCGGTCACGCAGCCGTCGGCGGTGGTCCCCCCCTCCTGGATCAGCTCGGTGCCCAGGTTCGAGGTCATGATCACCACGGTGTTCTTGAAGTTCACCGTGCGACCCTGGCCGTCGGTCAGGCGTCCGTCGTCGAGGACCTGGAGCAGGGTGTTGAACACCTCGGGGTGGGCCTTCTCGATCTCGTCGAAGAGGACCACGGTGTAGCCCCGGCGGCGCACCGCCTCGGTCAACACGCCGCCCTGCTCGTAGCCCACGTAGCCGGGGGGCGCCCCGATCAGGCGCGAGACCGCGTGCTTCTCCATGAACTCGGACATGTCGATCCGGACCATGGCCTCGTCGCTGTCGAAGAGGAACTCCGCCAGCGCCTTGGCCAGCTCGGTCTTGCCCACGCCGGTGGGGCCGAGGAACAGGAACGAGCCCAGGGGCCGGTTGGGGTCCTGGAGGTCGGCCCGCGCGCGGCGCACGGCGGCGGCCACGGAGGTCACGGCCTCGTGCTGCCCGACCACGCGCTCGCCGAGCCGGCTCTCCATGCGCAGGAGCTTTTCGCGCTCGGTCTCGAGCATGCGCTCCACGGGGATCCCGGTCCAGCGGGCCACGACCTTGGCCACGTCCGCCTCGCCGATCTCCTCGCGCAGCAGGCGACCGCCCTTGGCGTTCATGTGCTCGGTGGTCTCCGCCAGCTGCTTCTCGAGCGCCGGCAGGGTCCCGTACTTCAGCTCGGAGGCGCGGTTGAGGTCTTGCACGCGCTCGGCCTGCTCCTGCTCGACCTTGGCCTCCTCGATCTTCTGCTTCAGCGCGCGCACGGCGTCGATCTCGGCCTTCTCCTGCTCCCAGTGGGCGGTCAGGCGGTCGCGCTCCTCGCGCAGGTCGGCCAGCTCGCGCTCGATCTTCTCCAGCCGCTCGCGGCTCTGGGCGTCCTTCTCCTTCTCGAGGGCCTTCTGCTCCATCTCCGTGGACTGGATCTTGCGCGTCAGGCGGTCGATCTCGGTGGGCATGGAGTCGAGCTCGATCTTGAGCGAGCTCGCGGCCTCGTCGACGAGGTCGATCGCCTTGTCGGGGAGGAAGCGCTCGGCGATGTAGCGGTGCGAGAGCCGGGCCGCCGCGACGAGGGCCGCGTCCTGGATCCGGATCCCGTGGTAGACCTCGTAGCGCTCCTTGAGCCCGCGGAGGATCGTGAGCGTGTCCTCCACGCTCGGCTCGCCGACGAACACCGGCTGGAAGCGGCGCTCGAGGGCCTTGTCCTTCTCGATGTACTGGCGGTACTCATCGAGGGTCGTCGCGCCCACGCAGCGCAGCTCGCCGCGGGCCAGCGCCGGCTTGAGCAGCTGGGCCGCGTCCTGGGCGCCCTCGGCCTTGCCCGCGCCGATCACGGTGTGCAGCTCGTCGATGAACAGGATCACCTCGCCGCCGGCGTCTTCGATCTCACGCAGCAGCGCCTTGAGCCGGTCCTCGAACTCGCCGCGGTACTTGGTCCCGGCGACGAGGGCGCCCATGTCGAGGGCCATCACGCGCTTGCCACGCAGCCCCTCGGGCACGTCGCCTGCGACGATCCGGTTGGCGAGCCCCTCGGCGATCGCGGTCTTGCCCACGCCGGGCTCACCGATCAGCACCGGGTTGTTCTTGGTCCGCCGCGAGAGGACCTGCATCACCCGACGAATCTCTTCGTTGCGCCCGATCACGGGATCGAGCTTGCCGCTGCGGGAGAGGGCGGTCAGGTCGCGGGCGTACTTGGCGAGGGCCTGATACTTGCCCTCCGGGGACTCGTCGACCACGCGGTGGCTGCCGCGGATCGCCTTGAGCGCCTCCATCAGCCCCTTCTCGTCGACCCCGGCCTGCTTCAAGAGCTTGGCGGCGTCGCTCTTGGTGCCCAGCAGGCCCAACAGGAGGTGCTCGGTGGAGACGTACTCGTCGCCCATGCTGCGGGCGCGCTTGTCGGCGTCTTCGAGGGTGGCCTGCAGCTCCCGCGACATGTTGAGGCTGTTGCTGCCCTGGCTGCGGGGGAGGCCCGCGAGCTGGGTCGTGACCGCGGCCGCGACCTGCTGCGGGGCGACGCCCAGCTTCTCCAGCAGGGGCCGCACGATCCCCTCCTCCTGCTGCACGAGCTCGAACAGCAAGTGCAGGGGGCGGAGCTCGGCGTGGCCGTTCTTCTGGGCCATGGACTGCGCGGCGACGAGCGCCTCGCGCGATTTGATGGTCAGGCGATCTTGCATTGGGGACCCTCCCGGCTGGGGTTCGTCCTGCTCATTGCAGATCGCGTGCCGCCACCTAACCCACCTGAGCGCAAACGCCCAGTCCTGCCAGTGTGACAGGGGTTACTCCGGCTGCGGGCCTTCCTCGGGCATGTCCGAGCGAACCACGATCAGGGCCTTGTCCTGGACCTCGTCCTGGAGCACGAGGCAGAACCGCCCCGCGGAGTCGATCCAGGGGTAGAGCACCAGGCCCGCGTCCTCGTTCCCGGAGCCCAGCTGGGGGGCGCCGCTCGCGCCGTGGGAGGCCACCGCGTTGGACTCGTCGCTGAGCAGGGCCAGCTGACCCTGGGTGCGCAGCTGGGCCACGAGCTCCCAGCCGAGGGCCTCGAGGTCGACGCCGTCGATCTCGCCCCGGTTGTCGACCTCGCGCACGTCGACCCGGGGCACGTTGGGGTCGTCGTTGGAGCGGGCGAGGTGCGCCGGCCAGGTCTTGTAGAGCACCTGCATGCGCGAGCCCAGGCGAACCACGGCCTCGTAGACGTGAGCGCGGGTGGGGGCGGTGGGGATCCGCCGGGGACCCTGGGGGAGCGGGCCGTCGCCGCGGCAACCGCTGAGTCCCAACGCCAGCGCGAGGAGCAGGGTCCTCAGCGCGTGAGCAGCCATACTGCCACGCCGGAGACGCCGACCAGGAACACGAACATGTGCCACCAGAGGATCCAAGGGCCGTTCGAGTCGCCGGTCTTGCTGTTGTAGTAGCGCCCGCAGTCGAGGCAGCGGACCTCGGACATCAGCGAGCCCGGTCCCCACCAGCGGTAGCCGGCCGGCTCGCCGCGGGTCGATCCGCAGGCGTAGCAGGGCGCGGTCTCGAGCCCAGGGCTGGACGCGGAGGCAGGGGCGGGGGCCGCCGCGACCGCGGTCATGGGGCTCGCAGGGGTCTGGCCCGCCGCGGGTTGCTCGTCGGCGGTCTCGGTCGGCTGCTCCGCAGCCTTCTCGGCGGTCTCAGGGGTCTCGGCGGATTCGCTCATGCGCGGGATTCTATCGCCTCGGGGGCCTATCGGGGAGCGGGCGCGTAGGTGCGAAAGGCGAAGGGGTAGGCGTGGCGCTCGTCGGCCGGGTGCTGCTCCTCGGCCACCAGGGTCCAGCCCTCGAGGAGCTCCAGGGGGAAGAACGCGTCGCCCTCGACCTCGGCGTCGACGAGGGTCAGCTCGACCCGCTGGGCCAGGGGCAGGGTCTCGCGGTAGATCCGGCCGCCGCCGGCCACCGAGGTCCACTCGCCTCCGTGGCGCTCGGCGGCCGCGATCGCCTCGGGCACGCTGCCGACCACCTCGGCCTTGCCCTCGCCGCAGCTGGGGTCGCTGCTGACCACGATCGGCGGGCGGCCCTTGAGCGGCCTGCGCCCGATCGAGTCCCAGGTCTTGCGCCCCATGATCATGGGCATGCCCTGGGTGTGCCGCTTGAAGTGCTTGAGGTCGTCGGGCAGGCGCCAGGGGAGGTCCCCGTCCTTCCCGATCACGCCGTTGCGCGCGGCGGCGACGACGAGGACCAGCTTCACACCGCGACCTCGGCCTTGATCCGCGGGTGCGGGGCGTAGTCGTGGACGCTCACGTCCTCGTAGCGGAACGCGAACAGGTCCGTGACCTCGGGGTTCAGCTCCAGACGAGGCAGCGGGCGCGGGTCGCGGGTCAGCTGCAGCCGGGCCTGCTCGACGTGGTTGGTGTAGAGGTGCACGTCGCCGAAGGTGTGCACGAAGTCGCCGAGCTCGAGGCCCGTGACCTGGGCGATCATGCAGGTCAAGAGCGCGTAGGAGGCGATGTTGAACGGCACCCCGAGGAACACGTCGGCGCTGCGCTGGTAGAGCTGGCACGAGAGCTTGCCCTGCGCCACGTAGAACTGGAACAGGGTGTGGCAGGGCTGGAGCGCCATGTGGGGCAGGTCGGCCACGTTCCAGGCCGAGACCACCAGCCGCCGCGAGTCGGGGTTGGTCCGGAGCTGCTCGAGGATCTGCCCCAGCTGGTCGATGCTCTCGCCGTTGGGCGCGCTCCAGGCGCGCCACTGCTTGCCGTAGACCGGGCCCAGGTCCCCGTTCTCGTCGGCCCAGGCGTCCCAGATCTTGACCTTGTGCTGCTTGAGGTAGCCCACGTTGGTGTCGCCCTGGAGGAACCACAACAGCTCGTGCACGATCGACTTGGTGTGCAGCTTCTTGGTCGTGACCAGGGGGAAGCCCTCCGACAGGTCGCAGCGCAGCTGGTGCCCGAACACCGAGAGCGTCCCGGTCCCGGTCCGGTCGTCCTTGGGCACGCCCTCGTCGAGGATCCGTTGAAGCAAGTCCAGATACTGGCGCACGGGGCAATCCTTCCGCAGGCCCCGTTTTACCAGGGCCTGCCGACCTCTCCCCGGGCGGGGATAAACCCCGCCCCTACAGGGTTGACGGCTCCAACGGCGACCGACACCTCAGGCAGGCCTGGAGTCCCCCCCCGACCTAACGCGGGTCGTCCTCGGGGGGAGGCCTGAGCGGGAAGCCGCTCGGCTCCAGCGCGCCGCCCAGCGGGCCGCTGTTGGCGGCGGCGAGGGCGCGCTCGACGAAGATCTCCACCGCGCGGAAGCCCACCGGGCCGTAGCGCGCGCGGGCCTCGTCGATCAGGGGGGCCAACTGCTCGCCGGTGGGGCGGGCGCTGGGCGGGAACTCGGCCAGGATCCGGTGGTGCAGCGCGCCCTGCATCGGGCGCAGGCGCGCCTCGTGGCCGTTGAGGTCGCGGGCGAAGCGGCGGGCGAGGCGCTCGTCGTTGGCCGAGAGCAGGTCCGAGGGCGAGAGCCCGGTCAGGTGGTCGTAGAGCGCGAAGTTGGTCACCTCGAGCTCGAAAGGGAGCACCTGGGCCGCGTTGACCCGATCGACGGCGGCCGCCAGCGCCTCGAAGTCGACGTCGGCGGTGGGCCAGGCCAGGCCGTATTGGCGGGCGAAGGCCACCCGCCCGTCGCCGCAGGCGAGCAGGCGGCTGACCCGCTCCATGAACGCGTGGCTGAAGTAGCTCAGCCGCGCGTCGTAGTTCGCCTTGAAGCCGACGAAGGCCCCGTCCTCGTACATTGGCCCGTGGGCGCCGAACAGGCGGGTCCCCACCGACTCGGCGCTCTCGACGGCCTCCGCCGAGTCGCCGCGCGCCCGCGCGCGGACGTAGGGGTCGGGGTCGTCGACGGCCTGGGGGCGAGCGCGCGCGACGAGCCCCCGGGCGAGGGGGTCCGGGTGGCAGCCGAGGGCCAGGACACCGGCGGACGGCTCGGGCTGAGCGGCGCCTGCGGCCCCTTGGGGGTGAGCTCGAGCAGCTTCGCTGCGAGAGCGAGGGGGCCTCGGAGAGGCCCCCTGAAATCCGGCTACCCAAGCGAGCTGCTCGACGTCGAGCTCGGCGAAGCTCCAGAGCTCGGCCAGCCTGGGCGCGTCGCCGCTGCCCGCGAGGAACTCGGCGCGAGCCTCGACCAGCTCGGGCTCGTCGCGGCCGGCGAGCAGGCGCAGCGCCTCGCCGGCCTCACCCGCGCGCAGCCGCTCGCGGGCGTGGGCGATCAGGGTCGCGGGGTCGGCTTGGGCCAGCGCCTCGCGCTCGGTGCTCCGAACCCGCCGATCCATACCTCGGGGCTAGGTCTCCGTGGCCACGGCCTCGGGGCCGCTGCCAGTCTGCTCGGGGGTCCGGGTCTGCTCCTGGTTGCCGCGCTTGACCTGCACGTCGCCGACCTCGTCCTCGCGCAGCACGCCCTTGCCGACGAGGGTCTCGACGATCCGCCGGTGCTCGCGCTCGTGCTCGTGGCGCATGGCGTCCTCGTCGCCGTCGTACTCGATCAGGATGTCTTTCTTCCCGGTCTCCATGTTCATGCGGAACCGGATCTGAATCTCGCCCACGGCGCACCTCGGTCACCCCGAGTATAGCCCCTCTGCGCAGTCGGGCGTCGGCAGTGCCCCGCAGCCGGCTCAGACGCTAGACTCCGCGCGAAGGAGTGAGTGTGAGCCCTCTCGACTGGATCGTGATCGCGCTCTACATGGCCGGCATGATCGGCATGAGCATTTACCTCGGCCGTGGCCAGCAGAACGAAGAGGACTACTACGTCGGCGGGCGCAACCTGCCCTGGTGGGCGGTGGGCATTTCCACCATGGCCACCCAAACCTCCGCCAACAGCTTCCTCGGGATCCCCGCCTACGTCGGGCTGAAGCAGGACGGGGGGCTGACCTGGCTGCAGTACGAGCTCGCGGTGCCCCTGGCCATGATCGCGATCATGGTGGTCCTGATCCCGTTCTTCCGCAAACTCGAGCTGGTCTCGGTCTACGAGTACCTCGAGTGGCGCTTCGGCCCCGGGGTGCGCTACTTGATCTCGGCGGTGTTCCTCGTCAGCCGGGGGCTGGGCACCGGGATCGGGCTGTATGCGATCGCGATCGTGCTGACCGTGATCCTGGGGATCCCGCTGTGGGCCACGATCCTCTTGATCGGGGTCACGACCGTGATCTACGACACCATCGGCGGCATGGCGGCGGTGGTCTACTCCGACGTGGTGCAGTTGGTGGTGCTGCTGGGCGGGCTGCTGCTCTTGATCGGCTT
>Ga0209578_10002703_pt1 | contig 14274 bp, 10 predicted proteins | sample tdAd472_FD_187127 | JGI IMG/M metagenome (GOLD analysis project Ga0209578, IMG submission 187127) | Marine sediment microbial communities from the Atlantic coast under amendment with organic carbon and nitrate - tdAd47.2 (SPAdes)... | ecosystem: Environmental > Aquatic > Marine > Coastal >...
TCTTCCGGACGATTCAGGAACCAGGCCGTCGCCGACGCTCTCGATCAGATGCCGCTGCCCGACGATTACGAAAAGGCTCAGGAGCTGATCAACATGGCGCTTTACGAAGGCGCCAACCCGATTCGCGGCCTGCAGTACCTGCTGCAGTCGAACGGCACCTGCAACACGATCACGGCTCTCGATCAGGCGATCGGTCAGTTTCCCGAGGATGATCGTCGTCGAGCTGCACAGATCATGGTGCAGCATCTGTATGACGAGCTGCGAGCGTCCGTCAAAGCCGACGTCGATCGCCGCATGACGCTGCCCCCGTCCGCGAAAGAGCCGACACTCCGCGAGCTGATTCTCGGCAAGGACTGGCTGTTCCAGGACGGCAATTACCACATCGACGTTTCGCACCTGAACTCGGTCGTCCGCTTCGCGAGGTTCCTCGATTCCGACTGCCCGGAACTCGACCTCGCCGTTCAGCTCGCCCAGTACGGAGTGCAACTCGACCAGCAGTACCAGTACCCGGCTGAGCCGCCGTTCGACGACTACTACGCGGCACATCTGCAGTTCTTCAATCTGCTGCAGGGGAAGAACGTCGAGGATGCGATTGCCTTCTTCGAGCAGAAGATCGCAGCGGATCCGGACGAGGAAGATCAGCAGATGATCGCGTACGTTCTGGTTGATCTGCTGATCCGCACGAACCGTCTCGACCAGGCCATGGAAGTCGCCTCGAAGCACCTCCGCTTTCTGGACGAACCCACCTTTTCCTTTCCCGAACTGTGCCACAAAGCCGGCAACCAGTCGGCCTGGGCAGACGCCGCGAAAGAAAAAGGCGACCTGGTCAGCTTCACGTCCGCCCTCGTCCAGTAAGCGGCCCCGTTCCAATGGGCCCTACGCACCAGCCTGAGCCCGGCGTTTCAACAGCCACCAGGTTGCTGCCAACGCGATCACTCCCAGCAGAAACCACAATAGCCGCGTCAGTCCGCCGCGAGAGTCACCACGCACGGCTTCATCGTCGATGCCGTAGTGCGTGATAAAGAACTCGCGTATGTCCGTCAGTGGTTCTGGTAATTCAAGTTCAACAATTGTCTCTTGATTCGGTGTGCCGTCACTTCTGCCAGCGCCGATGACCATCGTCTTGTGAATTCGGCGGACAAATGGTGGCATCTCTCGTCGTTCAGAATACGTGATCTCTCCCGATACCACGCTCGACGGCTGAGTGCCTTTTGGTGAATACCGGACAGAGAATTGAGTGATCGCCCACGACGATTCTGGATTCAATGAGACCGAATATACGGCTCCCGGCACGCCGTATTTACCTCGCTTGTCGGCATGTTCCAGATTGGTCGCCTGCAGATAGACCGTTTCGTTTCCGCCGTCATCCTCGACACGCGCGATGTCAATCCGAAATGCATCGGGGCGCGTCACAATGTCACTGAGAGCAATTCCTCCTTCAATCTCCCAGGCGTACCGATCCCAGAAGTAATCGCTGCTGGAGAGTACAGGCGATTTTGAAGGAGTGCCGATTTTCGAAAGCAGCAGTGCTCGATCCTTCGATTGACGCTCAAGTTCGAATCGATATTCGTGGTTCAGTCCTTTGACGACCATCTGGCCATTCGGACGATCTTCTTCGACTAATAGGCAGCGATTCTGAACGATGCGTTTTACTCGGAATGAATAGTCGCGACTCAACGTTTGTGGCTTGTGATCCGAGTCTTCGTATTTCAATGTGTCAGTGAAACGCCCAGTGAATTGGACCCCGTCTGCGGCTTCTTCGTGACGAATCCACGCTGCGATCCCCGCAGTTCGTAATCGTTCGAGGCAATCACTCTGTACCTCCGCCGCCTGTGATTCGTCGGCGTAGAGTGAGATGCACGCGACCAGAAGTGCAATGTGTATTCCGGGAAGGCGTTGCTTCATTGCTGTCAAAAATCTCCACGAACAGTCATCGGCGGCGAGAATCGGGCAAATAGCCGCAAGTAGCTGGGCTGTGACGACGCAGCGTAAAAATCGGCGGCATATTCTTGTAAGGGTAGTGCTAACGTGCTGCTCAATGGCTGAACCGTTGAGTTGATCGCAGAAGCGTCGCAGAGCCAACGGCGCGACGCACAGTCGAAGCTGAGGTCGCATTGCAGTTCGGTGACTTCAGCTTCGCTGGGGCCAGTCTTCTAGCCGCACCCACACGTCTTTGAAGGCGACTGTCCGTTACAAAGACAGTTCTTTCTGACACTGTTATTTGCACAGGCTGACGCGCCGTTCGTTGTGCAATAGGAGTCCCCGCCGCTGTTGCAATCAGCGCTGTTGGCACACTTGGTTGCATCTCCGTAGTAGTCGTAATAGTCGTCGGATGCAAAGATGGGTGCTGGCGTGAGCGCCATGCTGAACGATGCCAGAGCGAGCGTGGCCGAGCAGAGGGATGCGAGGAAACGCGTCATGTGGAGACTCCAGTTCTGAAAAGGGGGACAGAACGAACTTCGCCGCAGCCTCAGTGGCTGGCGACGACTCGCAGAGTGACCGGGGTTCCGGCCGGGACAGTGAACAGCGTCACGGACTCATCAATCTGTTCCTCGGAAGCGCCGACGACTTTGAAGTCGAGATCGATTCGCTCGCCTGTCGCGACCGTTACGGGCAGGCTTGTCGCTGCGACGCAGCGGCAGCTTGAACGGCAACCGACGATGCGAATTTCGCCGCCGGAGATATTTTCGATCTGAAACCGCGAAATGTCGGCTTCTTCGCCAGTCACCAGGAACTGAGACGTGTTGACGAGCAGAAGCTGCCCGTCCAGTGCTGCGATCAGGTGGCGTGGTGAGCCGAAATACTGAACGAGGCCGATGACCAGCAGGATTGGGGTAATTGTGGCAAGGACGTAGGCCCGCCAGGCAGGGCGATGAGCGGATTGCGTCGGCTGCATGTCTTGCGCTCCAGTTGTGGACGGCCATGACGTGGCGGGAAGGTATGGCTGCTCCTTTTTTTTCAAGTGTCTTCTGTAAAAAACTGCAGTTGGGATGAGACGAATCCCGGGGACGAATGGTCCTTACTGGAAAGCCGACGCGGAATGAGGTCGCGTGGATTCACCTTGATCGAAGTGCTGGTCACTCTGGCGGTGATCTCGGTCCTGATTGCGCTTCTGCTGCCAGCCGTCCAGGGGGCTCGTTCGGCTGCTCGGCGGTCTCAGTGTCGTGCCCATCTCAAGCAGATCGGTCTGGCCCTGCACGGCTATCACGAGATTGAACGCTGTCTGCCGCCGCTGACGACTCCGGCGAGCGGCAGCCAGGCTCAGTGGGACTGGCGGGGCTTCGGGCCTCATGCACGACTGCTGCCGTACCTCGAGCAATCGAGCCTCTACGGGGAGCTGAACTTCAACCACTGGGCACTTGATGGTGGCACCAACGATGCCGCCGCTCAAACTCGGATTCCGGTATATCGCTGTCCTGCCGACAGCGATCCCGATCCTGATCCGGGCATCAATTATCCGTTGTGCCTGGGGACAAACATTGGATTTCAGAACAGCGGTTACCTTCTGACAGACGCTGACCAGAACGGGATCCTGGCGGTGACACATTGCGTGCGACTGTCCGGCGTGACAGACGGAACGTCGCAGGTCATCGCGGCCAGTGAGCAGGTCGCCGCAGGTCTCGGAGGTCAGCAGAGTCAGCTTGCCGCGTACCGTTATGCTCCGGGGGGGATTCCAGCGGGCATGCCGTCAGCGTTTCCGTCGCCGGATGAAATTCGCTCGTGGTCATTCGCCTGCGTGCTGCAAACTGCGCAATCGACTCGCGTCGGCAGGCACTGGCATCGAGGGCTGCCTGGCCAGACCGGGTTCAACACGCTGCTGCCGCCAAACTCGCCGTTTCCCAACTGCAGTGTTCACTGTGCAGGCGGATGTGACAGTGACGGTCCTGGACTGTACGCCGCGCGAAGCCAGCATCCGGGCAGCGTCCACGTTCTACTGGCCGACGGCGCAGTTCGGGCGGTCAATGATTCGATTGATCTTGCGGTCTGGCATCAACTGGGAGCGATCAATGACGGAGCCGGAGCCGTCGACTTCTGAGACGGCAATTGATACTGCGGCTGCAGGCGTCGAGAGCTCAAAGGCTTCGAGACGAACCGTCGCGCTGTTGATTGGAATGCTGGCGTTGCATTCCGGTTTGGTTGCCTGGAACGCTGTCTGGAACAGTCCGGTGATTGACGAGGTCGGGCATCTGACCGCTGGAATCCGCATCTGGCAGACCGGGCAATTCGACCTGTATCGGGTCAATCCGCCGCTGGTGAAGATGGTTGCGGCCCTGCCAGCCGTACTGGGACATCCCAACTACGACTGGTCGGTCTACGCGGACTCGCCAAAGGAGCGGCACGAGTGGGTTGTTGGGCAGGCGTTTATCCGAGCCAATGGACTGGATTCATTCTGGTATTTCTCAGCGGGACGACTGTGCTGCCTGCCGTTCTCCTGGCTGGGAGCGGTGGTGTGCTTCTGCTGGGCGAGAGAATTGTTCGGCGATCGTTCAGGGCTCTTTGCCGCCTGGCTGTGGTGCTTCTGTCCAAACATCCTGACCTGGGCGGCGACGTTTACTCCCGACCTGGCGGCCACTTCCCTGGGACTACTCGCCGCATGGCGTTTTCATCGCTGGCTGAAAACGCCGTCCTGGGAACGTGCTGGAGTTGCCGGCCTCTGTCTGGGGCTGGCGGAGTTGAGCAAGTTTACGTGGATCATTCTGTTCGGTCTGTGGCCGGTGATCTGGTTCCTGGATCGGCAATGGTTTCGGCGCCGTGCCAACTGTGGAAGAGTGCCGGCGCCGAGCGTCAGTCAGTTGCTGACGATTCTGGCTTTGGGGCTGTACGTGCTGAATCTGGGCTACGGTTTCGCAGGAACGGGCACGCAACTGGGGAAGTTCGTGTTCGTCAGCCAGTCACTGACCGGAAACGACGCTGACGAATGGGGCAACCGTTTCGATGGAACACGACTGGAGGCCGTCCCGGTTCCGTTCCCTGCGAACTACGTGCGTGGGATCGACCTGCAGAAAGTTGACTTTGCGAAGGGCATGGATTCGTATCTGCTGGGCGAGTGGCGTCGACCGGGAGGCTGGTGGTACTACTACCTGGTCTGTGCGGCAGTGAAGATTCCCCTTGGAATCTGGCTTCTGGCTGCCGTGCGGATCGTCTCCGGTCGCGCCTGTCGAGGCTCAAACTGGAAGCCGCCTGCTGCTCTGCTGTTGCCTCCCGCGATCGTGTTTGTGCTGGTCAGTTCGCAGACCGGATTCAGTCGGTACTTTCGCTATGTGCTTCCGTGTCTCCCGTTTCTGTTTGTCTGGTTGAGTGGCGTGCTGGCGGAGGGCCGGGCTCGGAGCCATCGAGAGACTGTGCTCGTTGTTCTGGCCGTGCTGTGGTCGACGGGCAGCATGTTCGCGTCGTGGCCTCACACGCTGTCATATTTCAACGAAGCGGCGGGAGGGTCGGCGAATGGCTCGGCAGTTCTTGTTGATTCCAACGTTGACTGGGGCCAGGACCTCTTTCGGGCGAGGGACTGGATTCATCGTCATCGCCGACCGGGCGAATCCGTCTTCGTGATGCACACAGGATTCGTCTCACCAGACATGGTCGGTATCGAATGTGAATGGCCGCCAGCGGTCGTAACCTCGAAGACGATTGAAACGCTCGAACCTGATGTGCTCGCAGAAATCGGGCCGCGACCGGGCCTGTTCGTCGTCAGTATTCACGAGTTCGAACGTCGAATTGCCGAATATGGCTACCTGACACAGGCTGACCTCATCGATCGCATTGGCTATTCGATGCTCGTTTACCGCCTGGACGAACAGCAGTGCGACGTGATCCGTCGGGCAATGCAGTTGCCGCCGCTGAAAACTCGCGGCGCAGTGAGTGCCGAACTTGCCGGCTCAGACGCCTGACGATTCGGCAGACGAACTAGCTGCCGATTTGTTGGGGCACTCTTCGGCGGGCTTCGTGCAGATCTCACAGGGGGAGTGTTCGGCGCCCGGCATGTTGTTCAGGCCGCCGCAGCTTCCCTGGATGCGGCGGTTGCTGAAGATGACGCCGACTGCCATGCCGACGATCGACAGGCCCACCAGAATTCCCGCGGCCAGCATCGTCTGTACGAGCGGGTTGGATTCCTGATCGGGCTCGGGCAGAGAGGACGCTGGCAGTTCGCCAGCCGGGAAGTCTTCGGAACGCAGTTCGTCGAAGCCGTCGGTCGTTCGCAGCAGGATCAGGGCTTCGGCGTTGAGGCGTGCGGCCAGCGGCATGCCTCGTTCGGGCCCGAGGACGTTGATCGCGGTGGCGAGGGCGTCGGCGGTCATGCACGATTCGGTCACGACGGAAACGGACGCAACGGCGTGCTCGATGGGCCGTCCTGTCTGAGGATCGATCGTATGCGAGTAACGCTGGCCGTCGATCTCGAAGAAGTTGCGATAGTCGCCCGATGTGGCGAGAGACTGGTCGGCGAGTTCGACCGCTGCTGTCAGGGCACCGAAACTTGAGTCGGGACGTTGAATGCCGGCTCGCCACGGACTGCCGTCGGGCTTTACGCCACGAGTGCGGACTTCGCCGCCGATTTCGACGAGATGGTTCGGCAGGCCGAGTTCGGTGAGCCTCTCGGACACGACGTCAACGCCATAACCCTTCGCAATGGCGGATAAGTCGAGCTGGACTCGCGGGTCGGATTTTCGCAGAGCCGGCGGTGTCTGGCGTACTTCGATTTTCTGCCAGCCCGTGTGTTTGCTGGCGTCAGCGATCTGTTCGGCGTTGGGCAGCCGCCGTTCTCCGGGTTCGCTGCCGAAACTCCACAGACTGACGAGCGGTCCGACCGTCGGGTCAAAGGCCCCGTCACTCAGTTCAGAGATTCTGAGGGCTTCGGAAACGACAACGGCGAGTGCCGGCGCGACGTCAAACCAGTCGGTCGATTCGGACGCGTTAAAGCGGGACAGCTCAGAGTCGTCCCGCCATGTCGACATCTGCTCGTCGATTCGCAACAGAGCGGCGTTGATCTCCTGCTGCACGGTGTCCGGTGTCTGCCCCTCCGGGAGGCTTGAGACTGAACGGGCAACGACGATGTGATACGTCGTCCCCATTGTCTGGCCGTCGAGGGAGAAGCGGCCGGGCGGGTCAGACGCGTTGGCAGCGCCTGCGAAAAGCAGAATCGCAGCCGTCACGAATGCGCTGAAGACGTCGCCAGCGGAAGCTCGAATCATGTGAAGTCCAGCCATCACGAGATCAGTCGCCCTTCCCGTCAGCAGTGACCGCTGGCTCGGACGATGCGTTCTCCGAACCTTCCGACTGAGTCACCTTCCGACCGTTGGAGTCTGTGGTGGGAGTCTCCGATCCGGACTTCCCGCCACCTTCCGCTGCGTCGTCGGGCTGCTTGCGGAACTCAGTATCGAGGCCCTCGCGCGCCTGGAACAGTTGAGGTTCGCCGCCCTCCCGCGGAGTTCGGAATTCGGAGTGCGAGCCGGGAGCCAGCGTAAACATCCTGTACTCGCCGTCGACCTTGCGGCGATAGATCAGCGGATAGGCGATTTCGTACTCGTGAAAGTCGCCCGGTTCCAGAGTGTATGGCCCGCCCCAGTCACTGAAGGGGCCCTTCGTTTCGTAAGCCAGCGGCTGGCTGGTGCTGTTGGTAATCCGCAGGCCGGGCGGCGAAAACGTGACGCCAAGGAACGGGTTTCGCCAGGTGGCACTGCTGAGTCGCAGCTGAGTCAGGCCGAGGTCGATATCGGGAATGATGGTCTGAGCCGCCGGGCCCTGACGCGTCCAGTCGTTCCAGCATTTCACGAACAGCTTCGACAGCCGGTCGCGGTCAAGTTCCAGTGGCTCGCCCGATGCTGCATGAGCCGTGACGGACAGTTGCGGATCGTCGGTCCATTCGAGTTGCAGGGCGCGCTGAATATGGCTGAGCCGCTTGAGCTGGACACTGGCAGGCTGGGCGATGGCGAACTTCAACTCGCCAAACGGCTGCCACTGCTGACTGGTGCCGGGCCGGGTGGAAACCGCCAGCGTCAGTTCCGGAGCGGAAAAGACCGGACTGGATTTCTGCTCGTCAGTGCCGACTTCCAACGGCTTGGTCAGACGCAGCACGGTTCGAATCTCTGTGTCCTTCGGCAGTGACTTCAGGCCCGGCAGTGACTGTTCCATCACGTCCCGGTCAACGAAGTCAGCGAATGCGTTCTCCGGGATATCGAGCACATGGATCCGCGCGACGTCGGCGTTGATCAGCTGTTGCGTCAGGTACTTCAGGATGTCGGGCGCGACGCCGACGTCGAGGTTCTCGGACTGCGACAGGTCGGTCGCGGCGATGCTTGTCGCCGTTGCCTGAGCGGGAGTCGGGCGTTCGAGATCCGGTTCAAACGGAGCTGCGCTGATTCCGAGGACGACTGAGACGCCGTGTTCGTCCGTGGCGACTTCCTGCGGCCAGACCCGCAGTCTGGGCTGATAAACCGGCAGCGGCCAGATGCTGCTGACGAGCTGGTCGGCCTGATTCAGTTCAAGCTGCTTTTCCATCTGGCGGACAAGGCCGGGCACAATGCTCGTCACTTCGCGCTCGATCCGACGTTTGTTGCCGTACAGCCCGTTGACCAGGCCGTTGGAAACCTTCTCGCGAGTGATCCCGAAGCCCTGTGTCGACACGCCCGCCGGATAGGTGACGTACCAGTTGTCGTTGGGGATGTCGAAGCGCGAACCAACCAGTTTGAGTTTCAGCTTGCGACTCTCGATCTGAGGTGTCACATCGAAGCTCAGCCAGACGGGATACAGGTGCCCGATCACGACATCGATCGGACCGGCGTAGGCCGAATGACTGCTGCCCCGCACCGACGTGCCGCCAATCCGCAGCCGCGCGTTTCGTACACCGATCTGAATGTTGACGCGATCCTTCTGGTAGCCCTGAATGCGGATGCGCCAGGGTTCGACGCCCCAGGTGATATCGCCGAAGACAATGCTGAACTGGTAACCGTCGACGACCGTCGAATCGTAAATGTCATTGATCCGCCCGCTGAGCAGATCCTTCGGCAGCATTTCGGGAATCGACATCGCCAGGGCATCGAGCATTCGGTTGCCGAGCCGTACGGTGGCCGCGCCGCGAAGTTCGATCTCCGGTTTGAAGTTCTCCTGAGCCAGTTGCGGGAGTTCTGCCGGAGCGCTCAGAGTCAGCGACGTCGGCTCGGTCGTTTGCGGATTCTGCATCCAGTCGAGCAGGGCGGTGTTGCCGTAAACCAGCTGCCCGATGTCGTGTCCGCCGCCGGTGACTTCTGTGTATCGCGGTGAGCCTCCCGCTTCACGGATCGCGGTGATCATGCGACGCGACTGTTGAGGCCGGATCGCGGCATCTTCAGAACCATGAAACGCCCATACGGGAGTTTGTGCCAGAGCGGCTCCCCACGCGGCTTCTCCACCGCCGGCCAGCGGCACGACCGCCGCCCAGTGCTGCGGATTGGTGGCGGCAATGCTCCAGGTGCCATAACCACCCATTGACCAGCCGGTCAGAATGCGTCGCTTTGTGTCGACCGAGTATTCCTCTTCGACGTCCTTGAGAATCTGCAGCGCACGCCGGGCATCGGGAGTGTCCGCGAGCCAGCCGGCGAGGTAGCGCGAATCCAGGTCTTCACATTGCGGGAAGACGGCGATGAACGGAAAGTCGGATTGCCGTTTTCGGATGGCCGGGCCGAGGCCCACCAGAGTTGGTCGGCGTCCGTCCGTTCCGCGTTCTCCAGCGCCGTGGAGAAACAGAATGACCGGCCACTGGCGGTCAGCGGAGTAGCCATCGGGCAGAAACACGGAATAGCGATGCTCGCCCTGATCGTCTTTGAAGACCCGCTGCTCGAAGCCTGCCTGCGTTGTTGCGACATCCGTCAGCGATGTTGCCGCGACGAGGCACAGGAAAGTCAAATGGCGAAGTACTGAGTTGCCTCGCATGGGAGGCTCCTTCCAAGGCGCGAGAGTGTTGTGTTTGTGTTCGTTCGCGAGAGCGTTGAAAGTCTTTTTCAGAATCTGGTGACCGTCAAAATGCCCGTGTTCAAGCATGAGGCTTGTGAATCACGATTCCAGATCGGGAAGCGTGCTGCCCTCGAATCGAAATCTTCGACATAACGGATTCCGTTCCTGGCGTTCATTCAGCGCGACGTTTTCGTCGCGTTCTCAACCAGACGAATTTTGTGTGTCTGGGTCTGCGTCTGGCGGATGGGCAGTGTCTGGCCGCCGGCGACGACGACAAGGTCGCCGCTGGTGGTCGTGGTGGATTCGCGGCTGATGAGCCGGCCTGTTGAATTGTCGAAAAGGCTTGTGCCTGACGACTCGGTCATTTCGATTTTGCCCGTTGCGGTCACGCCGTCTCGATCAATGTCGACGTCGACGGTGACGTCCGAGCTGGCCGTCACGCGATGCAGCGTCCGACCGTTGGCTTCCTGCGTTCCTTCGTAGCGGCAGGTCGTCTTGCCGGACACTTTGCCGACCTGCGGAATGGTCAACTGCAAAGGGAGTTCCCAGGTGTCGCCGGGAGAAAGCGTTTTCTCTGGAAACTGCAGAAAGTGTTCCGCGTAACTCGCCTTCGCGCCTTCATTCGAGCTGGCTCCGCCCGCCAGTTGTGCGGTCAGCGGGTTACTCTTCAGCACGTCCGCCAGGGCTTCCTGCAGCCCCTTGACCGCGAGCACCTCCCCGCGAGGCGAGAGTGTGACCTTGATGACGGCGCTGCTCATGGCCTTGTACAGAGGAGTCGCTGCAGCTCCGAGTGTGCCCGAGGAATCGTTGTCGTCCCTGGTCGAGTCGAACTGATATTTGCCCAGCGGGCCGACCTGCATGACCGCCGTGAATTTCTGGTTTCGGCAGTTCAGAACGGCGCGCCCATCGCCGTCAATCTGTGCGACCTCGCGTTCGACTCGCTGAGCAACCGAGAACTCGCTTTTGACTGCCTGGCCGTTGACGTTCTGTGTCTGTTTGACGCTCGTGCTGATGGCGTACGTCAGTTTCTCGCCGGGGTCAAAGCGGTAGCGGAACGTGACCGGTTCCTGAGCGGTCGCGGCGGTCGCTGTTGAGGCGATGACCGCAAGGCTGGCTATCAGTGTCGCGATGGGCGATGGCATTTTTGAACTCCCTGGCTGAGCGCGGGCGAGGCAGGTTCCCGTTACCTGGATTCGAGTGACCTGTCAGTCCCGGCAGCCAGACTGACACGAACAATTTCCCGGTCGTTCCGGGCGAACACACTTTTCAACGCAAAGGCCGGATGCGACCAGATCGTCATGCGGCGCTGGACGGGCCGGGTCGGCTCGATCAGCAGACCGCGGCTGAGTTCTTCATAACCGCTGGCGGACAGTCGGGCGATGATCAGCTCGCCCTGTTCATTGTGAATGAAGAAGCGGTCTTCGTGCGGAATCAGGAAGGCGTTCCACCAGCGGCCTTTTCCTGTAGCGGCCTGCGTTTCCCAGAGACGCTCGCCCGTAGCGGCATCCAGTCCGCGGAGCTGGCCGTAGCTGCAGACCGAGAAAATGTTTTCCCCGTCGAACCACGGCGTGCACATGATCGGGTGAACGCCGTCCGTGCGGATTTCGCTGTCGCTCTTTCCGGACCAGACGACATTCGCACTGAGTCCATCGTCAGCGACTTCGAGCATTCGCGGACCGTTGTAGAAGCTCGCAACGAACAGCCGGTTGCCGAACCTGCGGGGCGTCATGATGCTCAGGCCGGCTCGGACGCGGTATGGCACTTCCCAGATGAGTTTTCCATTGGCCGGGTCGACAGACGACACCGCTTCGGGGTGCCAGACAATGAGCTGCCGCTTGCCTCCAAACTCGAAGATCACCGGCGGTGCGTAGCCGATCTGCGGATCGTCGAGAGATCGCCAGAGTTCCTGCCCGGTGTGTTTGTTGAAGCTGACGACGAGTGCTCCGTCCTTACCGCCGACCAGAGTGATGAGCTGATCGCCGTCGACCAGAGGCGCCGCCGCCATGCCCCACGTTGGCAGGTTCGTTCCGAAGTCGTCGACAAAGTTCTTCTGCCACAGAACCTTTCCGGACTCGGCATTGAAACAGAACATGTGCCCCATCGCGCCGATGGTATAAACGCGGTCGCCGTCGACGACGGGCGTCGATCGGGGACCTGCGGGATAGCTGACCGTGTAGCGAGCCCGGTAATCGTGATGCCAGAGCTGCCTGCCGGTTTCGGCGTCAAAACACAGCACGCGCTCCAGCGACTCATCGACGATTCGATCGGTCACGAAGACGCGGCCATCGGCGACTGCCGGTCCGGCGTAGCCCTCGCCGATCGGCGCTGACCAGACGCGCGGCAGTTTGCCGTCGGCGTCGGTCGGCAGCGTCTTGACGATGCCTGTCTCGCGCCAGACCAGGTCACGCTGCGGCCCACCCCACTGTGGCCAGTCGTCGGCGAATGAGGCTGTTGCGAACAGGGCGAGGGCAGTGAGCAGAGTTGTTCGGAATCCTGTCATGAGAATTCGTTCTTTAAGCGGCGTTCGGAACGCGGCCCGGAATCGAGGTGCCAATCCAGTGACTATTCGCTCGTGGTGGACGAGGTGACGAGTCCGTCTCCTCGACGGTTTCTTCGGGACTCGTGACCTCGTCCACTACCTCGCAATTCAAGCATGGGGGACCGCTAACTGGTCAACCTTCCCGCCGCGGTCTGTTCGGCGAATTCGGCGATCATGTCTTTTGTCGCGGCTTCGACAGCCTGTTCCCACTGGTCTTCGGAAAACTGTTCGCGGTACGGATCGCGCTGCCAGGCGAAGTTGATGCCGCGGGAACTGTTGATCAACGCGCCGAGACCCTCGTCGGTGAATCCGCCCGCGACGTCCGCCGCGCCCGCTCCCTGGCTGCCGTAACCGGGGACGAGAAACGGTGTGTGCGGCATTCGTTCGCGAAGCTCGGTCAACTCGGCCGGGTAGGTCGCCCCGACGACAGCTCCGACAATGCCGAAGCCGGTCTCGCCGAGTGTTTCGACGTTGAGCGCTTCGACGGTCGCCGCGACGTGCTGGTACAGCTTCGTGCCGTCGGTTTCGCGGTCCTGAAACGTGGACGCTCCGGGATTGCTGGTCCTTACCAGAACGTAAATTCCGGCGCCGCGTTCGACCGCGGTTCGCACGAACGGCTGCAGCGTGTCGGCTCCCAGATATGGATTGACGGTCAGAGCATCGGCTCCCCACGGAGCGGCATCTGGAGATTCTCCGGCGAGATACGCGTCGGCGTACGCTTCAGCCGTCGAACCGATGTCGCCTCGCTTGGCATCGCAAATGACGATCAGCCCGGCCGCTCGCGCTTTGCGAATCACGTTCTGCAACGCGGCACAGCCAGCGGGACCGTACTGCTCGAAGAAGGCAGCCTGAGGTTTGACGGCCGGTACCAGCGGCGCGACGACGTCGATGATCCGCGAACAGAATTCCTCGAACGCACTGGCCGCTGCCTCAGCAGCCGAACCCGTGCGGTCGGACGCGCCGGCGACGATCGCGCGCGGCAGGTTGTCGAGACGGGGGTCGAGCCCCACCAGAGCGGGCGTCCGGCAACGGCGCACCGCAGCATTGAGTCGGTCGGCAAAGTGTTTCATGTGGCGAATTGTGACGACGCCACAGGCTCACGCAAAGGCTCAGGAAGCCATTGAAACGTTTCGTCGAAGATCGCTGATTCGTCGAAAGTGACTGATCGGTCTGGTCGCTGATCGGTCTGGTCACTGGTCAGTTTGATCGGGCAAGCCCAGCAGCACCTGTTCCGGAGGTTTGCCGAGTGCCTGCTCGAATTCGACGTACGCCCGGACAAGTTCCGGGACCGTTGTGACTCCCAGTTTGGAGAGCACTTTCTGGCGGCGGCTCTCGACAGTCCGCAGGCTGATCGCCAGTTCTTTCGCGATGACCTTGTTGAGCGTGCCCTGCACGATGCGCGTGAGGACGTGAACTTCGTCCGTTGTGAGTGCATCGAAACGGCTTCGCAGGCCATCGACGTATTCCGAGTCGCTCCAGGTTTTCCGGTCGCGGTCGAGCGCGTCGCAGATCGCCTGCCAGAGCGAATCGGTCGAGCAGTTCTTCTCGAGCAGCGTGACGGCTCCCCGATGCATTGCCTGGACGGCGCTGGAAACATTGGCGTACGCGGAAATGACAATCACGGGAATGCGAATGCCTCGATCCTGCAGCGCGATCTGCAGGTCGAGCCCCGACATGCCGCTGTCGATTCTCAGGTCTGTGACGACGCAGCCGGATTCGTCCGCGGTCATGCGGTTCAGAAACTCTTCGCCGCTGGCAAAGGTTTCGGCCTTCAGGCCGCGAATGTCGACGAGCGCGGCAATCGATTCCCG